>Ga0116165_1002750_pt1 | contig 12191 bp, 6 predicted proteins | sample AD_JPNMR1_MetaG_FD_89885 | JGI IMG/M metagenome (GOLD analysis project Ga0116165, IMG submission 89885) | Active sludge microbial communities of municipal wastewater-treating anaerobic digesters from Japan - AD_JPNMR1_MetaG | ecosystem: Engineered > Bioreactor > Anaerobic > Digestate | place...
CAGATGGCCTTTGGTGTGGATTTGCTCAACATACATTGCCAGATGGGCTTGGTCCGGCAGCGTCAACTGGCAGATGGTTGTTCCCCCTTGTCCCGCTTGGATGTGATACTGAGGCAATCGCTTGACCTCCGAAAGATGGAACGTGTCGCTGACTATCACTTGACCCTGGGCGTCAAAAGGGCCGCGATAAAGCGCCTGGAGCAGCGGCACCTGAAGATGGGTGGCGGTCTCTGGGTCCACCACCCGCACGATGCTCAGGTGGGTTAGCCTCGAAGAATGGTTTCTGACAAAAAAAGTGATCTGAAATGGTTCCCCATTCCCTGGTTCCGCCGTCAACGCGATATTCTGAACATCACAGACGGTCTGATTGAGGCATATCTGGCCCCGGGCCGGTGGGCCGGGCGGGGTTTCATCAAATAGAATGCCTCGTACCGGGGACGATGGAAACGATTCGTTGCCCCACGCGTCCACGGCGGTAACCGTGTACCAAAAGGCCTTGTTTTCGTGCTGGGGCCGTTGGAGGCTGGTGTCTTGATAGGCGGGATCGCCGGTGGCGGGTTGGTCTGTACTGCCGATCCGGCCTTCCGTCAGGCCATCGACCGGGGCCAGCGGCTCGCGATGGCCGGCGTGGTTGTATTGCCGGAACCGGTAAATATTGTAACGCTGGGTATCGTCATGGTTCCGGCTCCAGGTCAAGAGCAGACGGTCTCCATGGGATGTCTCGACGGGTTTGATTTGCACATTTGCGGGAATCTGGGGGGCTTGCTTGTCCGGCACGGTGACCACCCGGGGCTGGCTGATCTCTCCATTTTGCCCTAACAAATCACGGGCGGCCACCCAATAGGTATAGACCTCGCCGGGGGAGAAGGGTTCGCCTTCAATTCCCTGATCCGTTAGGGTTTGATTGTCATCGCGGAAGAAATAGGTGTTGGATTCCTCCCCGCTGACCGCGTATTCCGCCGGGGGTAAAATGGGAACCGCGTTGATTTGCTGGATCGCGCCCAGCTCCATCAGTTCATTGAACGGGATTCCCCCGAGATCGCCCTCCCCCCGGTACACGTTGTACCCAAACATGGCCGAACGCTGCTCCGTGAGTGCATCCCCCATGGCCCATTGGAGGTACACCTTTGCGTGCCCCCGCTCGCCGGGGATATCGACAAACACCGGTTGCTGCGGCGCCGGAAGCCGGGTCGGGCGCCGGGCATTGACGGAAACCCGGCCGATGATTGGCTCCGAGCCCGCTGTCCCTTCCGTCGCGCGCAGTTCGTAGGTGTATGTATCCGGCGCCACCGCGTCCAGGTACCCCCACCCTTCGATGATCGCGATGGCATAGTTGGCTTGCACGAGCATGTTGGCCCGCAGCGCGCAGGTGTCACACGTTGGATCCCCGTTTAAAATCCGGATCAACGGCTCGGCATAATTGTCCCGGGTTACCGGCTCTTCATACATGTCGTCGAGCAATGCGAGCAGATCATCCAACGCCCGCTGATTGGACGGATGTTCCAGGATGCTGCGGATCAGGGCGGATTCACGTAACTTCCCGGTCAGGGTCAGCGCTTCCAAAGGCGATGACGAATCGGCCGCCCCTGTTTTCCGGTAGAGGGCGAACCGGCGGAATGGAATAGCATCCGTGCTGGCATACCAGCGGAGCAACACCGGGACCGGACCGTTGGGGAAAGAAGGAGAGCCGGTGATGGAGACGAAAAAGATCTGCGGTGTCTCGTCTTGCCCCGCGGCGGGATGGACGCCCCCTAGGGCCAACCATATAAAAACGCCCAAAAAAGAGATACCCAAAGAGATTCCGGCCGGCCGCACTTTATCCGCAATCGGTTTCATAATCCGCGCTCCATCCCTCGTCGAAGAATAAATCGAAGATCGCGACACAAGCGAAACACCAACTGTCTTTTAACGCCTTTTGGGGAGTCGTCCATTGGCTGGGTTCGCACCAGCCGATTCCGCCGGCGGCCCAGGCCCGGCCGTCAAAATAATATGTGCCGTTGTTCTTGCCTGCGTTCAGCTCTAATTTTCCCTTGGCGCTGATCACACAGGCGACCCGGCCGTAGACTCCCGCTTCCAGACGGCCGCCGTAGGTGGGCCCCTCGGTGAAATACCACATCGCCAGCGAGGCTTCCGCCCCCACCCGTAAGGCGCAGCCGTAATCCAATATGGGGAACGTGCCTTCCACGCCCAAGTACACCCCGCTCATGCTGGGGATGGTCAGGCGTTCGGCGGCGCGGGGATCGATCACCTGCAGCGGCTCCAAGGTGCAACTGCGGCCAAGGAAAATCCCGCCCGATAAACGGTAGGTTTCGAAAAAGACACTGCATCCCGCGTAGAGATAGTTTTCCACCGCCCCGATCGCCAGGCCGAAATCAGGACCCTCGATAGCGAACGATTCGAAGCCCAGCGTTCCCGAGGTGTTGATGGCGCCGCCCACATTGACCAGCCGTCCCCTGCTGATCATCAATTTGAGTTCAATCAAATCGGCGGTCAGATCCGCGCCCGCCCAATCCAGACCGGTATTTTTCGCGCCGATCCGCACGTCCATGGACTCGTTTTCATCCAAAACGCCGGCGCAGGCCGTTCCGCTGTTACTGGCTTGATATCGCGTCAGGTCCAGATAGGCGGAATAGGTGATCTCCTCCGGCGATTTCATCGTGAATTCGCCGTCGATGTGCAGCTTGTCCATCCGGTTTCCGCTGATGACCGCGTACCCCTTCATGGAAGCGCCTTCAAAACCCAGCGCGTTTTTGATTTGGGAATAAGCCCCGTCCACGAAATCCGTTTTCTCTTTGATGAAGGTTTTGATTTCATGGTTGATGAGGTCCAGCACGCCCTGGGCCTGGTCCAGCAGCGCGTCCTTGATGGGGAATAGCGTGTCCGTCAACACCGAGTTGAATTGCCGGAACAGGGCCGAGTTCAACAACGCCACCAGGATGTAGCCCGTGATTTCTTCCGCTTGGAGGTTTTGCAGGCGGGCCGGATGGGAAGCCGCCCATTGCCGCAGCACTTGCCGGAGCATGTCCTTGATTTCCGTTTCCGCCTGGGCGATTTGGGCCCCCGGGAAATGCGAAAGCAAAAAGGAATTAGCCCCTTCCAACGAAAAACGTTGCTGGGCTTCTTCGAGGCGGGGCAGAACCTCGGCATCCAAAAAATGGATGATTTCCTGCAAGGGTTGTTCGATCGGGGCGATGATATCCTGCACATAAATTCCACCGGCGATTTGGGCATAAAGGAAGGCCAGATCGAGGAGCGCCTGGACGAGCGGACCTAGATCCTCCGCTAGCGTGGATGGTTTGAAATGCAGCGCCGCGTTGACCGCGTTCAAGTGATCGAGCAACTCTTGAACCTTCGCCGCCACCGGATTCGTGTTCAAGTGCAGGTAACTGGGGAGATGAATCTCCGCCAGGAGACCGTCGAGGACATCCGCAAAGGTGGCCGAATCGATGAACGCCGCGGCTTGGCTGGAGTCCAGTTGCGCCCAATATGGCTGGACAACGTTCAGAAAGGCCGCCACCCGGGGTTGGATGTAATTCCTCATCGGTTCCCGCACCGCCATGGTAATATCCCCGGTCAGGGTTTGCGCCGCCGCTTCCAACCGGTCCCGGACCGGACCCAAAAAGGTATTGGAAATCCCGCTGGTGAAGGACTCGCCCAGACTGCTGAGGTTTAACTCGGGCAGGCCTCCCGCTTCGATCCCAAAGCTGATTTCCGCCAGCCTGGGATTGAGATTCTCCACCGCCGATACGATATCGAGGACGATCAGATCCTGCTGTTTGGGCGCGGGAGACTGGAAAACCCGGCGGCTGGGATGGTAGACCAACTCGTAGTCCAGCGTGATGAGGTTGGCGAACAATTTCCGGACATGGATCGGATGCTGAGCCACGTACGTTTCGATCAAGCCGGCTATATCGCTGTTTTGGGCTTGAAACCCATCGGGGAAACCCCTCCGCGCGGTATCAGGGCGCACGTGCTCCGCCCACGGGCTGCCGTCCGCGATCCGCCCGACGGCGCCTCGCACCAGCGCGTGGATCTTGGGGGGATCGAAATACGAGACCACCATGTCGCCGATGAGGTTGTAGAATCCGTTGGGAAGCACCGGATTGCCGTCATAATAGGAAAAATAGATTGTTTCGATCGCGGCCTTGTAGCCATCATATTCGGATTGAGCGGGATGGTCGCTGAACGATTCCCTCACCTGGCCCATTGGGCAGAGATTGACCTGCATATAGACCGTGTCTTGGTAATGGGGAATCTTGTTCATCGTGGTCAACCACAGCGTTTTGTTGCCCGGAGGGGCATGCTCCGCGCGATCCAAAAAAGCCAGGGTCAAGAGACGGAAGGGGGCGTTCCAATAAGATAAAATCCGTTCTTCCGCCTGCGCGCCGGGCGGGACGCGCCCCTCGGTCAAATCGCCGCAGGCGTTCAGGGTCATGTCTTCAAAGGGCACATCGAAGGCGGCCGGCCAGGGCAGGTTGACCACCCCTTCGGTCACGGAATCGAGGCCCTCGGAGTAGTTATCCAGATACGCTTGGCCGAAGGAGGTCAGGCGGGTTGCGTAGCCCCGGTTGCCGCAATCGGGATCGGGATAGAGTTCCAACCCGTTTTCTCCGCCTTGCGCGTGCACCACGCCGCTGTATCCCGCTTGCCGGACATACAGTTTGGTATGGACGGTGGCGCGGAACTCCGCGCGGTCTCCGCCGATACCCGCGGTGAAGGGTAAGGCTTCGAACGCCTCGGGCATCAAGTTGATTCCCGCGAACAAGCCTGGCCCTTCAGCCAAAGAGAGCGCGCCGCTCCCCGCCAAGGCATCGCTCTTCCGGTCCCGCGCCGCCAACAGATAGGCGGCGATCTGGGTCCCGCCTCCCGTGACCTGCGATTCCGGCAGATGAAAACCCGGCTGATACCATGCGGCGTGAGTGACTGCGTCGAATTGGTAGGTGTTGAATGCCGGCTGCCACGGGATTTTCAAGGAGCCGTCCGCTAGCACCGATCCATCCGGCGCGATTCCCGCCGCGCCCGGGATATCAACGGAAAGGACACTCTCCCCTGCGCCACAGCCGTTGGTTTGCACTTTTCCACGGGCGGCCACGTCGCGCAAGGCGGATTCGGCCGCGTGTATCCTTCCATTTTTAATGACAATCTCCCCGCCGTTATGCGATACCTCGAACGGGCGCGGGAACGAGGATTGATATTGCCCGGGTGCGAGCCGCAGCCGGGCGTTGATGCCCCCGGGGGTGATGGTTATCGGTTCTTCAACCGTGGCAGCCGCCTGGAAATAGCCGTCGTTGCTCGGCCGGGGCGTGTTGCCGGCCGCCGGGGCGGTGGGGAAGGCGAATTGATAGACGATCCGCGGTTGAAGCAGAGTGAATTTCCCGTCTGGCCGGAAGACAAATCCCTGGGTTTCGATTTCAAAGGGAAGGCCTTCACCGCGCCAGATGAACGCGGCGGATGAAGTCATTTCTTGCGCCGCCACGTTGAGGTCCTGTTCCAATTCTTGAATCATAATTGGCATGGGGGACTCGGTAAAAAGCAGGTTGTTCGAGACCTTGGGGCGATAGGAAACGCCGGGGGGAAGAATCACCCGAAGAAAGGCAAACGCCCCCTCGGGCGTCAATGCCGCCCCATCATGGGTATATTCCCACGGACCGGCGGAAGGGCGGTGGGGTGACGGGAGGGCAAAAGGCACAGAACCGTCGATCACCTTCAGGTCCAGATTGGCGTTGCGCTGCACCAAAATTTGGTTGAACGTCAGGGGAATCGTTCCGTTCAACGTGGCTTCCCCGGATATCATCAGGGGATTCGGGGTATACAGGCGGAGCTGAGCCAACTGGGTTTGAATGGCATCGAATAAAACAATCCCGCTGGTATGCAGAATAAAATGGGTATTGCTATCCGCGGTGTTATTGCTGAGATTCAACTCCTCCACCGGAAGTTTGGATTTCTCGTCCAGCACGCGCACGGCAGTGCGAATGAAATGCGATTTCAACAAAAGCTCATCCGCAGGTGTAATGGGAAGCGAGAAAGCCAATTCATTGATTCCCTCTCCGGCCGGATGCAACGCGACGGCGTGGCGTGATTCTGTCCATTGCTTCACCGGGTTCTGATCACTGTCCAGCAAGGTATACTCGATCCGCAGATCGAATTGGATCTTGCTGCTGTTGGCGGTCTCCAGCCAAAACCGCCCTTGCACGCGATCGTGCGAAGGGATGCTGTGCACGATTTGGGTCGTGTCCAACACCACCTGGCTGACACGCAAGTCGAAAGGGTTAACAATAATCGGCGTGGAGGTTGGCCGGATGAGTATCGGGGTGGCGATCGGTGTCGGCTTGATGATCAGCGGGGTTGGCGTCGGCTGGATGATCGCCCGGGTGGGCGTCGGTGTCAGCCGGGGAATCTGGGCCTGGGTGACTAACGGGAAGAAAATGGTGAGCACCTGCAATGCCCGCACCCACCGTCCCGAAAAGCCCCGCAATTGAAAGGAATCCTTCATCACACTCGCTCCATGGGCAGAATGGGCGCCTCCAATTCCATCCCATGCAAGCGGGAGGCGGTTTCGGCGGCGTTTTGTCAATTCTGAACAATTCGATCAAAGGGATATGGCCGACGACAAATTCCCCCCCTCCCCACCTGGCGGTGAGTAAAAAACGCACTTCGTTTGTGGCAGCCTGGGTACCCCAACCGTCTTGGCCGGAATGTTTTTTGAAACTACCACAAATAAAGTCCCCTCTACAAGAGGACTCGAATTGTTATGAGAGAATTTAATTCCCTGAATGCGGATCTTACTCCAGGCTTTGGCCAGGGAATGAGTCGGGAGAAGCACGCGGATCGATTCCTTTTCCACGGGGAGAGGGCCGGGGTGAGGGTGGCCCGGAAAAGGCGAAATACCTTGTTTCTCTGGAGCCGGGGAAATGGATACGTTCTTGGTTAGTTCTCCTTCTGCAATTGTTCCATCAATAACTCTTCGATCCGCCCGATGAACGGCTCCGCTTGCTCCAGCATGGATCCAATAACCTCGGCGTCCAATTCCACCAGATCTGTGTAATCGCTCCGGTTTCGTAATTCAAAAGCACGGTGATACAATTTGCCTAAATTCGCTTCGATCAAACCTTTCCTTAAGATGTTTTGGTTAAACCAGGACTGCAATCCGGTATGCTTGGAGGTGCGAAAACCATGAGCCAAAGCCAACGCGCCCACCGCGTAGAACATGGCGTAATAGATCCGGTTGACGGTGCCTTGCGGCATTTGGTTGGAGAATAAAACCCGAGCCTCGCGCAAAGTGTTGACTGCCCGCTCCATGCGGTGCAGGCAAATAAGGCGTTGTTGATCGGAGATCATATGGGAATCCCCTCGGATAACATGGCCTCTATTAGGGGAGTCGCGCCCACCAGGGTATTTTGAATCTCATGTTCCGAAAATACGTGAACATCGAAGACTACATCAAACTCAAGGTCGAGATCGAGGGCGATGTCCCAAATTTCCAATGGGGTGTGGGGATTCACTTCCCCCGCCAGCGTGACCAGGACATCGATATCCGAATCGGGGGTGTGGCCGCCCCGGGCGTACGAGCCGAAAACCATAAAACGGACCAGGTGGGAGCCAAACCTCTCCACCAGCCGTTTTTTGAGTTCATATACGGCCGGCGGCAGAACCCGCGGGGATGGGGACGAAGACGGAACGCTCATGGCCTGTTCAACACCCTGGGATTGGATTCAGCAAGGGTATTTTACACCAATCCCAGCCGCTCGAAGATCAAGTCGATGTTCTTCAGCGTGCCCTCCAGGTCGAAACATTCCTCCAGCTCCTTCTCGGAAACCACGGATTTCAATTCCGCGTGTTCCTTTAGGACGTCCAACAGGTTCCTCTCCGTGTCCCAGACCCGCAAGGCGCAGGCTTGCACGATACGGTAGGCGTCCTCGCGGGACATCCCCTTGCGGGTGAGGAGCAGCAGGACCTTCTGGGAGAAAACCAGGCCGTTGGAGGCGTTCAGGTTTTTGCGCATCCGCTCCGGATAGACTACCAGGTTCTGGATGATCCAGTTCATGCGGTGGATCATATAATCGAGCAGGATGCTGGCGTCGGAAAGAGTGACGCGCTCCACCGAGGAGTGCGAAATGTCGCGTTCATGCCACAGGGCGACGTTCTCGAAACCGGTGACCGCGTAAGCACGCAGCAGGCGGGCCAGGCCGCAGATCCGTTCACAAAGGTTGGGATTCTTCTTGTGCGGCATGGAGGAGGATCCCTTCTGCCCGGCGGGGAACGGTTCCTCCACCTCACGGATTTCGGTCCTCTGCAAGCCGCGGATTTCGAGGGCCATCTTTTCGAGCGTCGCGCCCGCGTTGGCGAGGGCCGCCAGGTATTCAGCGTGGCGGTCGCGCTGGATGATTTGGTTGCTGACCGGCGCGGGCTTCAGGCCCAATTCCTCGCACACAATGGCCTCCACCCGGGGATCCACGTGCGAATACGTCCCCACCGCGCCGGAAACCTTGCCCACCCGCACGGTTTCGCGCGCGCGCTCGAGACGTTCGATCTGCCGCCCCAGTTCCTCGTGCCAGATGGCCAGCTTGAATCCAAAGGTGACCGGCTCGGCGTGAACGCCATGGGTGCGGCCGGTCATCACCGTGCGGCGGTGCTTTTTCGCCAATTCCCCCACACTGTGCCGGAGTTCGCGCATTCCGGAAATCAGCAGGTCCGACGCCGCCACGAGCTGCAGGGCGGTGGCCGTGTCGAGCTTGTCCGAGGAGGTCATGCCATAATGGATATAGCGCGCGGCCGGACCGACATGTTCCGCCACATTTGTCAGAAACGCGATGGTCTCATGATCCACGGTCTTCTCGAGTTCCTGGATGCGGGGAATCTCGAAAGCGGCCTTGGTTTTGATTTCCTCCAGGGCGTCATCCGGAACCACGCCCAGCCGGTTGTGGGCTGCGCAGGCGGCGATTTCCACTTTCAACCACATTTCAAAGCGGTATTGATCACTCCAGATGCGGCCCATCTCCGGGCGGGTGTAGCGCTCGATCATGCTCTCCAACCTCCTCACGGTTTTTCGTTCACCAGAATACTCTATGCGGGATGCTTGCCAAAGAGTCCTGCCATACTTGACATAGTCAAATACCCTTTTTTCTGAAGCGGAAAACAGATTATAATCGGGATGAAGAAGGACGTTGAATTCTTCTCCGGAACCGCATGGGTGAGAAAGGGCTCTTTGCGCGCGCCCGGCCGGATTTGTGTATAATCAGCAGGTTTTCCCCTCACCCTGGCTCTCTCCCAAAAGGAGAGGGAATAATGATTGTAAGCGCACTCATATATATAAACTCCATTCCCGATGAAAGCCCGGAGTTAGAACGGCGTCCGGGTAGACGGGAACTGTTCATTTAACAATTTAATAAGAAAGGTCCCGCATGAAGGTTCTTTTAATCCAACCGCCTGAATTCCATATGATCACCACCAACGTTCCCAGCGTGGTGGATGAAGAGAGCGGCGCGTATCCGCCCCTGGGATTGCTCTACGTGGCGGCATACCTGGAAAAACACACCCGCCACACAGTGGAAATCCTGGATACGATCCTTGAGCATCTGAACTACGAACAGATCGAAGACGAAATCCGCCGCCGCAAGCCGGACCTGGTCGGCATTCAGGCCATGACCTTCACCCTGATCGATGCCGCGCTGACCGCCCAGGCGGTAAAGCGCGTGGACCGCACCATCCCCGTGGTCTTCGGCGGTCCGCACGTGTACATCTATCCCCATGAAACGATGACAATCCCCGAGGTGGATTACATCGTCGTCGGCGAGGGCGAGCACACCTTCACCCATCTCGTGGAAACGCTGGCCGAGGGGAAAAACCTGGCGGCGGTGAACGGGATCGGCTACCGGGACAAGGGCGAAATCAAATTAACCCCGCTGGTCCCGCTCAACACGCATCTCGACGATTTGCCCATGCCCGCCCGGCATCTCGTTCCGCAAAACCGCTATTACTCCGTGCTGGCCAAGGAAGTCCCTATCACCACCATGATGACCAGCCGGGGCTGCCCAATGCAATGCATCTTCTGCGACCGGCCCCACCTGGGCAAGCAGTTCCGTTATCGCAGCCCCCAAAATGTGGTCGACGAGATGGAAGCCTGCGAAAAGATGGGCATCCGGGAAATCTTTGTGTACGACGACACGTTCACCATCCGGCGGGACCGGGTGCTGGAAATCTGCCGCCAAAAGATCGAGCGGGGGTTGAAGATCCAGTGGGATATCCGCGCCCACATCAATACCATCACCGGCGAGGTGCTGGACGCCCTGGCGGCGGCGGGTTGCGCACGGATCCATTACGGCGTCGAAGCGGGGACCAAGGAAATCACCAAGGTCCTGAAAAAAGGCATCGACCTGGACCGCACCCGCGAGGTCTTCACCAAAACCAAAGCCCGGGGCATCACCACCCTGGGATACTTCATGATCGGCAATCCCGGCGAAACCAAGGAACAGGCGCTCGAGACCATCGAGTTCGCCCGGAAACTGGACGCTGACTTCATCCACCTCTCGGTGGCCACGCCGTTCCCCGCCACGGAACTGTACCGCATGGGCTTCGAGCGGGGACTTTACAAACAGGATTACTGGCGGGATTTCGCCCGCAATCCCCGGCCCGATTTCCAGCCGGAACTGTGGGAAGAGGTGATGTCCCGCGATGAGTTGATCAACCTCATGCAGTGGGGATACCGCCGCTATTACATGCGCGCGGGCTACATCATGAAACGGGTGTTGGAATTGCGCAGTTGGGGCGAATTCCGGCGTAAGGCGCGGGCGGGCCTCCGGCTGCTCTCCTGGGGCTCCAAGGCCCGGGCGGTGTGAAAGGACGAAGGATGCAAATCCGCGCCGCGAAAAGGGGTACAATTAAAAGATTCGATAGCATCAAGGATTAATCTGATCCGGTGATCTCCGACGCCGGCAAGAAAATCGGGGCACGGGACAACGTGCCCCCTTCTTGTTTACGCGCCAGGGGATGGCTGGCAATGGAATGGAGGTTCTCCCCCGGACTGGCGGCACGTGCCTCTCGTGGGATGGGTTACCAAACAACAGGTTCCATGGTACCTTGGCGGCCATAGAAAGGATGAACAAATCCTGAAAAACATCCATTCGGAGGCAATCAAGATGGGCACGGAACGGATAAGCCGGAGAGGATTCTTAGGGAAAGCCGGGCGGACCGGCGCGGCCTTGGCGGCGGTCACCTCCCTGGGAGGAACGCGCCACGTGCTGGGAGCGAATGACAAAATCGTCCTGGGATTGATCGGCTGCGGAGGCCGGGGCACCCAGTTGATGCGGTTGACATTGCAGAATGATCCGAACGTCACCGTGGCCGGCGTGTGCGATGTCTATCAACGCCGGCGCCTCAACGCCAAGGAATTGGCGCAGTCGGAGCCGCGGGACTTCGCGGATCACCGGAAACTGTTGGAGATGAAGGAGATCGATGCGGTGATCATCGCCACCCCCGATCACATGCACTGCCCGCAAACTCATGCCGCCATCGATGCGGGCAAAGATGTTTACGTCGAAAAACCTTTGACCTATTCAATCGAGGAAGGCGTGCGGCTCATCCAGGCCGTCCGGGCGAGCGGCCGGATTGTCCAGGTGGGCATGCAGCGGCGCAGCGCGCCCATGTGCATCGAGGCCAAAAAACTCATTGATCAAGGCATTTTGGGCAACGTCACCCTGGTGCGCGCCCAATGGTATTGGAACATTCCGCCCATGGATAAAAACGTGAAAGTGGAGGGGGATTTCGATTGGGATTTGTTCCTCGGCTCGGCTCCCAAGCGGCCTTTTGATCCCCTGCGGGCCATCCAATGGGTGTGGTTTTGGGATTATTCGGGTGGCGTGGTCACCGGCCAGGGCGTGCACCTGCTCGACCTCGTGCAATGGTTCATGGGCAAAGGCACCCCGCTGTCCGCGGTCATGGAAGGCGGATCGTACGTAGTGGGTGGCGAGTGCCCGGACGTGTTCAGCGCCAGCTATCAGTACGATGGATTTACGGCGTCGTGGATCCTTTCCTACAACAATTCCTTCGATAACGGCTGGAAAGTCACGTTCCACGGAACGGAGGGAACCTTGGTGATCGGCGAGCCGATCTTCGCCGAGGGGGAAACCGGCTACCGTATCTATAAAGAGCCATGGCGCGATGTGAAGAACCGCACCCCCATCTATAAAAGCGAA
>Ga0116165_1002754_pt1 | contig 12188 bp, 8 predicted proteins | sample AD_JPNMR1_MetaG_FD_89885 | JGI IMG/M metagenome (GOLD analysis project Ga0116165, IMG submission 89885) | Active sludge microbial communities of municipal wastewater-treating anaerobic digesters from Japan - AD_JPNMR1_MetaG | ecosystem: Engineered > Bioreactor > Anaerobic > Digestate | place...
ACCTTTCTCACCGGCCGGCGGGGAAACCGGGGAAAAACGCCAGGAGGTTAATCCATGTCGAAGACACGATGGCTCTGGATCGGCTGCGGGGGATGTTTGGGCCTGGCGATCGTGCTGGTGCTCATGCTCTTTGCGGGGGGATTCGCTCTTACCCGCTACGTGAAGACCATCCAGAGCCAAAAAGACGAATGGGACCGGAAAGTCCGGACTTTGGACCAGGCGTATCCCTTCACGCCCCCTTCCCCCCCATCGCTCGAGCCTCAACGCTACGAGGAATTTCTGGCGGTCCGGAGCCGGGCCGCCGCTTCGGTGGATCAAAATCTGGGCTGGCTGATCGCCCTCAGCCAGGACGCCGCGTCTCAGAACGAAAGCGAATCCTGGTTGAGTTTGGTCAAGCGGTTCATCCACCTGCCTTTCGACCTTTTCGCAGCCGGGGAAGATCAGCTCCACGGGTTGACGCAGGCGCGCATGTCCATGCGGGAGTATGTGCATCTCACCCAGATCACGGCGGGCGCCATGAATCATTGGCGCCAACGGGAGGAAGGCGATCCCCGGCAGGCCATCGCTCAAGCTTACCTGAAACCGATACTCGATCTGGACGAGAACCTCAAAAAACACCAACAAAAGAATCCCCAAAGCCATGTGGATATCGGCCCCATCGACAAGGAATCTTTTCTCCACGTCTTGGCGCGCCAAGCGCCTCCCCCGCCGGAAATTGATGAATTGATCTACGCGGCCGGCAACCGGATCGTCGCCGCTTCCTCAGCGGTATTTCTGGACGCCATCACCCTGCAAAACGGGTACGAAGCCGCGAAGCCCCAAACCACGGCCGGCGAGGAAGAAGCGGAACCGGGAGAGTATCCCGGTGCTTCTCCGCCTGTACCGGAAGCGGCGGTGGAAGACGCCACTGGGGAGAGTCAATGATCATGCGGCCGGAATCCTCTCACCCGCGGGAAATCCTCATCGTGGACGACGAGTTCCAGAACCTGGAACTGTTGGAACTCATCCTAAAACCGGAAGGTTACCATGTCCGCAAGGCGTCGTCGGGAGAAGAGGCCGTGCAGGCCGTCCTCGATTCGCCTCCTGACCTGGTGCTCATGGATGTCTGCATGGCCGGCATGTCCGGTTTCGAAGCGTGCCGGCGGATCAAAACCAGCCCGATGGAGCAATTCGTGCCGGTGATGCTGTTGACCAATCTGGACGACACAGAAAGCAAGGTACAAGGCTTGGACGCCGGCGCCGACGAATACCTGGTCAAACCGCCCCGCAAAGCGGAGCTATTGGCCCGCGTCCGCGCCCTGCTGCGGATCCGGGATCTCCAACAGAAACTGATCCACTCCATGAAAGAATTGGAGAAGGCCAATGACCAGTTGCGGCAAGCCCAGCAGATCATCGAGGAGGAACTGATCCGCGTGGGGGCGATTCAGCGATCCTTTCTGCCCGCCCGGTTCCCGGAGCATCCGGAGATCGAATTCGGGCACTATTACGGCCCCTGCGCCCAAGCCGGCGGGGATTACTTTGATGTCATCGAAATCGGCAAATCGAATTGGGGCATTTTAATCGCCGACGTTACCGGCCATGGCGCTTCCGCCGCGGTCGTGATGGCCATTACCCACACCCTGATGCGTTCGTTCACCAACACGTTTCACTACCCCAGCACGGCCCTGAAAGTGGCCAACGAGAAACTCAACGAACACCTGGCCCCCACCTTTTATGTCACCATGTTCTATGGTGTGCTCAACCTGGAGACCATGCGTTTCCGCTACGCCTCCGCCGGCCACGAACCCATGCTTTGGTACCGGTCGCGCACCCACTCCATGGAATATTTGAAGACGGAATACGGGTATCCCCTCAAGCTGATGGAATCCGACGATTACGACGAGAAAGAGTTGCTTCTGGAACCCAACGACAAGGTAATCCTATTCACGGACGGTTTGGTGGAAATACGCGGTCCGGAGGGGAAATTGTTTTCATCCGAGCGGCTGGCGCACCTGGCGCTGAAATACCATGATCTTCCCGCCCAAGCCTTTGTGGACGCCATCGTGGCCGAGACGCAGGCGTACAATCCCCAACAGCCGTTTCAGGATGATGTCACACTCTTTGTTGTGCAGCGCAAGGGCAACCGGTAGGCACGCCGTGGTTTCTTGTTTAGCAGAAGAGGGACTCGTTCCCCCTCACCGATGCCGTTTCACGAAGGCTTTTTCAAATTCTGGTACAATTCCAAGGCGCGGAGGCGGGCGGCGGCGTGATCCACCATTGGATAGGGATAATCCTTCCCCAGCTCCATGCCCGCTTTTTTCAATTCGCGCTCCGGCGCTTCCCAGGGTTTGTGAATCCACCGGCCGGGCAGGTTGGCCAGTTCGGGAACCCACGCGCGGACATAGCGGCCCTCCGGATCGAATTTTTCTCCCTGCGATACCGGATTGAATACCCGGAAATACGGCGCGGCGTCGGCCCCGCAGCCTGCCGTCCATTGCCAGCCCAGGGTGTTATTGGCCAGGTCCGCGTCCACCAGCGTGTCCCAAAACCATGCGGCTCCCGCCTGCCAGGGAATGAGCATGTCCTTCACTAAAAATGACGCCACTCCCATCCGCGCGCGGTTGTGCATCCAACCGGTATGCCACAATTCCCGCATCCCCGCGTCGATGTACGGATACCCCGTCCGCCCCTTTTGCCAGGCCGTCAGCGCCTCCCGGTCCTCCCGCCAGGGAAACGCCGCGAAATTCCCGTCCAGCGGCTGATCGGGCGTGTAGGGGAAATGAAACAAGAGGTAATACGCAAATTCCCGCCAGCCGAGTTGCCGCAGAAACGCCTGGGCTGACCCGGCCAGCCTTGTGCGCGCTTCGTTTTTCGAGAACTCCCGCACCGCGCGCCACACCTGCCGCGGGCTGATTTCGCCAAACCGCAGATAAGGCGAGAGGCGTGACGTGCCCTGGCGGTCCGGCCGGTCGCGCCCGGTTTCGTAACCTTCCAGCGCCTCGTCGAGAAATACCCCCAGATTTTCGCCCGCGCCTTCGCTCCCGGGAGTCCAGGCCGCCCGGATGCCTTGCGCCCAGTCGATTTTGGGTTCGAGATGCAGCTGCCCGATGGGGAGGGATTCGGGCCAGATCTCCGGCGCGGGGATATGGGCGGGTTCCGGCAAGGGAGAACCGGGTTCGCGCAGAGCCAGGCAGGCCTTCCAGAAGGGAGTGAACACACGATACGGTTTCTCTTCCTGGTTCAAAACCTGCCACGGCTCATACAGCAGCGAACCGTTGAAACTCTCGATCGTCAGCCCGCGCGCCCGGAACTCGGCCTTGACCTCCGCGTCGCAAGCCACCGCCGCCGGTTCGTAGCGCCGGTTCCAGAAGACGGCTTCCGCATGGCATTCTTCAGCCACCTGCCGCAAAACGGAGAGGGGATCGCCCGTCCGTACTATCAGCCGCGAGCCCGCCCGGCGCAAATCCGCGTCCAAGCTGTGAAGGGAATAATGCAGCCACCAGCGGCCCGCGCCTCCGGGCGATCCGTATTTTTCCCCCGCTTCCTGCATGATGAAAACCGGGACCACCGGCGCGCCGCGTTCCACCGCTTCCCACAGGGCGGGATTGTCCGCCAGGCGTAGATCGTTTCGAAACCAGACGAGGGTGGAGGGTGGACTCATGCCGGAATCTCGATGCAGTCATTTCCGCGAAAGCGGGAATCCAGTTTTTCTCAGGATAAAATTCCAAGAACTCTGGATCATGTATCCAATCTTGTTAGGGGCACATGGCCACGTGCCCCTACATTATAACCAACTCATCTTTCTTTTCCCTCACCCCGGCCCTCTCCCAGAGGGAGAGGGAAAAACCTGCATTCGATCGTTGTCTGATCATCCATATGCGCGGATTTCGAACACATGCGCCGAGGCCGCGCCGTTCGTGGCGTGGATCACCAGCCGGAGGCCCGTGGCTTCGCGCGCGTCGAAGCGGTGGACGCGTTTGCGTTGATAATTGCCTTCCACCTTCGCCACGGTTTCGGCGCTTTCTCCATGCAGGACCTGCAGTTCATAATCCTTCACGGTTTCCGTCTGCGGCCCCCAAACCTGATACCGGTGGGCCGATTCGCTGTGCGTCAAGGTCAGTTGCCGGTTCAAGCCGGTATCGAAGACGAGATGCACTTCCCGGATTTTTTGCGCCGCTTGGAAATCCAATCTCAGCCATTGTGGCATGCCCGCGTTGGGATCGGAACTCCACCGGTTCGCCCGCGGCCCCACGCCCCGGTGGATGCCGTTAATCACGTTCTCCGCGCCGCGCCCGTCCGGCATCGCACTGGAGGCAGACGCGGCGGCCTTCCGCGCGAGGTCATGGGGATCGGAGTTGGTCACGCCGATGATGTACGCGTCATCCTTAAGCAACTGCTGTTGCAATTCCTGGATGCCTTCCTTGCCCAACTCCCGGGGCGCGCATTGGTGCTTGACGCACAGCGCCGCCGCCGTCCCCGCCGCCTGCCCCAACACCGCGCAGGTGCCCATCACCCGCGTGCTGCCGAACGCCACATGCGAGGTGCTGATGTTCCGCCCCGCGAACAACAGGTTGGCGATGTTCCGGGAATACACGCAGCGGAAGGGGATGTTATACATCGGCGTGTTAACCGAGACGGCCGGAGGCTCCTCGGTGTGGATGCCCGCGGGGGGATGCAGATCGATCGGCCAGCCGCCATAGGCCACGCCATCCTCGAACACTTCGCCGTTCTTGACGTCCTGCTCCCGCAAGATGTAATCGCCGATGAACCGGCGGCTTTCCCGTTTCCCGGGGACTGCTCCAACCCACTCCAACGCCCAATTTTCACTTTCTTTGTAGTGCCCGCTGTTCTTGATCAGATCCCAAATGCCCAACGCCGTGGCGAGCAGTTCGTTCCGGATCCTCTCGTTGTCCTTGATGATATCCAGTTCCCCGCCCCACTCGTTCCACCAGAAGCCATATTCATACGAGCCGATACCCCGGTGCGGCAGCGGTCCGGTGAACTTATGGGCCCAGGCGGGGGGCTTGAACGGCATGGGCCGGTCATATTTCCGCCCGATGAACAAAATCGAACTGCCCATGGTTTTCCGGTCCGCCACGGGAGGCGCCATGGATTCACCGAATTCGCTCTGCGCTTCGCGGCCCACGCGGTATTCAGCTCCCGCCTCCGCCCCCAGCCGCCCATCGCCGCTGCAATCGATAAAGAGCGGCGCGCGGAGGGTGAACGCGTCCTCCGTGCTGGGACGCGAAGCCAGCACCGCGTGGATTTCGTGTTCGTTTTTCATCACCACGCCATCGCAAAACGTGTTGAGCAGCAGGGTGATGTTGGGCTCCTGGCGCACCCAATCCAGCAGCAGAATGTCAAACACGCTGGCGCTGCGCTGGGGATTCCATACCGCCGTTTCCAGCCGGATCTCCTCCAGGATACCCGACTCGCGCGAGTCGGTGTCCTTGCGTCCGCCGTGCCGGTCCGCCCCCACGATGTGCATGCGCACTTCGCTGGAGGCGTTGCCGCCCAGTACCGGGCGGTCCTGGACCAGCACCACGCGCGCGCCGTTGCGCGCGGCGGCGATCGCGGCGCAAACGCCCGCCATCCCCCCGCCCACGATGACGATATCCGTTTCCATTTCATAGGAGGTGACGAGGCCGCCGCTTTTCCGGACTGTCATGGCTGTTTCCTGACTTGAAACCGTCTCTACCGCATGGGATACAGAAACCACGCCGCCGGCCAGCAACCCGGTTCCGGCCAGCTTGATGAACTCCCGCCGCGCGACCGGGGATTTTTGGGATTGGAGATCGGACATGGATGATTCTCCTCTACACAAGTATTTTCCGCAGAGTTCTGCCGTATCTTAATGATGAATCTATCAAGCCGTTGTGGATAGGACTCCGGCGCATGAAGGACAAGGGGGACGCTGAAAAACGTGCTCCTACTTTTGTTTACGTAAGGGTGTTGGATTCTATCGGCAGGATTTTGCGTGGTGTACTGGTTTCTATCACTCAGGCCCTCTCCGGAGGGAGAGGGAAGAGAAGTCTCCCGGGGGGAGGGGGGAGAAAAGGGAGGTTGTTGGTTTTGTGTTAGGTTGGGTAGAAGTGAGTATCGTCTGAGGTTAATTCGCCCAGGGGTGAATTATGCCCAGGGCCCAAGGTTGAATTATGCCCAGGGGTGGATTGTGCCCAGGATTGATTCGGCCCAGGGTTGAATTATGCCCAGGGTTGAAACCCTGGGCTGCTGTATGGCGGCCCCTTGAAAGGGGCGCTGGAGAGGAAGGAGTGAAGAAAGCGGAATTCGAGAAGTGAAAACGTGAAGAAAAGATTTTTTTTCTTCACCCCGGCCCGATCCCACGGGGAGAGGGAACGCCAATGATGGCTTTTTATACATAGGAACGTGTTTCGGAATCCATGCCTCCGCGCGATTCGTATTGTATGCCGGATCGATTCTGATCCTCTTTATGTTTTCCCATCATCTCACACCCAATTATCACCACTCCCCCTGGGAGAGAGCTAGGTCGTTCCATATCAGGGTGAGGGAAGCCCTGAAAGGGCGAAATTCATCCCTTTTCCACAACCGGGCAACTCTTGCGCCACTCAATATTCCTTCCTCAGCACATGAGAAAGGGCCACGGCTTTTTCGTAGCGGGTGGGATATTCATCGTCCGGAAAGAGGACCAGCATCGCTTCCTGCACCAGGCCGGGAACACCGTCCGCGTCCACCGTGTGGCAGGCCGCGCATTTGACCGGCCCCGCCGAACCGTCCGGGTTCAGACTGGCCGCCTGCTGATGCGTGGTGGGATCGGGCCCTAAGGGATTCACCGGATGCAGGCCGTGCGTGGATTGATGGCACGACTGGCACGCCAGGCCGCTATGCCCTTTCGAATAGCGCATCAGTGAATATTTCTTCTCCTGGTCGATAGGAAAATACGAACCGCCCAGGCTTTCCACGAAGGGCGGCTTGTGGCAATCCGCGCATTTGGGTTCACCTGCCGCCAGCCAAAAATCCCCCGCGTCGCTGACCCGGCCGTAAGGCTCCACCGGCGGATCTTCCCACACCGCTCGTACCCTGTCCACCGGGGAGACCTTAGGATCCCAAAAATCGGCCGTGCCCCAATCCGCGTAACGGCCGCCGTCCATCGACTGGAATGCCTCCGTAATTGTATCCATCGGCTGGTTGCGCAGGGTCTCGCCCGCCTGGTCGAAGTTTTTCAGCGCGTCCGCCTTATATAGCAGGCGCGAACCTACGTTGTGGCAATTCGTGCAGTACAACCCCTGGCCATCGTTCATCACGTTTTGCAACATCCAAGTCCCCACCGCATTCAAGTGGCTGCGGGTGGAAACCATCTGGCGGTGGCGCGGATTGGAATGCACGTCGCGGCCGATGAAGCAGCCGCCCCAGAACTGCCGCACGTCGCCGGTGCGCACGCCCTTGAACCGCCCGAAATCATCCACCGGGTAATGTTCCAGCGAGCCGTTTTGCCAATGCGCGGGATGGCACACCTGGCAATTCGCCGGGCGGCCGAATTTGTCCGGCTCGGGTGTGGTCCGCAGGTGGCTCACATGGATCGACACTGTCAAAGGATCGGTCACGCCGCGCAGGACGCCCAGTACGTTGTCGGCATGGCATTCCTGGCATTTGACGGGAGGACGGCCCAGACGCGTGGCCGACGCGCCGGTGGTGTCATCCGGGTTGTAATTCGAAAGAAAATCCGTCCCGATGCGCTTGTCGTGGATTTCCAGCATGCTGATCGACGCCGCCTTCACGCTGGCGTAGTAATCGGAAGTGTTGGAAAATGTGTCTTTCCAGTAATCGTACTCTTTTTTGTAGAGTTGGAATTCATCCCCGTTCGCCACATAACTGGAATGGCAGCGTGTGCACGCCGGGGTGTCGATGGGATTCGTCCCGATAAATGAAACCGGCAGGCCGTTGGCGTGGCGCACCGGCGTGAGTTCCGCCAAGCGCGCCTTGCCATTCCCGTCGCGGTCCTGCCATTGCTTCAGGCTGACGCGCGCGATCTGGTAGGGCCGGAGCATTTCTTCCCGGACCGCCCGGATGTGAGGCGTGGCGCCATCGAACAGGGCCGTCAAAGGCAGGCCCAACGCTTCCCATAGATACCGCTGCCCGAGGGGGATGGCGATTTCTGTTTTTCCATCGTTCAGAAAAGTATAAACAATGGTCCCCTGCTCTCCCGTAAAATCGAGCACGTCGAAGCTGATTGGTTTGCCCGTGGGGCCATGATCCAGAGGAATCTGGATATCCGGCCCGACGAACAACCGCTTCGTTGCCCCTTCCGGCTTGAATTTCAACGGCGCTTCGGCGTAGGTGAAGAGCTGGCTGAACTCGTGATTGGCGAACGAATCGATGGGATCGGTGGTGGTCCCGTTGCCGTTTACGTCGTAGGGGACATTCCAGTACAGCATTTTGGGGCCTTCCGAAAAAGTGTTCTGGTCATGCTCATACCACAACACCCATCCTTGCTCCTGGAGATGCTCCGGCCGGAGCAACTGCGGCTTCTCTTTGGGATCTTTGCTGGTTTTCACGATCTGCGCCAGCACGCTGTTATAAGGCGGCAAGACGCAGCAATAGGAGATATCGAATCCGGTGCAGTGCATGCCCAGTTCATAAAAGATCATGATGTTGTAATCGTTCGGCGGAATTCCCCATTGGGCCTGCGCACCGCCACACACGAAAAAGATCCCTATGAAAACCACGACACAATGTTTCATGTTCCCTATCACCTTAAGAGCCACTGGTTGCGAGACCCAGGTCCCCGCTTCAAGGAAAAAAAGATTGTACACCTTCTCACGGGGGAAGTGAGCCGGGATTCGTATTCTGGTCCAATAAAGAATGATTGTTTATGGCGGGCTACGCTGCGCTTTGAGCCTACCCTACATTGGCAGGAATGATCGGATGGATTACGCGCCACGCGCTAATCCATCCTACGATTCCCGCGAAAACCGGGGGGAAATGGGCAGCGATAGGCTTTCCCTCACCCCGGCCCTCTCCCGGGGAGAGGGAGCAGAAATGGGGGCGGGTTCGTTTGTGTAAATCCGCATAGTTGAGTACCGAGATCTTGGTCTGTATATTTATGACCGTTCCGTGCCGCAATCCGGACCGATTCACTCTCTCCCCCCGCCCAACCATCCTTCTCCAATCCCTTTCATGTGGACACTGGGTTGTTTTGTATGGCATAATCGCATGGCATGACGGTCAAGAACGCAGAAAAGAAAGGTGTATCCTGCTTATGACGAAACCCACCCGGCGGCAATTTTTGAAACGATCCAGCCTCGCCGCCGCGGGGCTGATGACCGGCACGCGGATTTTGAATCCCGGCCGGTTGAGGGCCGGTGAGGTCTCCGGCCGACCGCCCAATATCATCTTCATCCTGGCCGATGATTTGGGCTACGGCGACGTAGGCTGCTACGGTCAGAAAGTCATCCAGACGCCCCACCTCGACCAGATGGCCAGCGAAGGCATCCGCTTCACCCAATGCTACGCGGGCAGCACCGTTTGCGCCCCCTCCCGGTGCTGCCTGATGACCGGCCTGCATACCGGCCACGCGCGCATCCGGGGCAATAAACTCCACCCCCTGCTTCCGGAAGACACCACCATTGCCGAAGTGCTGAAGAACGCCGGCTATACGACCGGGATCGTGGGCAAGTGGGGTTTGGGTGAACCGGACACGACCGGCATTCCCAACCGCCAAGGCTTCGACTATTGGTTTGGATTTCTGAACCAAAGCCGCGCCCATAATTATTACCCCGATTACGTTTGGAAGAACACGGAACGCTTTTTCTTCGACCGTTGGACCTACACGCACACCGCCTTCACTCAGGAAGCCCTTGATTTCGTCCGGCGAAGCCACGGGCAGCCTTTTTTCCTCTATCTGGCCTACACCATTCCCCACGCCTTCAATGAAGGAGGAGTGAATGGCATGCCCATCCCCAGCGACCAGCCGTACAGCGATCAACCCTGGCCGCAGAACGAAAAAAACCGTGCCGCCATGATCACCCTGATGGACGCGGATATCGGCCGCCTCTTCACGCTGCTCAAGGAACTGGGATTGGACGAAAACACCATTGTTTTTTTCAGCAGTGATAATGGCCCGCACCGCGAAGGCGGTACCAATCCCGATTTCTTTGACAGCAACGGCCCCCTGCGCGGCATCAAGCGCGACCTGTACGAAGGGGGTATCCGCGTCCCCATGATCGTCCGCTGGCCCGGCCATCTCCCGGCGGGGGCGGTCAGCGATCAGGTTTGGGCCTTTTGGGACTTTCCCGCCACCGCGGCGGACCTGGCGGGAACCCGTCTGCCCAATCCCGGGGACGGAATTTCCATGGTTGACGCCTTATTCCAACGCCCGCAGCAAAACCACGAATACCTGTACTGGGAATTTCACGAACAAGGGGGCAAGCAAGCCATCCGGATGGGAAAATGGAAAGCGGTGCGCCTGGGATGGAAACCCCCGGTCGAACTCTACGACCTGGAGACGGATTTGGGCGAAACCACAGACATCGCCGCGCACCATCCCGATCTCATCGAGAAAATGGGCACATTGTTCCGTCAAGCGCGTACGGAGAACAGTTTTTATCCCATTCCCACATAAGCCAGACGGGATCCACCCCTCGATTTCGGCCCATAATCAAAAAAGGGGCCGCTACCGGGGGAATATCAGTTAAGGCCAGGTAGCGGCCCGGAGGTTGGAAGCCCAGAGTAACAATATAGAATTCGAAAAATTTGTCAAGAAAGATTTGTGATGTTGCGATATTTTTTTTTCTTATGATTCAGATTCGTCAAAGTGGTGCTATATTCTATTGCAATTCTATTGCACAATTTATATAAATTATGTGTTATATATAATTAATCGACAGCCCGGTACCGGCAATCTTTCCAATACGATACATCTTTTCTTTGTGAGCGTCCATTTACGGCTCGCAGTATAAAGAAGCCTATCGTCAAGCCTATCGTCATTTCTTGGTGTCCCCGACCTCGACGTTCTCTTCGCATGGAAGGGCAAGACTGATGCCAAGCCGATTCATTTGGCGAGGAATGCAGGATGATAGCCGTTCCCCAGGAGAGTCACTTTTCCGGACCACTCCCTGACTCCCGCGGGTGGGAGAGGGAATTGTAAAGCGATCCAATTTCAGGTTTTTATAAAAAACTCTTATTTAAAAAATAGAATGGTAAGAATAGATGGCATTTGGGGATGAAGTTTCTATCTCTTTTCAAGGAGATTGTATCCGCCAGGCCCGGTTGCATTTCCCCACAAGACAAGTGATTTCGTAATTGATGGTACCAGCCCAGCGGGCCAAGTCATCCGCGGAGATGCTCTTATCCCCTTGCCGGCCCATCAGCACCACCGTCTCGCCCGGTTGCACATCCGGCACGTGGCTGACATCCACAGTGGTCATGTCCATAGAGATCCGCCCCACCACCGGGCACGGGATGCCCCGGATCAAGACCGTCGCCCGGTCCGAAAACGCCCGCAAATAGCCGTCGGCATATCCTACGGGCAAGGTAGCGATCAGCCGGTCGCAGTCCAGCCGGACCGTCCGGCCGTAGCCGATCGTGGATTCCGCCGGCACCCAGCGCACCTGTGCCACCCGGGTAATCCATTGCATGACCGGTTGCAGTGTTCCCGGCGGGGGCGCATCGGGCGAAGGAGCGAGGCCGTACGAGACAATACCCAGCCGTACCATTTCCTGGTGGCTGTCTGGCAAACGCAAAGCGCCGGCGCTGTTGGCGGCATGGCGGATCACCGGTTCCGGCAGAGAGGGCTGGATGCGCCGCACGTCGTGGTTGAACCGTTCCAGCGCTTCCCGCGTTTGCTGAAGATCCGCTTCGTCCGCGCAGGGGAAATGCGTCATGACGCCCCGGATCCGCAAGCCTTCGAGCCGGCATGCTTCCCGCAATTCTTCAAGTTGGCGGGGGAGAGAAAAACCCATCCGTCCGATGCCCACATCCAGTTTCAGATGGACCGGAAACGGGCGGTGCCCGTTGAGCCCTACGCGGGAGAAAGCCTTTGCTTGTTGGAGGGATCCAATCACCTCTTCCACGTCCCAGGCGCGGGCTTCAACGGCTTCTTCGAGGGTGGCGGGCCGCAACCGTAACAGGGTGACGGGCAAGTTCATCCGGCGGACGAGTTCGGCTTCCCAGTTGTCGGTGATGCCCACTACTGGGATGCCGCACGCGGCGGCCACTGGGGCCAACAAGTC
>Ga0116165_1002767_pt1 | contig 12150 bp, 13 predicted proteins | sample AD_JPNMR1_MetaG_FD_89885 | JGI IMG/M metagenome (GOLD analysis project Ga0116165, IMG submission 89885) | Active sludge microbial communities of municipal wastewater-treating anaerobic digesters from Japan - AD_JPNMR1_MetaG | ecosystem: Engineered > Bioreactor > Anaerobic > Digestate | place...
AATATTATTGAGGGGGTATTTTACCCCTTATGGGGGTCAGTTTTAAATGACGAAAAGGGGTCAAATGTATTTTACGATTAATAGAATTGCCATATCAACGCTGTCAAACTCATCAATAGACCTATTTAGTTTTTCGTTTCAATCCTTGTTTTAATGGAATTGCCATATCAACTCCGTTCTTGAAGATGTAAGCACCATCACCATTTTCTGTTTCAATCCTTGTTTTAATGGAATTGCCATATCAACATTAAATCTATTCAGCGATGTGATGGATGAACTAAGTTTCAATCCTTGTTTTAATGGAATTGCCATATCAACAAAATCGCTTATAAGTGAAATATGGCGATTCTAAGCGTTTCAATCCTTGTTTTAATGGAATTGCCATATCAACTCCCACCGTATTTTTTGCCCCGATGGATGGGTAGAAGTTTCAATCCTTGTTTTAATGGAATTGCCATATCAACCATAGTTGTTTTAGCTGGCTCTAAAAATGTCATTGTGTTTCAATCCTTGTTTTAATGGAATTGCCATATCAACGTTTGCTATGGTTTGGGCTATTTATCGTTTATGTGCGTTTCAATCCTTGTTTTAATGGAATTGCCATATCAACGTCTGTTTGGATTGTTTACAAAGAAAAACAGGAGGGTGTTTCAATCCTTGTTTTAATGGAATTGCCATATCAACGAAAGCTGAACAGGAGGCCCGAGCCCTTTCATCCTCGTTTCAATCCTTGTTTTAATGGAATTGCCATATCAACGCAAGTATAGAGGAGACCCGGGAGGGTCAAAACCATGTTTCAATCCTTGTTTTAATGGAATTGCCATATCAACACTCTGCAGGAGGTGGGAAAGATTCTCGGAATAAGGTTTCAATCCTTGTTTTAATGGAATTGCCATATCAACACATATTTTGATGATGTGCAAATCATCCGTAAAGTCGGTTTCAATCCTTGTTTTAATGGAATTGCCATATCAACTCAATTCAATCTGTTTTTCTATTATTTCTCTTTCTTTGTTTCAATCCTTGTTTTAATGGAATTGCCATATCAACAAGATTCTGGGGAAATACCCTGCTTGTGAATGGGAGTTTCAATCCTTGTTTTAATGGAATTGCCATATCAACAGTTACAGAAGTATAAAAGCGGTGTTACGTGAAAATGTTTCAATCCTTGTTTTAATGGAATTGCCATATCAACGGCTTTTTTTTGCCTTGACCTTTATAGATATAATATAGTTTCAATCCTTGTTTTAATGGAATTGCCATATCAACCACTATCTGAATTGGCGATGATATTTTCATCATCTGGTTTCAATCCTTGTTTTAATGGAATTGCCATATCAACCCGTTTCTGATTACTGTAAGGTCATGGATAGAGAATAGTTTCAATCCTTGTTTTAATGGAATTGCCATATCAACGCAAAAAATGTTAAGTGAAGGCAAGGCTAAAATATTGTTTCAATCCTTGTTTTAATGGAATTGCCATATCAACATGGCACAAAAGATAATTAGATACTTGGTGTCAAAGATGTTTCAATCCTTGTTTTAATGGAATTGCCATATCAACTATTATTAGACGGCATATCGATAAAGAAGATTTACTGTTTCAATCCTTGTTTTAATGGAATTGCCATATCAACTCTTTTTAAAAATGCTTTAAAAAATAATAATCTTAAGTTTCAATCCTTGTTTTAATGGAATTGCCATATCAACACAAAGGAAAAGAATGGCAGGGAAAGATAATCCTGGGGTTTCAATCCTTGTTTTAATGGAATTGCCATATCAACTAGACGTTTTTAAAGACTTACTAAAACAATAGTATGTTTCAATCCTTGTTTTAATGGAATTGCCATATCAACTTAAAATATGGCTTCCAAAAATTATCACTACAAATTGTTTCAATCCTTGTTTTAATGGAATTGCCATATCAACAATATAAAGCCATGTCCCTTTTTTTGTGCGTTGTTGTTTCAATCCTTGTTTTAATGGAATTGCCATATCAACCGGTCATAATATCTCCCTTATTAAATGTTATAAGTGTTTCAATCCTTGTTTTAATGGAATTGCCATATCAACAATATTGCCCAAAAAATAGGTATAAGTTTATACGATAAGTTTCAATCCTTGTTTTAATGGAATTGCCATATCAACGCAGTTATGTTGTATTTAGGGGAGAACTTTATAAGAGTTTCAATCCTTGTTTTAATGGAATTGCCATATCAACCCTATTGTTCCCCCGTCTTCACCTGCTGCTATTACGTTTCAATCCTTGTTTTAATGGAATTGCCATATCAACGATTACAAATTTTTTCCTGAGTTTTTTTCTCAATGTTGTTTCAATCCTTGTTTTAATGGAATTGCCATATCAACATGGTATTGAACCTGAAACGTGGTAATGTCTTTTGGGGTTTCAATCCTTGTTTTAATGGAATTGCCATATCAACCGTTCTTCCTTAAAAAACCCTTGAAAATAGCCGCTTTATTGCTATCTCTGAATTGCCTATTTTGTAAAAAAATCAACACTTCTAACCCCTAAATAACCTGTTTTTTCATTTCTTTTACATAAAATCATATACTGTATCACATTAATTTCAAAATACTTTTTCAATTTATAGTATTTTTTCTATATAAATTCATATCATGCAGGGATCAAAAATTTATTTAATTGTCAAAGAACGGGTCAAACACAAATATTTCTATAACAGCAATCAATACAAGCTGTATTAAACCTTGTCCCCTTCGGATAGTATCCTCTCTGGGTTATGTTAATGATTTCTTCAATCATTTTAACCAATTCATCAATATCTTTGTCAGTAATAGGGACTTCTTTCAACAAGTTCTTGCTTCTTGTATAGCATATGAACCCCCTTTTTACATCCCTATTGTAGTTCTCTCGAATCAGCAACCCATAAAATACAGACTGGTATCGTTGCGTCCTGAAAATAGTATCATGATATTCAGCAAACTTATAATCGAGAGGTGCCATGGTTCCGTCATTTAGACTTAAAACCTCATCAACAATACCGTGTATTCTATACCTATCAGAGGACATATATACGCCTATTTCTTTATCAATACAGCCTATTCTTTTTCTCAGATAATCTATATTTGTCCTTTCTTTTCCTTCGTGAACCTCCCTGCCTTTCAGCACTTTCCATCGTTTATCTTCATTCTGGTCAATACAGAGGCAATTCATATAAAAGATAAATCTCGGACAGAACAGATACTCAAGCAATACAGAGGCGGTAACATAAACCTCATTGGAAATATCTAAAAAATTATCACTTTCTACTGTCAATGTAAACTGATCCCCATTCATACAAAAAGTGCCTTCACTTCATCTGATATCAAATCTTTATCGAATGCCTTTCCAATCATCTTAACCTTTTTAAAATCATCATCGCACATGGGAAAGACATAAACTGAATCAGTCTCTTCGTCTGTTATCTCTTTGCATTTAAGTATTAGCTCATCCTTTGTGTTCTTATTTAAGTCACCCAGAAAGGCGCTTTTCTGGACACGATAAAGTCCATAATCTTTACAGAATTTTGCTATTTTATTACGAACTTTATCGTTCGATACATCATATATAACCCAGGTAATCATTTTAATCCCCTTTGATAAGACTGTTGGCAACCGTATGGCATTCAAACTGGATGACATTCCGTTTCTGGATATTTCTCCCCCTATAACGAATTGTCTCATCGAGTGTCTTATTGAAAGCATCAATCAATACGGCCTTACCATCCTTATTAAGCGTAAATCCACCCTTTACTTCGTCGAAATACTCAACCTTCACCTTTCTACCACTGAATAGATATGTAACTGTCTCCTCTGCAAATATCCTGAACATCTCAATCAAATCAAATACGAGTGACTTTTTGTTGTAGTTATCAGTATGTAAAAATCCAATATAAGGGTCAAGCCCTGCAATGATGCATGCCTTTTCTACCATAGAGTACAAAATCCCATATCCGTAATTCAGCATGGCGTTAAATTCATCCTTCGCTGGGTTTCTGCTTCTTCCTTCGAATTTGAACCTTTCTGGCATGCAGTAACTCAATGCATCAAAATATATTTTTCCGGCAGCGCCTTCCAGCGCCATTATTGTCCCACGCCTCTCATCAATTGTTCCCGTTAGATTTGCAATCTTTTCTTTTACTTCCTTCAATCCTTCTGACATTCCTTTGAGTCTTTCAGCCTTATCCTCTCTTGGCCTGGCAAGCCTTTCTACAAAATCTATCTGATTTTCAATCTTTTTTAAAACCCAGCTCTTTGCAAGCTCAAAGCCTTCTTTTGTGGAGCTTATCTCAAGCTGTTTTCTCCTGATGAGCACCGTGCTTCCAAGCTTTGAATGCCATACCCTGCCATAGGGGTCACCATATTCATCAAGGAAAATAACATCGATATTGTTTTCTATGGCCATCTTCAAGGCATCTGTCGAAAGGTAAGCACTTGTTGTAATCATGATGCTGTCAACCTTCCTGACAGAGACCTCGAATACTTTGTCCTCGTTTTTTACGAGGAAGCAGTCACCGTTTTTTCTTAAATAGGAACCATATGTATTTATTACAAGTTGCATAGATAGACCCTGCAATGGTAAAAAAATCAGGCATTGCCATTATGTAGAATAATCCATCGAAGCCTCTACCATTCTTATCTATTTTCTGTTTTCTAACTCCTGTCATCTATTTTCAGTTTTATAACTGTTCCAAAACCCCTCGACACAGATTTTCCTATGCCCCAGTAATCGGGTATCTCAAAATTCACTGAAAATGTGCCCAGAAAACCAAGCATGGGATTGCTAAATAATCATACTTGAAATGTCTCTGTCTTTAGTAAATATTACTCCAATATTAGTGTTGTAATCCATATCACAGAAAGTAATTCCTCCTATCTCTTCTTTATGTCTGCGCGCATACCATGCTGGAATTTTCACCTCAAACCATTGTCTTTCTGATGGCTTCAGACTTAAAACTTCATCCTTAAAACACTTCGGTATTACAGAAACTGTTTCATATTTGCTTTGACGGGTAACTTCTTGGTTATCTTCTCTGAGACGGCTATCGAAAATTATGTTTCTCTTAGATTGAGACAATTTATATTGTTGAACAGCTTCTTTAAAAGCTTCAGAATGGTCTATTTGATAATCTTTATACACGGTCTCTACTATATTAATAATATCATTTTCGCTCATCTCTTGTGGTGCATTTTTAAAAGCCTCAAAGGAACGAGAAAGAAAATTTGGAAAGTTTATTTGATTGTAAATCTTTTCACCTTTTTCTGACGCCTTAAATATATACACCCTGCTGTCTCTTTGTTTATCTCTGTGTCTATTTACTCTTCCTGCTCTCTGTGCAATGGCATCAGGAGGGGCGCATTCTGTAAAAAGCCAGTCATAGTCAATATCAAGAGACACCTCAATTACCTGAGTAGCAATAACTAAATGTGCATCGGTAATCTTCTTTTCAATTATTTTACGGTCTTTTAATATGAACTGCGAGTGGTAGCAGACTGGATTAAGACGTGATAAGTTTTGAGCCAACTCCTGGCATAGCTTAACTGTATTGACAACGACCAAGACCCTTTTACCATCTGATAAAGCACTCTGGATATCCTTGATGGCATACTCTATATAGCTGTCTACAACAAAATATCTACTCCTTTTGGCATTTAGGAGGGTATCTTCTTTGACAATTGTTGCCTCTTCAAGCTCACTATACAATAATTGCTGTAACTGTTTTGGCATTGTAGCGCTCATTAACATGAATCGAGCACCGAGCGAAGAAAAATGCCTAATTGATGAAACAATAAGTCCCATCGTCCATCCATCGTATGCATGAATCTCATCAATAATAATAACAGAATTAGAAGCGTTTGTTTCTTTTAAAGTCCACCTGCCTGCATTAAATCCAACTGTCAACAACTGATCAATAGTGCCCACTGTTACTGGTTTTATAAAGGACTGGTTGAAAAGAACATCGCGCCTGTTTTCCCATTTATCTTCTTCTGACTCCAAAGAAGTGTCATTTTCTAAAAACAAATTTGCTGTTGAATGGGTTAGTCCTACATTTTCTCTGCCAAAAAAACCAGATAGCCTTTCGTAGATATTATTTGCTGTTACCATTGTAGGCAGAAAATAGAGTATCTTGGCACCTTTCATTTCTTGTATATTTTTCAATGCCCAGAAGATAGATGCCTCAGTTTTGCCGCTACCTGTCGGAGCTACTGCAATCAAATGCCCTGACTGTTGAGCACAAATTTTCTGAAATGGTCTTAGTCCAGTAAAGATTATGTTCTTCCTGTTACATCGTTCCTTAAGTTGATTAATGACAGATGGAATGTCTTTGTTAATACTATATGTAATACTTATTTTTCCTGAGCCATACCAGTCGGCGTAATGGAGAACTCCTTTTAAAAGGAAATATATAGCTCTACATTTTTCAGTGCCGTCTATTTCGATTCCCTTGCTTAAGAAACCGCTTGAAATCAAGTTTGCCAATGATGTGAAGGGGTCTTCGCACGCATCGATTTGTTTAATTGAAGGCAAAACATAGCCTTCTCTTTTGAATAATCCTTCAGCAATTGTCAGAGCAATATTGATCCCGTCAGGAATAATCTGGGGTGTGCTTTGTAAGCTTTCTCTGATAAATGATGTCAAGTCAGAATCAAGATTTTTGTGGTGACCGACAACCGATAAAGCTTCTAACGGGATAGCGGAGAGATACTTCTCTTTGTTTATGAAACTCCAATATTTTGAAGTAAATATAAACGAGACCAATTCATGACGATAATTTTTTTTTGTATCAAAGGGTCTGCTGCACATTATAGCCTGCATCATTTCCTGAAATGGGACAATCATCTTTCCAATGTCATGAAATGCAATTGTTAGGAGTGAGCCCTTAAGAAATCTTTTAACTGAAAAATTATATGTTTTTGCTACTCGCTCAATTAAAGGATATTTGGCAGTTACAATCTTTTTCCATGCAGTATAAACTGCCTCCAGGTGCTCTTCGTAAGTTTGGTCTGGTTTTGCATAAAAAGTCATAACAGATAAAATGTAGTATCTTCAATTTTATAGACTGGTAAAGGATTTTTTAGTTTTATTGGAGAGCCGACAAACGTAAATTGTTTTCTTTTGCTTACTCGTCGTTCCTCTCCTTTAAAACTAAAGGCAGTTGGAAGAAGAAAAACCTGTGGAGCTCTTACCCTGTAAGTTATTGGAGTATTCTTTAAATCAATAGCAGATTCATATTCTAATGTCTTATCGCCGGCAAGAACCGTATTTTCGAAAGTTGAGCATTTAACGCTTTCTGCTTTGACAACAGGACTTACAGATATAATCTTAAAAAGATCATCGCTGTTGCCGAGGGTTAAAGCATATTTAGGGTTACAAAAACCATCCCTTATTTCTGATAAAACAGTCTGATCTTCTGAAGCAATAGCAATAATTAATGAAAAATCAGTTAAAAACTCTCTTATTAAAACATCTTTTAAAGACTCGTTAGATTTTACTTTATTGTATTTCCAGAGGTCTTTCATCTCACCATGGTTTGAGCCTATTACACCGAAAAGGATGCCTTTGTCCTCCCTAAAAGACATAACATCCTTAAAACTTAATCCAATTGCTGCCCCCATTAATCCAGTTAAAGTTGTAACTGGAGGAAAAGGGAGAGTTTGTTGAAAGGTATGACTTTCAGGAACTCTAAAAGAAGCTGTCGCCGAAAAACCTTTTACAACGAAGGCAAACACAATGCCCTCCTTTACTTATAGTATTCATCGATCCACTTAAACATTTCCTCAAAAGCCTCACCAATTGAAACAGTCCCTTCTGGCAAGTTAGAAAACAATCCTTTTCTTGCACCGAATACTTTTGCTTTTATTTCTTCGTTGTAGTCCTCGACTGTTTCATTAATCAATTCAACATTAACTCCACCATTTGCTGGAACTATTGATTCAAGAAATATAGGATTTTTAGTTTTAAGCATAGCGGCAGCAATAAATTTGGGTGAAATGTCAGCAAGAAATCTTGTTTGTCTGCCAGATGTCCATAAGTTTTTAAATGCAGTTAGAAAATCTTTTACCCTTGCTGCCTTTTCAGTATTTGGCAAATCTTTTTTAAATCCTTCTCCACATCCTATTCTGTCCAGTTCAATGAGTATTGTTCCCCTATAAAGCCCTGAATGTATTTCTGTCTCGAATATATTAGGGTCTCCACCTGCTTCTACTCCCATAAAGTTTGTTGCAAAGTCCAAATCTCCTTCATATTTATGCAAAGATACAAGAGGAGAAACTCTAACTGGTGATGTGCGTTTTGTTGATTTACCTTTTTTACCTTCTTTTGCCTCTTCTGTCCCCATATACCCAAACAGATCGTCATCTATGTATTTTTCAGGATCTTGTTGAGTAGTAGCTGCCCCTTTTTTAATGGTTGCAGTAACACCTTCGGAGAGAGTCTTTCCTATAACAGCTAACTGATCTCTCAATGCTCTTCTTACTGCCTGTGCAGAAACGTAAGGAAACTGTTCTGTCTCCCGAGTAATCTTTTTGATATTTGAGATATTATCTGCCTCTTTATCAGAGCCGTTAAGGCTCGCAAATGATACAGGTGTTAAATAGGTTATTGTTAATGCTTTTGCGTTTTTCATATCTTTCCTCCTCATTTTGATTGCGTCTTTGCATAAAAGCTATTTAATGCCACTATCATGCAAAATTGTTTAAATTCTATAAAGTTTGAATCTGTAAGCTTTCCCTCATATATGTCCGGAGGCACGACTAGTCCACATTTAAACTGGAGCCTGTTTAATTCATTTAAGAAATCAGTCTTTCGCCTTGCCTTCCTTAAAGCAAAAAGGTCGCCTTTTTTACCATTCTCGGCAACCGTCATTCCAATTCTTTTGCCAAGAGTTACGGCTGCCTCCTGTGCATCAATTGTCATAAAACTACCCTCCTTTCTAATTATGGGTTCGTATTTAATAGTGAAATCAATAATTGGCTTAATATAAGTCATTTCTGTGCGAAAAATATGAGTTTCAATTAAATCAAGTATTGATTGTTGTTTTAGTATTCGTTCACACACCATATTCCTAATAAGTGTTCTGTTGGCATTTTTGTGTGAAAAATCTATAAGCAGTCTCATCACCTCTTTGATATTTATCTCGGATTTTTCAATATTCTCTATCAATCTGAAGAAATAAACAGAATCTCTGAACTGCCAGACCATTCTGCCCATAGATGTCTGTCCCTTTGATTCAGCATGAAGTACTACAAATTCCAGTGGAGCTTTTGAGATTGTAAGATTACACATTTCTTCCCAGTCTAATATGTTCTCATCTTTATCTCCTTTTTGATGGAGCAAAACCTTTCTGTAAAGCGTATAGAGAAATGCAAAGGCCACCTCAAATGGTTTCTGAAAATATCCATCTTCATACTTTTCAAACCCCAACGGATGATTGAAATTCTTAAAGAGATTGGGATCTTCATATTTAGCATCCTGAAGAGGTTTATAAACATCCAGCATTTTTTCAAAAGATACAGAGTAGGGGAAAAAGGCAAAGAGATTATCTCTTTGGGAAAGATAGAAACCATTTACAGGCACAAATTTGCCTATGAAGGCGCATTTCCAACAAACCTTCTCGGGTTTACTGCATAAAGTATTAAAATTTAAAAGGCCGCTTGATCCAGTAATAAAAGGGAATATTGTCTGTCCAGCGTCTTCTAATACAGAACTATCTTCTCCACATAAATAACATTGCCCTTTTGTTGTGGCAGAAAACTTCTTGGGTATGGTTATATTAGGTTGCACTATATTAGGGCCGTCAATAAGCAAACCAGAGGTGGTTATATCTAAACCATGGGAATCCAAGAATTCATCCAGCCTCTTCTGAAGATGCGCATGGGAGGATGGAAGGGTGCCTCGAGTTCTCTTAACTGTTTTATTATTTATAAGCACTTCTCTTTTTTCTTTTTTTTCCCATGTTATTGAACGGTCTGTAGGTCGAGGTGCTTTGTTATATATAAGTTCAGCAATACCAACAGATTTTTTTTTTGGAAAAGCTATAAACTTATCCTCTTTGCTATCGTAATAAAAATTATACGAAATGGCATCGTCTCTTTGTTTCTTTGTTGACAGGTCATAATATCGTTTTACCAGGAGATTATAAGCGTTTTTGAGAGCATTTTGTATTTCAGCTTCTGTTCCCCTTAAGGTTAGGCCTGATTCGTTGATTGTTTTATCTATGCTGCTATTAGCTTCATCAAGTATTACAGCAAGCCCCAACAGCCCTGAATCCAACCAAAAGTGATTTAATTTCGGAAAGGTTATTTCTATTGTTTTCATTGGGTTTCATCTCCATTTTTACGTTTAACTGTTCCATAACCAATCGAAACTTTTCCACCAATGCCCCATAGGTCTGGTATTAAAAAGTTTGTCTCAAATTCACCTTCAAAAGCAGTCAACTGTACATCTTTTTTAATCTCAATGTTGCTTATTTTAGCCAACTTTGATTTTACCAATACTTTATCGTCAACCGTATAACCAACAGATTTGCAGATCGATAAAATATTACCAATAAGAATTTTATTAAAAAAATCAGATAGGTTTGTTTTTTCTTGTTTCAGTTGTAAATAATGCTCGTAATTTTTTTCATTAAAACCAATCCACGGTGTAAGAAATGTATAGGACATCATTTCTTTTGTTAAACCATAGGGAATCATCATGCTAATTGTGTTTTGTTTTACAATAGGGTGTTTCCTAAAATGAAGTTTAAGGTATTCAATCTTTGGAACAGCCTTGAGAAGATATGCACCTTCCTTTAAACCAATAATAAGAATAGAACCGCCAAAAATTTTATATTGAATCAGTGGGTGTCTATAAATCAACCTATCTCCTATGTGCCCATGAAACTCAGGTCTGTTTGTATACATGTTCCCAAAAAATCCTCTGACCGCTTTTACATCGCTTAGCTGTAACGGTTTTTCGCATGTAATCCAGATCTCTGTTTTCTCAATTTTCATGATTTTTTTCTTTTCATCATTCAGATATAAACTGATATTTTTTTACTTTACTCATTCTGGACAATACCTTTTTATCATTCCAGTCAACCAGTTCAGCTTTTGTAACACAATTAATTCTAAGAATACTCCTTCAAATTCCATCCAACACCCATTAAATACAGTGGCTGATGAATAGCAATAAGAAGCGTGAGCTGCAAAAATGGTCGTGATTCGTTACTAGTGATTTGTAAAATGTAAGGAGTGAAGAAGTAAATCAAAAAATTCCTCAATAGTTCGTTTATATATTATAAATAACTCACTCTATTTTTTCTCTGCCTAATTATATAATTTTAATATTATTTCCCCACATTTTTATTTATTACATTATGTTGTAAAAAATTCAATAATATTTTTATCTTTTATTCATACTATCGCATATTGACACCTTTATCTCCGTTGGATTTTCATATTGGTGTCGCCTTTTCAGACATAAGACTTATAGTTGAAGTCACCTTAATTCATATTAAATGGATAGGATAGGTACTGTCAATACATTTGTGTAAATTTTTTATACAGTGGCAAATTAGGACGCACCTTACCTATTTTTGTCTTCATCCAGCTCATCTCCATCTTAATCGATATAAATGCCAGAAGGGAATAACATGAAGTCTCCCCAGCAAGTATCTCCATGGATTTTGTCCTCCGTTTAAACTCTTTATTCAGCCTTTCTATGATATTTGTCGTTCTCAAAGATATCCATTCCTCCTGAGGGAAAGAGAAGAAGGTAAGGCATGAATCAAGGGAACTCATAAGGGATTTAACCGCCGAGGGTATCTCTTTTTCCCATTTCTCTACAAATAACCTTGCAAACTCATCTGCCTTTTTCCTTGATGATGCATAGAATATGGAACGTATATCATCGGCAACAGTTTGTTTTAACTTCTGGGGTACCTTTGAGAGGACATTTCTTGCCACATGGACCTGACAGCGTTGAATCTTTGCATTGGGGAATTCTTCCTTGAATACCTTCTCCAGTCCAGGAAGGCCATCCATTATGCCCAGCTTTACATATGATCCATCAAGTCCTCTTGCCTTTAAGTCTCTTAAGGATTCCCTCCAGACCGAGGCAGATTCCTTATCCCCTGCCTGGATGAGAAG
>Ga0116165_1002768_pt1 | contig 12143 bp, 19 predicted proteins | sample AD_JPNMR1_MetaG_FD_89885 | JGI IMG/M metagenome (GOLD analysis project Ga0116165, IMG submission 89885) | Active sludge microbial communities of municipal wastewater-treating anaerobic digesters from Japan - AD_JPNMR1_MetaG | ecosystem: Engineered > Bioreactor > Anaerobic > Digestate | place...
TGCAATACAAAATGGACAGTTTAGTCGTATTGAATGTATACAAAGACTTGCATAAAAAAGACGGTGTCCATTTTATTAGATATGGTATGAAATACTATCTCAATTAATGCATAAATTTGAATTATTAAAAAGAACATACCCAATATCACAGTATGATAGATATTGTGATGGGTATTTTTTTATTTTAAATAACACAACAGAAGAAGAACGGAATGAATTGGAAATAAATATTAATGAATTGTAGAAAATAATAAAAGCGGGTGAAAAATATATATATCAAGTAGCAAAAGATAATGGTGAATTTAAAACCATGTGTCTTTGCTTTAAAAACTATGAAATTATTAGAAAAAAATTGTTTAAATTTGATGATTAATTTTTTTACAAATTTTCTTGTATCTGTTTGAATATTTTTTCTATTTTTACAAAAAATTAATAACTAAAATAAAACAATAAAAATATGGATAGTAATAAAGCAATTACAAATGATGTTGAAATCATTAATGAAAATTCAACCGAAAATTCGGTAAATACGAGCATTTATCAATTTAAAGATATAAAATTTAAGTCAAAAAAACATTGGGGTGTTGATTATAAAAAAAATAGAAAGAAAAAAAATAAAAATGCAAAAAAAAGTCGTAGAATTACAAGGAAAAACAGAAAATAGCATATGTATCAAATTGATTTAAGTAATACTCATTGGGAAAGGATTAGGGGGTTTGTTTCTGAGCATAGAATTGATGCTCGTTGGATTTTAAAGGGTGATGATAATAAATCTTACGGTTCGTTAAGAATCGTATCACATCCTGATTTACCACCCGGATATCTTAGGGCGTTTTTTACATATGTCACAAATATAACCCCTAAATCAGATGTCGAAAAATTAAAAACAATTGAATTATATCACATAGATATTAATGAATTGGAAGTATATTCAATTGATAATGAATATAAGACCGAAACAATTAAGCATGAAGCACCATTTAATGAATTAGAAAAACTTTTTAACGTAAAAATCTTTGAGTAAAAAATAATAAACACTTATTTTCATGCCCAATTTATTTGAGAAATATATCATTAATAATATAATAATATTATTATAAATGAATTTGAATGGAATCTTATTATTAATAATTATAGTCAAGATTTTATAATTTCTGAATTGTCGAATGTGATTGAGTTATATGACATTAAATTACCATATAAAACATATACAAATGATAATTTTCTAAATGATTTTAACGAATTAATTGCATTGGATACAAATAAAATTATATGTGAAGGTGAGTGGGTTAGTAAATTTAACTATAAATATCCGTTTATCAATAAATATATAAATACGTCTAATGTTGGTAATATTGTGAGTGATTATTTTCACCAAAAGGAACGGTGGAAATGTGATGCCACAGGATATCCATCTCCTGAAAGAACTTGGTATAACGAAAAGTTTAGATTGACATTATTTAAAGCACTTTTTTCTTTAAAAGTCAAAGAAATTAATCCAACCATATTTAGAAATATTATTGGTTTAAGAAAATATATTGCAGCACAATTTAGACCAAGTGCTGCAAAAGCGATTTATGATTATTTTAAATCAGAAACAGTACTTGATTTCAGTATGGGTTGGGGTGATAGAATTGCGGGAGCGTTTGCATCAAATTATGTAAAAAAATATGTTGGTATTGATCCCAATTTAAATTTATTTGATGGTTATTATAAACAAATTAATACATATGAATCAATAAAAAAAACCAATAAAGAATTTTCATTTATTGTGGGTTGTGCGGAAGATGAAAATATAAAACATAATGAATTGTTTGATTTAATATTTACATCACCACCATATTATGATAAAGAAAAATATGATATGAGTCAAAATCAATCATACGTAAAATATAAATCATTTGATTCTTGGTTAAATAATTTTTTATATAAAACAATTAATATTAGAACACAATCATTAAAATCTGGTGGTTTTTTGGTTATTAATATAAGTGATATTTATACAAGAAAAAAATTATACAATATTTGTGATAATATGAATGACTATATAAAAAACACCAAAGAATTTGAATATGTTGGGGCAATTGGATTAAGAATGCCAAAAAGACCTATGAGTATTTCATTTGAAATAAATGGTGTTTATTGTGAACCGATTTGGATTTGGCAAAAAAAATAACAATACATAATGAATATAATCACATAAAATTTTATAATTATGACACAATTTGATTATATTAAAACTGATAATTGGTTTGCATGGCGACCAATTAAAACCATAAACGCTGGTTGGGTATGGTTGAAAGTTGTAAAAAGAACAATTGATGAACGACCTGTTGTTTATTTAGGATTATTACCCGAATATTCATATGAATTATAATAAACAATAAATACATAGTTATATGGATAATAATGGGAAAAAACAATTCGATGAAAGTCTAAAAACCGGAAAAGGAAATGGTTTTAGATTAAACAAAGGTAAATTAAGGTATGATTTGGTAGAACCACATGCATTTAGAGATTTTGTTGATGTATTAACTGAGGGTGCTAATAAATATTTTGATAGAAATTGGGAAAACGGTTTGAGTTGGACATCAGTATTAGCATCCTTAAAAAGACATATACAAGCATTTGAATTGGGTGTAGATTATGATCCAGAAGATGGTAAACTTCATATAGCACATGCTGCTTGTAATATTCATTTTCTTAATGCGTTTTACTATATTTTTCCACAGGGCGATGATAGACCCAAAAGATTTCTAAAATATCCACGTATTGGTATTGATGTTGATGGTGTAATTGCAGATTTCAATGGTGCTTGGTGTGAAAAATTTCCAGATGTTAGTGCTGATATAAAATCTTAGTATATTGATTATAAAATGTCTGAAAGATTTGAAGAAATGAAAATGAATAATACTTTAGATGATTTTTATTTGAATATTAATCCGTTAATATCACCAAATGATTTACCGTTTGAACCACATTGCTATATAACATCAAGACCAGTATCTAAAGAAATTACCGAAATGTGGTTAAAAAAACATAAATTTCCTTTAAAAAAAGTTATTAGTATTGATATTAATATCAATAAAACTCAAGTTGCATTACAAGAAGGTGTTGAAATCTTTATTGATGATAGATATGAAAATTTTGTTGAGTTAAATAATGGTGGTGTTTTTACATATTTATACACACAACCTTGGAATATCAAATATAATGTCGGACATATGAGAATAAATTCATTGAAAGATTTGCCATTTTTTAAGTAAATCTTTAGTGCGTATTAAGTATTTATTCATAAAATTAATTACATGAGTAATATCTTATACGACATAACTGAAGATATTGATATAAAAATAAAACCATCAAAAACAAGGTTTTATTTCAAATGGGGTATTCGTATTTTTATATCAATCGTTATTATTTCATTTTTTCTTGGTAAAACATTTGTTAAATATTCAAATGATATTGAAACAATTGTAAATACACAAAAAACGCATGAAAATTCAATTAATGAATTGAAAAACGATATTAATAAAATTAATAAGAGAATTGATAAAGTATATGATGATGGTTATAAAGAATTTGTTGAATATCAAAAATATAATAATGAACAATTATTATTAATATTAGAATATGGTAGTAAAAATAAGGATGTTTTGAAAAAAATTATTGAAATAAAATCAAAAGAAAACGCAAAGAAAATCGAACAAATGTTAAATGAATCAAAACAAAATAATAAAAATAAATAATAATATTAATGTTATTGTATGACTAATATTGTACCACAAAATTACAGTAAAAACGAATTTATTAATTTTTTAAAAAAAATAAACATAAGCAATAGTGTGATTGAGAAATTTACAAAAATACCTGAAACAATTAATTACAATGGTAATAAATATGATTTATATATTAACACAACATGGTATGGTTCAAAAAAAACAAAATATATTTTTGAATTAAATTATTATTCTGATGAAATTATTGAATTTTTATTTAATTCAAAGGTTTTTAATGATGTTGAAATTAGTATAAATAATTTGATTTATGAATTAAATAGAAATAATTTAATATGAAATTATGTATAATTTCTGATACACATAGTAGACATCATTTGATTAAAGAATTACCCAATGCAGATGTGATAATTCATTGTGGTGATATTAGTAACATTGGTGGTGAATATGAAATATATAATTTTTTTTATTGGTTTTCAAATTTAATACAATTTGAATATAAAATCATGATTGCTGGTAATCATGATTTTTTATTTGAAAAAAATAAAAGTTTAGTATTATCAATGAAACCAAATAATGTTATTTATTTAGAAGATTCTGAAGTTATTATTAACAATACCAAATTTTACGGAACACCTGTATCAAAAATTTTCAATAATTGGGCGTTTAATCGTGATAATAAAAAATTACAAAAACATTGGGAAGCAATACCTGACGATGTTGATGTTTTGATTACACATGAACCACCATATGGTATTTTAGATTTGGGTGTATCTAATGAACATATTGGTTCAATTTCACTATATAATGAAGTGGTTAATAGAATTAAACCCAAATTGCATTGTTTTGGACACGCACATAATTCATATGGAAAAATCATTAAAAATGATATAACATTTATTAATTCAAGTATATTGGATAGTTTATATTATATAAAAAACAAACCACAAATAATTGAAATTTAAATAAATTATATTAGTATTTATTAAATAAATTATATTAGTATTTATTAAATAAATATTACAATATATATGAATAAAAGAATTAATAAAATAATAAAAAATGAATTAAATAAATTAATCAACGAATTTTATAGCGTTGATGATATTCATGATAAATATTGTGAATTAGAAGATTATATACTTAATGATTTTTTATATAACAATAATTCAGATTTTACAAAAGAAATTCCTTGGCGTGTTATTAAATTTGATAAATTAAAAAAAATTTGGGAAGATTATATGAGAACTGGTATCGTTAGAGATACTCGTGGTCTTGATGATATTATTGAAATAATGATAATAAATACCCTAAAAATATCAATAATTACATATCTATCAGGTCATTCCACATCAAACCCTAAATATACATTTGAAGAATATTTTGGTTCTTGGGTTGATGAACAGGTTAATTGTTTACTACCACAAAAATATGTTGATAAAAGACAATTAGAAATACCATTTGATAACCCCGAAGCGGGATTTAAAGTAAAGTTACCAAAACCCTGTGTTACTGATATACATCCATTTGCAAAAGAAGTGTTTGATAAAAATTGGAGTGATAATATGACTAGAAATAAATTCAGGGATATTTTAATGGATGTGTTGATTGGTAGATTTTTAGATTATTATACTGGTGATCCTGATATGGGTGAATATATTAGTGATTATGGGTTGGGACCTTTGATGACTTTAATTAATAAACTTGTAAATAAAAAAACACCTGAAGAAAAATTATTGATTGTTGATAGAATGTTAAATGTTATTCATCCACGTTCAGATATTGCAAAATGGTATGTTGAAGGTGGTTCAAGTTCATTAAATAAATTAAGTGGTTATCAAGATGATGAGGGTCACAGTATAATCACTGGTAAATATAATTTAAATGATTATATGTAATTTATTTAAATTAAATTATTACATCTAATTAATAAAATTAGTTATGGAAATTAATGATTTTTTTTATGAATTACAAAAAAAATTAGAAACATTTAATATAAACGGTGATTTAACACTATATGGTAATTGTATTATATGGGAATATAGTGTAGATTATGATATGTTTGTTGATGAAAAATACGATTATTATGATGATGATTATGAATCGGTATATGAAATACCATCAATGGAAGAAAATTTAATGGATATTTATTCATATGATGTGAGTAAAATTGAAATTGCTATGATTGAATTGAATGAGATTGATAATTGGGTAATCACAAATCCTGAAATTACTGCTAATACAATTACGTTTAAAATTTATTAAATTTTTGTAACAATATTTAATTATATTTCGTATATAATTAAGAAATATGATTAAATATGGGTGGTAATGCGTTGAAAAAATATGGTGTTTTTACAAAAAGAATTAGCACTAGCGAATTTATTGAAATTGGTAATTCGTTAATCAAAACAATTAACGATAAATTATCATTACATTCTGAATACACAAAATTTTACCACACAAAAAACGAACATGGTGATTTAGATTTGTTGGTAAAAGTTCCTCAAAATCAAAAAATTAATTTTTATGATTTTATAAAAAATGTTTTCAACCCAAATGCCATTCATGTAAATGGTGGTGTTTTTTCATTTGATTATAATAATTTTCAAATTGATATAATACCAACACCTGAAGCGGTATGGGATGTTGCTGTTGTTTATTTTTCATACGACCCTTTAGGTAATATTATGGGAAAAGTTTATCATAAATTTAACTTATCATATGGTCATAACGGTCTTTATTATAAATATAGAAATTTTAATGGTGTTATTGTTAGAGATATTTTAATCTCAAGAGATGTTAGGAAAATATTTGAATTTGGTGGTTTTGATTATGATAGATATTTAATGGAGTTTGAAACAATTTTAGATATTTTTAATTTTTGTGTGTCGTCAAAATATTTTAATTCTAATATATTTCAATACGATAATTTAAGTCATATTGATAAAAAAAGAAACAAAAAAAGAAAAACTTATAATCAATTTTTAAGTTTTATTAATGAGAATGAAAAAAAATTTAAGCAATATGAATTTAATGAAGATAAATCCGTTTATATTAATACAATTAATGAATATTTTCCAGAATCTAACCTAATAGTTGAGTTAGAAATGGAAAATAGAAAAAATGATATTAATAAACGAGTATCTGAAAAATTCAATGGAAATATTATAATGAAATGGTTACCAAATATAAAAGGTAAAGAATTGGGTGTTGCTATTTCTGATTTTAAAAAATATTTAGGTGATGATTATATCAATTTTATATTAAATAGTGATGAATATATTATTCGTGATTTATTCTTAAAAATTTATAATAGATATAATGAAAAAAAATAACGTATTAACAATTAATAGTAAAAATTTAAATAGTGAAAATTGGATTGTTTACCATCCCAATGGTAAAAAAATGTTTGTTTGTGGTAATAAAAGAGCAGAATGGTATTTGAAAAAAAAATTAGCAACCATCATTGGTGATTATGAAATAAAATTAACATTTATTCCCAAAGGATTGGGTTTTAATGATGATGAAATTTTTGGTTTGTGTGCTAGGAAAAATATATGTGTTGTTAGTGGTAGAGATTATGATTTACAAAGACATCACATTGTTCCTTATTGTTATCGAACTTATTTACCTGTTGAATATAAATCAAAAAACCATCACGATGTTGTTTTAATTAATCGTGAAATACATTCACAATATGAAAAATTTGCTAATGATTTCAAAAAAGAAATCGCTAAATTATATAATATAAAAACTGTTGATGAACTTAATAGTGAATATATATCAGAATTGCATAAAATTAATAGTGAATATAGTAAAATAAAAAGTGCAATTTTGGTTTTACTTAAAAATCATACATTAACAATAAACAATAAACGTGAATTATTACGCACAATATCACAACTAACAAATATTCAATATGATTTAATTCTAACATTTAATTATTTACAATTATATAAATTATTAGAATATGTAAAAATTAAACAAATTGATATTATTGATAAATTTAAAAAGAATAATAAAAAATATTACGATCATGGATATTGGGTTGTGCAAAAACTAGATACCGAAGAAAAAATTAAAGAATTTATTATGTTGTGGAGAAAACATTTCATAAATACAATGAAACCAAAATATTTACCCAACGGTTGGTCGGTTAATTTTAGAATTAAATCAAACAAAAATTAAATTGTTGGATAGTATTTATATATGTTTAAACCAATTAAAAATGTCATTTTTATTAAAAAACATTATACGAAATGAATTAGAAATATTGTGTGAGGATTATTTGTCAGATATTAAATATAATAATATTGCAAAAAAAATCTATAGAAAAATTATAAAAAATATTAATAATATCAAATTTTCACCAATATCAGATTCCAATAAACAAGAATTTATTACCGATTCAACTGGGAAAAAACATGTTTTATATGGTGTGAAATTTAATATAAATCAATTGGATAAAAATTTTAACATCGATATTTATTTAGCAAGAATACTTCCGAAAATCAATGCATATCATCATTACGATCCAAAAAATAAAAGAATAGTTTTTTTTATTATAAATGAACATGAACAAAGTTTTGAACATGATTTATATTTTGCGAAATTAAGATTTTCAAATTGGATTGATGAAAATACATTTATTCACGAATTTATACATTATCTGGATAGTATTAGATATACCGATACTTATAATTATAACAAACCAAAAAATAAATATGATTATTATAACACACCTGAAGAATTTAATGCATTTACGCATATGATTATTAGTCAAATATTGAAAAATAAAAAAAAATTTATGAATATTCCATTTAAATTATTCTTAAATAAATCATTAAAATTAGCAGATAATGATTTTATTAAATATATTAATGATAAAAATAAAATTAGATTATTTAATAGATTATATAACTTATACTTAAATATAAAATAACCGTTATTATGTACAATATTGATAATATCATTAAAGACGAAACCATTAAGTTTATGGAAGAATTTCATCAATTTCAAAAATTGCCAATTAATGAACATTTAAATGTTATCGATAAAACACGATTTTTTGATTGGATAAAAAAACACGCACCCGCAAAAATCTTGGATAATGAAAAAAATATTAATTGGAAGTATATCGACTCAAACACTGGTTATGATATTTTTAAAATTGTCGACAATTTTATTAACATGTATTTTAAATTAAAAAATGTCGATAAAATACATGTATATAAATTAATATATTCAAAATCATTTGATAATAATATTACTAAACGTTTAGGTATTGGTTGGTCTTTAAATGAAAATTATTTAAATGATGATGTTATTCTTAATTATGATTCAAGTGATAATCAATTTAAAATATCTGCATTAATTAAATTTTGTGATATTAATTTTGAATTAACACTATATAAACATCTCGATGATAGTAGAAATCAATACAATTGCTATTTAAATAAACACACCAATTGTTATATTATTAATGTGAACGATAATGAATTAAGTACACCTATCGTTGGTTTATCATAAAAACAACTTGTCATTTTTAACATTTTTATATATATTTGTATCATTAAAACAAATATAATATTTACTTAATTAAACTTTAAAAATATGGACTTTTTTAATGAAACAAAACATTTTGATTTTGATGACATTCTAATTATACCGAATGTCGCAACAACTATTAATAGTAGATATAGTGATATCGTACTCCCACCTAAATTACCACTATTCACAGCACCAATGGATACTGTTGTGGATTATAATAATATGAATGTCTTTATCGAAAATAAAATTAATGTATGTCTACCACGCACCATTAATTACAATTTTATAATTAACAATAATCACATACTACAATATATAATCAACAATAATATTTTTATTAGTCTTGGTTTTGATGATATTGAACAGGAATTAAAAACTAAATTTGTCAGATTTCACCCCAATCCACACATTTTAATTGACGTTGCAAATGGTCATATGCTTAAAATAATTGAATATGCAAAAAAAATAAAAGAGTATAGACCTGATGCAATTATAATGGTGGGTAATATTGCAAATCCACATACTTATTTATTATATGCCACAAGTCAATGTGTTGATTATATTAGAGTTGGTATTGGTAATGGTGGTGGTTGTTTAACAACAAAACAAAGTGGTATTGGATATCCTATGGCATCTCTTATCAAAGAAACATTTGAAATGAAACAAAAATTTATTTCCGAATATCCCGAATTAAAAACACCTTATATAATTGCTGATGGTGGTATGAAAAATTATTCAGATATTATTAAAGCATTAGCACTTGGTGCAGATTTTGTTATGGTTGGTTCAATATTTAATAAAGCAATTGAAAGTTGCGCCAACAATTATTTTTTGAAAATGAAAATACCATTCAGTTTAGCGAAATTTTTATTTAGAAAAAAATTTCCAATTTATAAATATTTTAGAGGAATGAGTACAAAACAAGCACAAAAAGCAATGGGTAAATCAAAATTTAAAACAAGTGAAGGTGTTGTTAGATTTAGACGTGTTGAATATACTTTAAGTGGTTGGGTTGAAAATTTTGAACACTACCTGAGAAACGCAATGAGTTATAGTGATGCAAAATTTTTAAGTGATTTTATTGGTAAATGTTATTATCATCAAATAACTAAAAGTGCATATGATAGATTTAACAAATAAATCAATAACTGAAATTGAATCATTTATTAATAAATTCAGTTATGTGTTATCGGTTGTCGATCAGGAAAAAGTACCATATATTGCAATAATACTTAACGTTGCGTATCCATATGTTCGTGATAAATATCCTGAATTAAACGCTGATTGGAAAACGTGGTCAATTGTTGCAGTAAAAGAATTATATGATTTAATTAATAATGAGAATGATATAATAAATCTTATTGATGAATTCGTTTGGTATTATAAAAAAGAATATGATAATTACAAAAATCAAGTATCTAACAATTTATCTGAATACGAAATAAATAATAATTTCACAAATATTTTTATTAATAAAAAACGGGGGTTATAACCCCCGTTCTTTATTAATCTTCATATTCAATTTGTTCTTTCCATTTCTTATATCGCAACAATTCCGCTTCCAATTTTGAAATTTTTTTACTATCAAAATTCATTTTTTTTATTGTCTCAATCATTTTTTCTAATTTACTAATTTTATGTGACAAAATTTCTAATTTACGTGCTTTACTTTCTGCCATACTACATCAAATTATATTAAATTTATTTTTATATAAATACTCCTCACGTTTTTATATTCAAAAATTTTACCAATTTTTATTTATACTAAATAACATCATTTGTGAATATTCACAATAGTAATTATTGCAGTATTTATCAGTAAATAATTAATATTAATAATATACTATAATGGATAATTTTTATTGTGTTTTAATAAAAAAAAATGGCGATATAATTCATGATGTGTTTGCTAAATCACATCAAGATTTAATATATAAATATATTAAATATGATGATGAGATTAATAAAAATTATTTTAAAGCCACATTTACACCTAAAGATAAATCAATTAGATTAGATGATGTTGATAACTATACTTTGATAATTAATGAAATCTATGTCCCTGATTGGTTTAATGATGTTTTTAAGAAAATAACAATCGAAAATTTAAAAAATATCATTAAATCTCTTATTGTTAAAAATAAAAAAACAATCCTATTGAATGAGGGTGCAATTTTAATTGGAAATGCCATTGTAGATTCTGTTAAGTTTTCAATTATATTTGCGATGTATGATAACTCAAAAATTAATAAACTTGATGATAATTCAATTGTTTTAAGAATGTGCGATGAATCATCAATAAATTATACCTATGATAATACTAAAATTGAAGAAATGAGAGATTTTTCATTCGTTAATGAAATGTATGATTATTCTAAAATTATCTTAATGCAAAATAGTTCTAAAGTAAACATAATGAAAAATAATTCAAGAATTTCCACGCTTAATGCAAGTGCCAATATTGGTAATATGTATGAATCATCTGAAGCAGAATTATTAAAACATATGAGCCATGTTAATGTAATGCACGATTATTCTGTAATTGAAGAAATGTGGGATTGGTCTATTGTTGAAAAAATGTATGATAATTCAAGAATTAATTATATGGATGAAGATTCTAAAGTTATTGAAATGCACGGTAATTCAATGATTGAACTTATGTGTGGAAATTCTATTGTTGAAAAATTATATGAAAATAGTGTCGTTCGTAAATTGGAAGAGGCTGCACGTGTTTTAAGAAAAGAATTGGAATAATTATTTTTTATATTTATATTTGTAACAATTTATTTTAATCATCGTATTTTACAAAAAATATATTTATTATGTCAAAAGATTGGACAGGAAACAGCAACA
>Ga0116165_1002769_pt1 | contig 12141 bp, 8 predicted proteins | sample AD_JPNMR1_MetaG_FD_89885 | JGI IMG/M metagenome (GOLD analysis project Ga0116165, IMG submission 89885) | Active sludge microbial communities of municipal wastewater-treating anaerobic digesters from Japan - AD_JPNMR1_MetaG | ecosystem: Engineered > Bioreactor > Anaerobic > Digestate | place...
GGAAAGCGTTTGTGGTATTCGCTTTCGACCAAGGGGGTCAGGTGTTCACTCAACGAGCGATACCGCTCCATCTGGAAGGCTAGGGTGTTTTGATAAATCTCCAAGGCCATGCCAGACAGCGCGGGAACAACCACATTACCGGGCTGGACCTCCACGTACCGCTGACTGACCTGTTCGGAATTGTAGAATGGATGGCTATGCAAAAACGACCAGAGAAACTGGCGGGAAACGTTTTCCAGCGTGAATTGAAAATGGGCGTGCTGCAGTGTCGTGTGATGGCCGGCCGCGTACAGGCTTTTCGCCAAAAAATCCCAGGTTTCACCAATCTCGGCATCGTGGATAATGCCCTTGGAAGAATAGCAGGTCCGTGCCGTGGCAAGAAAATTTTGGTAGGCGGACGGGAACCGCTTTTCCAAGGTCACAACCGGCTCGGGAGACAAAAACAATTCAGTCATGGACAGCTCGTATTCATCTAAGATTCTGGAAACCTTGGTTGAATCCCCCGGGTTCCCGTCATTTTCGAAAATGATGGGAGATGGAGAAAACCATAATGCCTCACTCGTTGCGCGGGAATGGGAAAGATTAGGTTGATGAGTACAAAATCTCATCAAGACCGGACCCCGATTCTGTTCCCGCCTCTTACCGGATGGCGCGCGGGCGGGCGGGGAGTAGAAAACCCCGCAGATCGTCCAAGGTGGGGGTGATGCCGGCCGCCTCGGATTTTTCGGACGCGGGCTGTTCCCGGATTTCCCGCGGAGCGGCCGAAGCCTGGTCCCGGCGCGGCCCGGAGGCGCAACCCGAAAGGGCGAGCACCAGCGGCACGGTGAGCCATGCCGCAATCAAAAATCTGGATTTCCAAGAGGTCATTTTTATAATATGCTGAAAAATGGTTTATAAGATTGTCCTGTTGAAAACACCCAATTCCTCCGATACCAACCGTCGAAGGAGTAATGTGCACATGATGACCAGGTTTTTCCGATTCTCATGCCTTGTTCTCATTTTGGCCGTATTTTCGATCGGCGTGAAGGCGGCGTTGGTGGAAACTACCCGGGGGCCGCGCGAGGGGCGGGTCATTGTGCGGGAATCCGCGGGCCGAGAAGTGGTCACCGTGATCACCAAAGACAACCGTCTTTTCCAGTTTTACGCGCGCGATGTGAAAAGCGTCAGCGCCGCGGAGCGGGTTTTGATCGGGCAAAAAACCATTCTCCGTGAACAGCCGGAGGACCAAGCGGTCCCCGTGGCGGAACTGCTTCCCGGATTGGAAGTGAAAATTCTCGAAGACAAGGAAGGCGAATCTTGGATTAAGGCCGCGGCCTGGACTGGAGCCGAAGGCTGGATTCACCGTGAGGTGCTGACGGATCGGGTGGAATTCACGGAAGAAGGCGCCGCCGCTCCCGCAATATCCGCGCCGGCCGCCCTGGAAGAAGCCACACCGGCGGCCGCTTCGCCACCGCAAGCCGCCACGATATCCATCGTGGAGCCGGCGGAAGCGGAGAAATAACGATAAATGTAATATCTTTCGCTTCGCGCAAGTATGATATGCGGGGATTTCAACCGGTGGGTGCCATTTTGCGGCCGTTTTTTTGCTATAATGAGAATTTGACGTTTATTTTGATTTTGATGGCTGTTTTGATGCGATGCGGATTCATGGATAGGAGTAACGGTATTCAATCTTAAGAAATAGGAACTCAAGAAATAGGAGAAATCTCTCCCTCGAGTCCTCTCCCGAAAAGCCAATAAAAACCCTAGAATGATGAACAATCCGCCGGAAGCCCGGAGGGAAAAAGGGAACCGCACAAGTCGAAGGAGAATCGAATGAAAACCAGGCGTTTGGGCAAATTGGGATGGGAAATTTCGGAGATTGGTTTCGGGGCATGGGCCATCGGCGGCTGGTGGGGGGCGCAGGACGATCAGGAATCGTTGGCCGCCCTGCACAAATACCTGGACGTGGGCGGGAATTTCATCGACACCGCGCAGGCGTACGGCGAGGGGCGCAGCGAACGGTTGATCGGGAAAGTTTTGAAAGAACGAAAAGAACCAATCTACGTCGCCACCAAACTGCCCCCGAAGGACCGGGTTTGGAGCCCCCCCTCCTGGACTCCCTACACCCAAACCTTCCCGTTGGATTACATCCGGGAGGGCGTGGAAACCAGTTTGCGGAATCTCGGCACGGATTGCATTGATATTTACCAGTTGCACACTTGGTGCGAGACCTGGAACACGGTGGATGAAATTTTCGAGCTGGGGGAATCGCTGAAAAAAGAGGGCAAGATCCGGGCGTTTGGCATTTCCACCACGGAAAGTTACCCGGAATGCGTGATCGGGGCCTTAAACACGGGCACGATTGACACGCTCCAATTGATTTTCAACCTGTTCGAACAGCATCCCCGCGAGACGCTGCTGCCGATTTGCCAGCGATTGGGTGTGGGGACCATCATCCGCGTGCCTTACGATGAAGGCTCCCTGACCGGGAAATACAAGGGGGACGAAACGTTTCCGGAAGAAGACTTCCGCTCCATCTATTTTCACGGAAACAACTTGAAGGCCACAGTGCAGCGGGTGGAGAAAATCCGGGAATGGGCCAACCAAAATGTGCCGGGAATGCCTCTGGCCGAGTTGGCTTTGCGCTGGGTGCTCAGCCATCCGGAAGTGAATACCGTCATCCCCGGCATCCGGAATGTCCGCCAGGCGGAACTGAATACGGCGCCGTCGGACGGGCGGCTGTTGAGTGAAGCCCAATTGCGTGAATTGAAGCGCTTTGCCTGGCGGCGGAATCCTTGGGTGGAAGATTTGCCCCTGCTAGCCCAGTAGAGGTAAACGAAACCGCCCCATATCCGGCGGGCACAAGGCTGGTTCGGGAAATCCTAGGATGAAAAAACATGTCCGCCTGTCGTTTTGGCTCATCGGCGTGCCGGTGCTGATGGCGCTTGTATACAGTCAATATTATCAAGTCAGCCGGCGGGCGCAGATGGACCGCTTGGTCCGGTCCGGTGTCCTGGCTTTGTTCGACGGCGGCCGGGTCACGCGGGAAGATTTGCGGTTCTACTTGGAAAATCCCCCCAAAGAGGAGCGGGCTATTCTCCAGGCACTGGAACTTTCGCCCGAGGATGTCACCGGCATCGGCCTGGTGGAGAAAGACCTGGAGCTGCTGCAATCCAGCCTGGGCCAGTTGTTGATTCAAAACATCATCAAGCACATCGCCATTGTTCAGTATTTGGACCGATACGCCGACACCGATCGTGTCCTGGCCGGGGAGGACCGGATTCAACAATACCGCGAAGAAATCATGGCCGAGGTTTTGGAAGATGAACTATCCCGTTTTTCCCCGGCGGTAACCCCGGAGGAGATGTTGGCCTACTACGTGGACAATCCCGATTTGTTCCATCGCGAGGGCAAACGCCTGGCGCGCTATATCATGTTGTCCGGGGAGCCGGGGGAGGAGTCGCCCAGGGAATCCGCGCCACCTCCGGCGGAAACCATCCTGGAACGTTTACGCCGGGGAGAAGACTTTCAAATGGTGGGGGAAGAATACACTACCGGCGGGAACCGGGCGGGAATGCTGGGTTGGGTACGGCGGGGCGCGTTGCATAAAGCGTTCGATCAAGCCTTGTGGGCGTTGGACGTGAATGAAATCACCGGCCCGGTCACCGTCGGACAGACCACGCATTTCATTCAACTGCTGGACGCGCAACCGGAAGGCTTGATTCCCTTCGAAGAATGCAAATCCAAAATCCGGTCTATCCTGGAAGAAAACAAGCGGATCATTCACCGTTATGAAGCTGTCGGTTTGCCGCCCGGTCTGGCCGGAGATGTCACCGAGTCTCACGCGGAGTATCAGCGGGCTCTGATCCAGCTGGCTTATGCGCGGGGATATGATCAACGGCCCGAGGTGCGCCTGAAAACCGAGGCCTACCGCCGGTATCAAAAAGCGGATCTCCTTTTTCAGGACCGGGTCGAACAGTTGTTGCGAAAGCGGAATCTGCCCCGGGGGACGGATTCGAACTGGATCGTGGAAAGTGAAACCTTGAACCATTTGCTGGACCAAATGGATTTCCGCCTCTTGGTGAAACTAAACATTCCCAAATCGGGTGAAGACGATGAGATCCCCGAAACGCGGGATGAATAAGAGGCTGGGAATGTTCGTCTCTAGGATCATAGACCAATCCAAAGGGATGGCAGGCATGAACCGGATACGAGGGCGGGGATGGGTGTTCCTGATGGTGTGGTTTCCTCTGGCTGGCGCCGCGGCGGAAATCCAACTGCCCTGCCTGCTGGGCAGTTGTTCCTCCCCGCTGGCGGGAAGCACGCCCGAGCGGATTCAAAATATCCGCGCCGCCGTCGAGAAAATTTCAGGACGAGTGCTCCAGCCGGGTGAATCGTTTTCCTACAATCAAACCGTGGGGCCGCGCACACGGGCCACTGGATTTTTACCTGCCCCCGCGATTGTACATGAGGCGCTGCGGCCGGTGATCGGCGGCGGGATCTGCCAGGTTTCTTCCACGTTGTTCAACGCCGTGTTGCTTTCGGATTTGACGATTTTGGAACGGCACCGCCATTACACGCCGGTCAATTATCTCCCTCTTGGCATGGACGCCACCATCAGTTGGGGGACGAAGGATTTCCGCTTCAAGAACAATTCCCCGGGCAGCATTCAGATCATCGGCCGGGTCTCCGATTCCACATTGACATTTCAAATCTATGGTGAACAGCCTCTTCCTGAAGAACTGCGGCTGGAAACCGAAATCGTGGAATCTCCCAGTCCCCACCCCGAAGAAGAATCCGAACCGGCTATCGAGATCAAACTCTACCGGGTCCGACTCAAGGAAGGGAAAACCATAGCGCGGCAGCTGATCCACACCGACTTTTATCCGGCCCGGATCATTCAACCACCCCGGGAATCATGAACCGCTTACGGCTTTTCTCCGGCCTGCTCTTCATCATGGCCGCGGCGCTACCGGCCACCGGGGCCACAGCCGTGGTTCCAGCGGCTCCTGCTCTCAGTGCCGACGAAACGCTCAAGGAATACACCGACTGGGCAAAGAGCCCGGAAGGCCCCGCGTTCCTGGCTTTTATCCGGCAAACCGTGCAGGCGGTGGCGTCGGGAGAACCGCTTCCGGCTTCGGATTGCCACTTCCCCTGGTTGAAACAACCTGTGGGGGTGTTTGTCACGGCCATGAAGGGAAAACAAGTTCGATCCTGTGTGGGAACCTTCTCGCCCGCCGGTCCTACCTTGCGGGATGAGATTATCCATCAATGCCGGCGGCTCGTGACGGAAGATCCCCGCCATCCCCCCCTCGATCCCTACGAGCTGGACGATTTGCGTTTCGTGGTCACCTTCGCGGGCGCGGCGCGGCACCTGGAGAATCCCGCGGACGCCGATATCTGGCGGGAGGGACTCATCGCCCGCTGCCATGGCCGGGAAGCCGTCTTGCTGCCGGGAGAAGCCAAAACCTTGTCCTGGGGCCTCGCGTTTCTTCACCGGCAAATTCAGAAATCCAAGGACGAAACGGTTGTGTACGCCGCGTTTCCGGTGGTGGTGTTGAGCGAACCTTGGAAACCCATCTTAGCCGCAGAGGATCAAACACCCACTGGGGATACGAAGGGCAGAAAAAACAAGAAAAAAGCCGATTGAATTCCTGATCGATTCCAGGATCAAGACCATTCTTGCCCAATTGGAGGAAATTCCATGTTTGCCCGCCGCTCGTTTCCCGCTCTCGTTTGGTGGTCCTCGTTGGTGTTGTTGACTATGGCCGGGGCTGGTTCGCATGCCGCTTCCGTCACCATCTCGGGGACGGTCATCGATGAAACCGCCCAGCAGCCCGTCGCGGGCGCCAAGGTCGAACTGACCAACTCCAATTATGGCACCGGATATTTCGTGACGACCACCAACGCGGACGGCCGGTTTTCGTTCACGGATGTCCGTTCCAACATTCCCTATGATTTGGCGGTGGTGAAGGAGGGGTATTGCACCTACGAGATGAACCGGTGGCGGTTCCCCGAGAACCAGAACGCCATTGACTTGAACATCCCGCTTATCCGGGGGGCCACCATCCGGGGACAGGTCGTTCTTAGCGACGGATCCACGCCGGTGAACAACGCCCAGGTGAAGCTGTCCTTTCAAGGCGGCAATTTCAGCATGATTCAATATGAGCAATCCCTGTTCACCGATGAAAAGGGCGAATTCACGTTCCCGGCTTTGCCCCCCAACATTTATTCCCTGGATATCTCGCTCGGCGGATACATTGGAGAACGGGTCGTGGGGATCCGCCCTCAGCCAGGGGAGGAAAAAACCTACACCATCAAGCTCTACCGTCCGGCGAGCCTCAGCGGCGTGATCCGGCTGGGGGACAGCGATACTCCTTTACGGGATATCGAAATCGCCGCGCGGGGCGCGTCTCAGCAGATGGGAACCAGTGACGCGAACGGCTTTTTCACCATCCCCGGCTTGCTTCCGGGAACGTATCAACTGCAATCCAATCCCGCCGGCTTCCGGCCGTACACTTCGCCGGAAGTCATCTCTTTAAAAGAAGGAGAAGACCGGACCGGCCTGGGGATCGGTCTGCAGCCGTTGCCGCCTTCCATCTCCATCAGCCTGCAACGCGATGTGTTTCTGCCCGATCAAGATCTGGTTTTCCAAATGCGCACCTTCCGTGTCGGGCAGTATGAATGCGACATTCATAACATTCCCATCCCCGTGTTCCTGCAAGAGCCAACCGGCGTCCGGGCCTTGCTGCAACAGGGAGACCTGTCTCCTTTCAACACCGTCTTGCAATGGACGGAAGAAGTCAAATTCACCAACCCCTACATCTGGATTGATAAGGATGTGAAAGCGCCCGGCCGCCTGCCGCACGGAGCGTATATCCTGCGGGCGCATAGCTCCCGCGAGCAGGTGGAACACCGCGTTTTGTTTTTCGTGACCGAACTGGGCATCATCGTGAAACGGGGTGAAAACAGCACCTTCGTGTACGCCACGCATCTCAAGACCAACATGCCGGTGCGCGGGGCCCAAATCAAAATCCAGCCCCGCCCCTTCGACCTCCACCAAACCCCCGGCTGGACCCAGATTCTCCTGAACACCAACGAAGCCGCCATCGCGTGGAGCGGAGAAACCAACGAGCAGGGGATTCTGGTATTGAAGCAGGAAATGCCCTTTTCATCGGGCGACGTCTTGGCCCTTTCCCCCGACGGTCATTTTGCCATATCACCGATCTACAAAAGCGGGCAGATCGCGTTCGAAAAGCAGACCATCTATCCCTACACCGACCGGCCGGTGTACCGCCCCGGGCAGACCGTGTATTTCAAGGCGATTTTCAGAGATAAGGAAGAAAACCGGAATTACTCCATTCCCGCGGGGGAACAAGCCCGGATTGTAGTAACCAATCCCGAGGGGGAGGTGATTCATACCGAGGAGTTGACACTCACCGAATGGGGTTCATTGAACGGCTCGTTGGAATTGCCGAAAGACACCCCCCTTGGCAGCTACACCCTCTCGGCAGGGATCGGAGATGGTCCCCAAAAGGCGATCCAGTTCTACGTGGAAGAGTACCGCAAGCCGGAGTTTCTCGTAAAAGTGGAACCGGCCAAACCGTTTTACATCAACGGCGAGATTTTGAGTTTCGCCATAAAGGCGGAATACTATTTCGGCGGGGCGGTGCCCAACGCGGAGGTCCGCTACCGGTTTTATGAGACCCAGGCCACCGGCGGCGGAGTCCGGGAATTCCCCACCTCCTATTCCCGCTTTCTCGCCAGCGGGGAAACCCGAACCGACGCGGAGGGCATGGCGCGGGTGGAATACGTTCCTCCCCGTGGTTCCACCGACCGCCGCGTGACCATCGAAGTGGAGGTGCAGGAAGCCTCGGGCCGCCGGGTGACCACCAGCGAGGCGGTGCCGGTGGGTGTAGGGATGTTTTACATACTCGCCGTGCCGGCGCGGAACCTGTTCGACCGCGACACCCCGCTGGCGGTCGACGTGCAAACCCTGACCCACGACGGGCAGCCGGTTTCCGTGGCTCTGACCGTGGATTTTGTCCAAGAAGTGTGGAATCCCGTGCAGCGCTCCTACATCCGGCCTTCCATGCCCCAGGCCAGTTTCCAAGTCGCCACGAACGCGGAGGGAGAAGTCCGCGTGGAATGGCTGCCGGACACGAAGATCAGCGGACGCATCGAAGTGGAAATCCGCGGGACAGACGAGAAAGGCAACGAAATCACCACCGCCACGCGTCTCTGGCGGATGGTGGATGGATCGGGGAGTTTTGACTTTGAATACCCCATGCTCGAAGGCATCCTGGACAAAAAATCCTACCAGCCCGGAGAAGAAGCCGCTCTGTTGATCAACACGCAATACCCTGAAAATCCGGTGATTCTGACCATCGAGGCGCGCGATATCCTGTCGCACCGGGTGATCTGGCCTTCGGGGAAGACCACCAAAATCTCGATCCCCGTTCTCCCGGAATACGCGCCCAATGTCTATATCGGCCTCTTCATGCCGCGGGGAGTCAATCTCTCCACCCGGCAATATGTCCTGAATGTCCCCGAACAACGGGGAGAATTGAAAGTCGAACTGAAATCCGACCGGGCCGTCTACAAACCACGCGAAACCGGCCAGGTGGCCATCAAAACAACTCTGCCAGACGGCAGTCCTGTTCCCGCCGAAGTCAGTCTGGCGGTGGTGGATGAAGCCATCTTCGCCATCCGGCGCGATCATACGCCCGATATTCACCAGATGTTTTATGACAAGCAGGCCAATTGGGTCACCACCAGTTTTTCGTACCCGGTCAATTACTACGGGGGGGCGAACAAGGGAATCCAAGGAGATGTCCGCAAGGATTTCCGTGACACGGCCCTTTGGATCGCCGATATTCACACCAATGAACAAGGGGAAGCCACGGTGGAGGTGTATTACCCGGACAACCTGACCACCTGGCGGCTTACCTCCCGCGCCCACACCAAAAACACCGAGGTCGGCTGGACCAAGTCCTCCACCCAGGTGACCAAGGAACTGGTGGCGCGGTTGGCGTTACCCCGTTTCTTCCTGGAACGGGATGAAGCGCAGATCTCCACCCAGGTCAACAACCTAACCTCGGAAAATCTGCCCGAAATCCAGACCCGGCTGTCAGTCAGCGGCGGCGTGGCCCTGCAAGAGCCGGATACCAAGACCACCCAGGCGGCCGCCGGCGCCGTGGCCCGCGAACTGTGGAGCCTCACGGTCAACGCCGCTTCCCCCACGGCCACGTTCGTTTTCGAGGCGAAAGGCAAGGAAGACGAAGACGCCCTCGAACTTTCCGCTCCGGTTCTGCCGTTAGGTTGGCGGGAAGACCAAGCCCGCGGCGGCCGGATCACCGATACCGCCACCGGGATTCCCTGCGAGGTGGGAGAGGATGTGCGGATCGAATCCTCTCAATTCGAATTCACCTTCACGCCGTCCCTGGCCGCCGTGGCCTTGGGCGCGATGCCTTACCTGACAGCCTTCCCTTACGGGTGCGTCGAGCAGACCATCAACGGCTACTTGCCCAATATTCTTGTATTTCAAACGCTCGTGGACTTGGATGCCTTGCCCGAGGAAATGGAAGGCCCAATGGAAACCTTAGGCGGTTCGGTCGAAAAGGCTCTGCAGCGGATTTATTCGATGCAAGGCCCCGAGGGCGGCTGGGGCTGGTTCCAAGGCAGTCCGGAAGATCCCATGCTCACCGCCTTCGTGGTGCACAGCCTCCTCCTGACGAACCGGCTCGGGTATGAAGTAGAATCGTACCGGATCGAGTCGGCTGTCAATTACCTGAAAAACACGGTGACCTTCACCCGCGAATGGGACACCCAGGCGTATATCACCATGGTTCTTGGTGAAGCCGGGCAGGCTGATGATTTCCTTTTGAATACGCTGTACACGAACCGCAACGAGATGTTCGATTTCGGCCTGGCGGTCAGCGCCCTGGCATTGCACGGCCGGCAACGAGAGAAAGAAGCCGGCGATGTGCTCGACCTTCTGCTCAGCCGCCTCCAAAACCTTTCCGAGCGCCATGCCGCCTGGCAAGTGGATCCCGGTCAGGTTTGGGGCTGGAACGGAACGTCGATCGAAACCACCGCGTGGGGGCTTATGGCGATGATGGAAATCCGCGGCCGGGACGCCGTCACGGACAAAATCACCCAGTGGCTGATCGACAGCCGGCGGGGCAACCGCTGGCGTTCCACCCGGGAGACGGCGCTGGTTATCGAGGCGCTCGTCCAAGTGATGAAGGCGGAACAACAAGTCCAGGAATTCACGGATGTCCCCTACACGATCCGGCTGAACGGTCAAACCGTGCAGGAGGGCACGATTACCAAGAGCCGCTTTGTCAAGCCGGTGGTGGTTTCATTGCGTCCCCAAAACGGAGCGAATCAAATCACGCTCGAATTGGCGCGGCCGCTCGGATACTGGTCACTCAACAACACGCTATTTCACCGGGGGGAAATGCGGCAACCCGTTCCGCATGACTATTTCAAGATGACCCGGCTCTACGAAACCGCTTTGCACACCAAGGATTACCGGGGACGCCCCAAACTGCTCCCCCAAGGCTTCTCCCCCGACGATCCCTTGAAGGTGGGACAGGAAATTCTCGTTTCGCTGGTCATCGAGGCCAAACAGGATCTGCCCTACCTGATCATTGAGGATCCGCTGCCCAGCGGCTGCGAGGTGATCGAGTCGTTCTTCACCCGCAACGTCGAGGGATGGAGGCCGTATTCGCACTACGAGCGGCGGGATCAGAAAATGGTCTTCTTCCTGGATGATGTGCCGGAAGGCGAGTTGCGGATCGAATATCTTATCCGGACCGAACTGCCCGGCGTCTTCCGGGCCAATCCGGCCTACGGCTGGTGTATGTATTATCCGGAAGTCCACGCCCTCACCGCCACCAACCGCCTCACGGTGCGCTGACCGGCGGAGAGGATTCATCCAGGGCGGGACCCTGGTAGACGAACAGGGTATAAGCAATCCGGCCGTCGGGATCCCGCCCGATCACGGGCCGCAGGAAGTCCGGCGGATGGGTGCCCCAATACTGCCGCAGGAGGGTGACGCTTACGATGTACGTGCCCGGTTCCAGGTGATCCAGCTTCTTGGTGTCCCGGCACGGCACACCGTAGTATTTGGGGTATTGTTCCGGCCCGAAATAATACAGGAAGGCGTCCTGAATGGTGTTCTCATTCAGATATTTCTTGAGGAAGAAGAGATCCTGCCCCCAGTCCAGGTTGGAATCCACCGCGTAATAATGCCCGTTTTCCGGCCCGCCGATCAAGGTGTTGAAATAGGACAAATAATGCGGGTGGATGGACAACACCTCCCCGGCGGTCCACGCCAACAGGAACACTCCCAACCCGGCGCGCTTCCAGGAATCCCGTCCGGCACATGAAGCAGCCCCGTCCGCCGCGGGTACATCCGGTGCACGGAACAGGTACGCCAGCGCCGCCCCCGCCAATCCGGTAAGGGCAAATGGAACCAGTGGCAACGCGTGCCGGTAACCGATGTTCACCCGGTTCCATTCCACCAGCACCACCGCGTAAATCAGAGGAATCAGGAGCAGGAACACCCCGGCGTGGAAATCCAGCCGGATCCGTTTGGTTACGAGCAATCCCAAACCCAACAGAAACAGGATCAGCAAAGGCAACGGCGTTTTGATCAGAAACAAGACGGGATAGTACGACCTCCAGCCCCCGGCGGATATCTCGCCCATGAAATAGGCCAAATGCCCGGTTTGCAGGTGCTGGCGGTTGGCGAAGAATCCTTCCCAATGACTGAAGGCCGGGACATACCGCCGGAGGAATTGCCAATACGGATCCTCCGGATCCCCGCTGTTGAACGGATAGCGCTGATCCATCCCCAGCAGATACGCGGCCGTCTGGAGAGGCAATTGGGTTTCCCGCCAGAAGGCGCTGCGCTGCGGTTCGCGCGGACCGGGGATGCTATCGCCCACTTCGAAACCGTATCCCGCCCAGATCACCAAAAATCCCAGGAACACAATCAGGCTCATCGTGACCGCCGATTGTGTCCACGGTTTCAGGATGGCCGGGCATGTCGCGGTCAACCGGGGAAATGGAAACCAGGCGTTCTCGTGAATTCTCCGATACGCGATCCCGAAGCCCAGAAACAACGCGGGGAGGAGCAGCGGCCCGGTA
>Ga0116165_1002798_pt1 | contig 12032 bp, 8 predicted proteins | sample AD_JPNMR1_MetaG_FD_89885 | JGI IMG/M metagenome (GOLD analysis project Ga0116165, IMG submission 89885) | Active sludge microbial communities of municipal wastewater-treating anaerobic digesters from Japan - AD_JPNMR1_MetaG | ecosystem: Engineered > Bioreactor > Anaerobic > Digestate | place...
CTTCACTGGTAAAGTTTACAACCTCCATCCCCAGAAGCCGGCCTGCTACCTCGAATGAAGCTCGAGTTCGAGTGCTAGGTTCTAAGAAAAAGTTAACCAGACAATAACCTTCTCCATATTTCATTTTTTTGGGAGAATACTCCAAGAATTCTCGAAAATAGTTTCCCCTCTCCAGGAGATATTCAATCTCTTCTTTACTTAAAAGATTGATTCCCAGAAGATCTTTGTGCTTCCATTTCACTTCTCTAACCCTCCTTATTAAAAATCAAGTAAGAGGGACAATTGACTATTCTTACCACCTCTTGCCTCAAAATGTGATTTTATATTCCATAGCTCATTAACCTGATAAATCTATCAATGAGATTTCAGAACTTGAGAGGTATTATCACTTCCTCTCTGCTGTGATAGAGATTTTCACTTATTTTTGACAATCCAGCCATGTTCCCCGGTGGAGGATGGTATCTTTTTGATATTTTCTCATACTTATCATAGAAGAAAAATAGTCATAGTTTTTGCCAAGAACACACAAAAACCCCTCGCCAGATACGAGAGGTTTCTACCATTTTTGAACTTCTCTTTCTCCACTTTCAAAACCCTGAACTAGGATACTCATAAATTATTCCTCTGTCAATCAATCGCCAGAAAATCCGAACTTTATTACAGTTAACCACAGAAACTGCTGTAACAGGTATAATAGAGTGTTTTCCTTCCAGTATAATCTTTACTTTTTTCCTTTTTATGTCGTAGATTGTCGTTATTGCGAGAATTGTTTGTGCCGCATTCCGTGATAATCTCGTCTTTCATTTTTTTCTCAGAAAGAGGAGAGAAACCGCTCTCACTCTCAACCCCTCTCTACACTTTCTTCCTCCGGAAGGAGTCCCCCCTATGCTGAGGAAGAGCTTTTTCTTTTTTGCTTATACTTCTGCCTTTAATATTACATCGTTGATTGTTCTATTTTTTGTTTTTAGCACTACAGACTGCTAATTTTTTCTCTTTTGGGATTAGGGGTAACCGCCCTTTATAAGTTATTTGATACCCCCTTAACATACAATGACGAAAAAGAAAAGTTGAGACTCAAAAAAGCGAGATTACTTCATCGCTTACTCCTCACAAATCCAGATAAGAAAGGAGTGATAGGGGGATTACCTTCTATAGTTCGGGGTTATGAGGGAGGGAAAACTTTTTTTATAGTTCTGCTCTCTACCGTAATCATGATAATAAAAAAGCTAAATTTATAAGGAAATATCTATCTTTTTGTAATTTATGATAAAATCTCTTTATGCTAAAAAGGTATTCTTTCTCTTCCGGTTTAATAATTTTAACTACTTTGGTTTTTGTTTTTACTGTATCTATTTTTGGCTATTTGGGGTACCATTCCTCTATCCAGCACTCTATCGCTCAAGCTTTCGACACTATGCAAACCATCGTTCGCCTCACTCAGCAAAATATCTCCCAGGCTATGGAAGAAAGAACAAGCGATCTTTTATTATTGGCTAAAATGTTAAAAGAAAATAAAGTAGAGCCTTATCTGATAAATCACTTGTTCCAATCTTTTGATGACGCTATATTAGTGCTTAATCGAGATGGAATAGTAATAAAAGCCTGGCCGGAGAGCCGAGAAGCGCTAATTGGAGAAAACCTCAGTCATAGAGAATATTTCCAAAAAACTCGAGAATCCTTAAAACCTTATCTGGGCGGTCACATAAAATCCATATTAGACACCAACATTGTATCCTGTAGCATTCCTGTAATAGAAAATGGGGAATTTCAGGGAGCAATAGCAGGGGGAATGACTTTAGAACAGGGAAAAATCAGGCAATTTGTATCTTCCACTCAATTCCTTAAGACCGGAAGAATCACCATCCTGGACCAGAATAATAACATTTTACTCTCTACCAATTCCGAAAACATCGGGAAAACTTTCCCTACTCTTCCTTTAGAAAATCAGTCTCCTGCAACACAACGTCTTCAGGGAAAAGATTACTTGATATGGATGGAAGACATCCCCCACTCTTCCTGGAAAGCAGTAGCCAGTATCCAGAAGGAAGAAATTTTAAGCTATTCTCAAAGAACTTTAAAAATTGGTATAATTTTAGGAATATTAATTCTGGCTATTACTATTTTGTTCCTTTATCTACTATTGAGGAAATTATCTCAACCCCTTTCCTTGCTTTCTTCTATAGCTCAAGAATACGCCCGGGGAGATTATTCTCTTTCTCCTCTTGTAGGTGGCCCTCAAGAAATAAAGCAGCTATCAAGTGTCTTAGACTATATGCGCCAGGCCATAGAAGAAAGAGAAATGTTGCTTCTCAAGGAACAAACTTATCTCAAAACCTTGCTCCAGCAAATGAATCAAGGGGTGCTGGTTTTAAGTCCAGAAGGAAAGTTGAAATTTATCAACTCCCGGTTGATAGAACTCACTGAATATTCTGAAGAAGACCTAATCGGAAAAGATATCGGCGAACTGTTCCCCTCTGGAGAAAAAGAAAAAATACCCTATCTCTGTAAATGGGATAGCAGTAGAGATAAAAAGACGGAAAGGTCTTACCTCTTATCTTCAGAGGGTAAGATAATTCCTGTACTTCTTTCCACCAGTCCCTTGACTATAAAGGAAGAAATAATGGGAACCCTGATGGTAATTACCAACCTCCAGAAAATAGAGGAAAAAGAAGAAGAGCTGGAACAAGCTTTAGAAGAGATAAAACTTCTCAACCAGGAGTTAGAAGAGCGAACTCAGGAATTGGAAATCGTCCTGGCCAAATTAGACCTGAAGCTTATGGAAACAGACCAGGAAAAAGAAACCGCTCAAAAAATGGCTATTACTGACTCTCTCACCCAGCTTTTTAACCGGGGATTTTTCGAAAAAAAGTTTTCTCAGGAATTTGAAGCTGCTCAATCAGATAATCATCCTCTTTCTTTAGTCATAGTTGATATTGACCTGTTCAAAAAAATAAATGATACCTATGGTCACCTCGCCGGAGATAAAATTCTCCAGGACTTAGGGAAAATACTAACATCCAGTGTTAGAGAAGAAGACCTGGTATTTCGTTTTGGAGGAGAAGAATTCATTATCATACTGCACGAAGAAAAAGAAGAAGCTCAAAAAGTGGCGGAAAGAATACGCCAGAAGGTAGAGGATTTCTCTCGAAAAGGCAACGAAGGGCCGGAAAAATTCACTATTAGTTTAGGTGTTGCCTCGTACCCCGAGGATGCCCAAAACGCAAGAGAGCTATTAATCAAAGCCGACCAAGCCCTTTACCAGGCAAAAAAGCAAGGCAGAAATCGAGTAGTTTCTTATCAAGACGACTTTTTTTCTTCTTCACCTTCCCACATCATTGACTAACTTTCAAGCTAAGCGAAACCGAGAAAATTCCTGGAAAAGTTCTTGATTTTTCCAGTACACTTTCTGATAGAACTCATAAAATTCCTTATAAAACTCCCGAGCTTCAGAGTCTGGCTCTATAACCGGATAAGAAGGGAAAAAAGAGGCTGGTAGTTCATTCAGGGAAGAAACTTTCCCCCGGAGTTTACAAGACAGAAGAAACGCTCCTTTGGCCGGAGCTGAAGGATAACTACTCAGCTCAACCGGTGCTCCTAAAACATCACATAATACTCTTTGTCCTTTATCTGAAGAGGCAAATCCTCCACTTATTACTACCCGGTGAGGCTTTCCCATTACCTCTTGCAACAAATCATAAATAGAGCGAATACGAAATGCTACTCCTTCAAAAGCAGCCTGAAGAAGAGCTGACCTTTCGTGAAAATAGGATAACCCGAATAAAATCCCCCGAGCATAGGCATTCCAGTTGGGGCTCCGCTCTCCGGTTAAAAAAGGAAGAAAGAGAGGGCGTTGTCGATGAATATCCCACTCCCAATCTTCTTCCCCTACCAGATCTTTTATCCAGGAATAGACAATTCCTCCGTTATTTATAGCTCCTCCTCCTACCCATATCCCATCAGCCAGATAATAACACCAGCTCCGCTCCTCGGGGTCAAATACCGGATGAGGAGAACACATCCTGACTGCCCCAGATGAGCCTACCGTTACCACCATCTCCCCTTCTCGGAAAGCTCCATCACCCAAATTAGCAAAGGGGCCATCTCCCCCGCCCCAGATAACCGGAGTCCCGGGAAGGAGCCCTGTATCTTTAGTAAAATCTCCCTCTTTTAGAGGGGCGGTGTGTTCGGGAGCCTCAAGAGGGGGAAGTTTATCAAGAGAAATTCCCGCGAAATCAAGAATCTCTTCATCCCAGGAAAAGGACGAAAGGTTCAAGAGACCAGTAGCCGAAGCGGTAGAATAATCACAGAAAAGTTCCCCGGTTATTTTCTCTAAAATCCAGTCTTTTATGCTGAGAACTCGAGAAGTTTTCTCCCACAGATGAGGTTGATTTTTTTTGAACCACCAGGTCCGGGGGATGTGATATATGGTGTGAAGAGGAGCAGCATTCTTAAAATAGAGCTTCCGCTCTCGATAAAGAGGTTTTAATCTTTCCACCTCATCAGCACATCTCGTATCCATCCAGTTAAGAAGAGGATACAGAGGAACTTCTTCTCTGTCTACCAGGAGAAAACTATGGAGCATGGTGTCAAAAGAAACAAACTCTACTTCTCGGGGAGAAAAATCTTCCAGCGCCTCTTTTACTGCTTTTTTTATTGCTTGGTAGATTTCCTCCGGGTTTTGTTCGGCAAAACCCGGAGCAGGAGAATAAGCAGGATATTCTCTTTTGCTCGTTTTTAAGATTTCTCCTCGAGCATCGAATACACATACTTTACAGGAAGAAGTTCCAATATCTATAGTGAGCACCAAATAAGTTTCCATAACTATACCCCTGAAAAAGCGTTAAACCCTCCATCAATAGGCACTACCACTCCAGTAACAAAAGAAGAAGCAGGAGAAAGAAGCCATATTACTGTCCCAATCAAATCTTCTGGTACTCCAAACCGCCCCAGGGGAGTGTGATTAATAACCGCCTCCCCACGAGGGGTTAGACTGCCATCTTCTTTAGTGAGAAGATAACGATTCTGGTTAGTGATAAAAAACCCCGGAGCCAGAGCATTCACTCGCACTTTCGGGCTGTATTCTTTAGCTAAATAAACTGCTAACCATTGAGTAAAGTTACTCACTGCCGCTTTAGCTGCAGAGTACCCTACCACGCGAGTGAGAGGACGAAAAGCATTCATGGAGGAAAAATTAATTATATTCCCCTCCCGACCATCTTCTATCATCATGCGGGCAAAAACTTGAGAAGGAATTATTGCTCCACCAAATAGGTTAAGCATAACAACTTTTTGCAGAGGCTCGAGAGGTAAATCAAAAAAAGAAACCTCATTGGATGTCGTAGCATCCTCCCGGTTCCCTCCCGCAGCATTTAATAGAGCATCTATTCCTCCAAATTCTTCTTTCACCTTTTTTGCCACTTCCTCTACACTTTTCTTATCCATAGCATCCATATAGTATCCTTTGGCTTCTATTCCTTCTTTTTTTAAAGCCTCTACCCTTTCTTCTAAAGGAACTATATCAGTTAGGATAACTTTCGCTCCTGCCTTTCCCAAACCTTCACTAATAGCTGACATCAAAATTCCACCTCCTCCAGTACAAAATACTACCTTATCCTGGAGAGAGAAAAGCTCCTCTACGTAAGACATTTTGTTCGCTCCTTTCTGATTATATTCCTGTCTGGTTTAAATTATTTGTTTAAAGAAAATAGAAAATGAAGATGTCGCTCCATATTCTCTCTTACTAAACGATAATGCTCCTCTTCATACTGGAAAAAGAGATGACTGAGTTCCGACTTGAAAACTTGCCAGACTGAACCATAAGAAATATGCAAGAATTGACGAATTAAAGGGTGAGAAAAAAGGGAAGGAAGCTCTTTATCCGGAATGGTATCCATATCTCTATGGATATCTTCCCTGGTAAAAGAAATCTGATAAGCTTTGCGATTTTCTTCTAACTCCTCTTCGCTTAACTCATAAATTTTCCGGAAAAGTTGAGGGTTTTTATGAGCCACTACTTCCAGGCCCTTAAGCCAGCTGGTACCTGAGGTTTTAACGTGGAAAAGCTGATTAGTTTCTTGAGAAAAAACAGGATAGATGCTGAACTTATCACTTCCAGAATGCAGACTCAGTCGATAACCTCCAATCTCCTGTTGCACAGTCACATGATTGCGCAGGGAAGAGGAAAATTCTTGAATATTCCCCTCGTAGTCAATGGCCTTTTCAAAGCTTCCCGGAAAACGAGGTGCTAAACTTTGAAAATCTATGCCTCTGTGATGCAGCTCCTCGGCTACAAAAAAATGAACTTCGGGAGAAGTTACTCCTTCTCCTTCATCCAGCGATATTTCCAAATCATAAGAAGAAAGCTCCTCTTGCAAAAGAAAATTCATTTTTTCTACGAAATTTATCACTGGAAAGTAAACCTTAAAAAGAGGAAAAAATTTTTTCCTCTGGAAATCTAACTCTAAACCGCTTCCAACAGTAAATGTCCGGTCGGCATATCGATTGAAGATTTGCTTCTCCTCCTGGGACATACTATCAAATATTTTTTGCAACTCTTTTTCTGATTTAGAAAGTATATAGTAATCAGCCACTCCACTTCCATCCAGGGTGTACATAGTAAAACCGCTCTCTATCCCTGCTCGAAGATACTCCTCATCTTTCAGATGGTCAGCATCTGCACCAAAAGGGACAGGATTTTCACTTTCTAATACTCCCCAGACAGCACCGAGTAGCACATCCTGAAAAGTTCTTCCCATTTTTTGAAGCTCCCGAGGGGATTGTTGAGCAATCACCGGAAAAGCTGGATAATTTTTAACCGCTTCTAAGTGAGCCCGAGACACTAAACCCAACCTATCCCCACACCCTAAAGAAGTTTTTACTCCTGCCGGCTGAGGTTTCAAGTCGGGAAAATAATCACTTAAGGACAAATAATTCTTAAAGTGAAAAGGATAAAGGAAGAAAAATTTCCCTTTTTCTTCCTCTGGTTCTAAAAAAAGAGGATCGGCAAGGTAAAGTTTTTTGTCCTTCGACCACACTCCTAAATACCTCTCTTCTTCTCCCTTCACCGGATAAATTCTCATTCCCAACTTTTCCTGATACCAGGAAGAAGAATAGACACGCAAAGAGAGACTCATTCTCTCTTCTAGCCTTTTTATTATCTCTACCGTTTTAGAAAAATCGCTCATTTTTTCCTCCTGCTTATTTTGAAATTATATCTAATTTAAAGGTTTCAAAACCTTTCCAGCCTGTTTAGATTTTTGCACCTGAATAATGACTCTTCATCTCCTGGTTAAAAGGTAAACTGAATATTTCATTCCATAACTTCGGAATATCCTCATAGTTTTCCGTTCTTGGATCTCTTACCAGAAGCTCTTCTAATATTTTTCTATCTCCCGTAGTAAAAGCATCTACGGCCATTTCCATCCTTGTTATTCTAGGTGTCAAATAGTATTTTAATATTCTATCTGGCAAATTGGGTTCTATTTTTTCAGAATGTATTCCACTTCCGTTAACCTCAAGAGGTACCTCAACAACTACATCATCAGATATTCCCTTTATTGCTCCCCGATTTAGAATATTCAAGACTAATCTAGTGGCTTTGTTATTCACTATTGCATTTATGAAGGGTATTTGCTGTTCCCCGCTCATCTTGTCTTTAGAAAACTCTTCTGGCCAGCTTTTAGTTAATTTTATCCCGGGGTCCTTTGATAATTCTATCATCATTCTTTTTCTCTGTCGAAGCTCTTCATAAAACCTGGGTCTCTCTACCTCATTATCTATACCTCCAAACTTCCCATACCACTTCTTTTTAGCATCGAGGTTATAATTATATTTCCAGGTTCCATTGCGACAGGTATCTCCAACCGGCAAAAGACCGTAAAACCTGTACATATCTATTACCGCAGGACTTAAATGAACGTCCCAGGGGTTTTCTGGCTGCCAGTGCTGAGATTCTTCCTCTATCCATTTATCAAGCAAAGGATAAGCATTTTCTCCCCGGTAAAGAAAGCGGTTTAACCATATTCCATGGTTCACCCCGGCGACTTGCCAGTCCACTTCTTCTGGATTCAGCCCCAGAGTATGAAAAACTTCAAACAATCCTGAGAACCCATGACAAAAACCAACCACCTTAACATTGGTATGCCTTAAAACCAACTCGGTTATTTCAAAAACCGGGTTAGCTGTTTGTATGAAGTAAGCATCGGGACAGATTTCTTCTATAGATTTTGCTATATCCAGGGAAAGTTTTAAATGATTATAATTGGTGAATGTATAATAATCTGACACCATGTTAAACTCTTGACTATCTATTCCTCTGTAATATCCGTATCTCTCCGCTAAGTCTCTCATAATCTCATAGCTAACATAACCATCTTCATGGCCTGGCGCTCGGTACAATGCTGTATTGATCACAAAATCTGCCCCTTGTAGCGACTTTTCTCTATCCGTTGTTTTTTCTAATTTTAAGTTTCCTCCCACCTCGTCTATATATCTTTTTGCCAGGTCATACACTGCTTCTAATCTTTCTTCATCCACATCCATTAATGAAACCAAACTTCCCGAAAGTTCTTTAGTTTTCGCTAAATCTCCAACCAGCTTAAGCGTATATCTTATACTTCCTGCCCCCATAAAAGATATTTTCACCAATCTTGTGCCTCCTCTACCAGTAATTCGTAAACTATTTCAAATAAAGTAAAAAGCCGTTCTCGGGCCAATCTCTAAGCCAGAAATATTGCGAGCAGCTTATAATTCTTTTTCTAGTTCAGAAAACAGCTGGCAGCTGGCTACTCCGCTTCCATCCAGAGAAAGGAGACTCCTTAATATCTCTTTTTTCTCCCTTTACCGGATAAATTGTCATTCCCAGCTCCTAATAATCACTGGAAGAATAAACTCGCAAAGGAAAGATTATCCTTTCCCCTATTTTCTTAACTATTTTCCTTGTTTTAGAAAAACTGTCATTTTTTCTTCCCATAATTTCGAAAACATAATTTGCTTAAAGGTTCTTTGTCCAAGAGTGATGCGGATCATCATAAGGGTTCAATATCCTCACCTCTCCAGCCAAAGACCAAAAGTAATAAAGCCTGTACCCTGGAGCCGCTACCACCGGATGATAGCCCCGGGGGATAACAAAAGTGTCACCGTTTTCTACCAAATAGGCTTTCTCTAACTCTTTATCTTCAGTATAGAGAACCTGAATCCCAAACCCTTTCTCTGGCTCTACCCGATAGTGATAGATTTCTTCCAAAAAATACTCTTCAGGAGGGCGATTTTTTTCATGGCGATGGGGAGGATAACTCGACCACAATCCCGGTTTATTAAAAGTCTCTCCCACTATTAATTTCTCCGCTGGGAAATCTTCTCCCACTATAGTGTGCACCTCTCGCTCAAAGGTGCCTTTACCTGTAGTCTTCACTTTCACTATTTCGGGAGGGAAAAAAGCGGGAGAGCCTCCTTTTTCTGCTTTAGCTCTAACTAGGATAAGCTCGCTATCTTCCTCTGCCTCAATCTGGTAGTAAACTCCAGGGGGAAGGTAAAAAGCAGAAGCCTTATCCTCAAAGATAGACTTTCTCTGCGCAATTTCTCCTAAAGTTTTCCCTTCTACTTCCATTTTCACCTTGCCCTGTAAAAGAACAAATACCGCCTCTTCTCCTTTGAGCTCTCCTTGATAAGAAGTATGAGGAGAAAGCTTAAGCAGAGAAAAACTCTCCATCTGAAGAGGACTATTAGATGAATCAACCACTTGATAAAGCCAGTTATCCGGATATTTTTGATAAGGGAAAAAGAGCATTTTTGATACCTCCGATCTAACCCAACTCGCGCATTTTTTACCAGAAAAATGTGGTATAATTACACCGCAATTCCTTAATTCATAAGCCTTTCAAGGTTTTTTAATTTGTTTTACCCGAAAATGAGAATCTCCAAAAGGAAAAGTCCTATATAGACTGATTTTTGGAGATTATTGTGCAAGTTGTATTAAGACTTAATTTTCGCTCTTTGCTCAATCTTTTACTATAACCGTTCTTCAAATTTTAGGTTAACTAAAGTGAATTTAAGGTAAGTCTTCCACTTTTATCCTAATACCTTCTTCAGCTGATAGATAAGCAGCATATATGACCTCGGTAGTTTCTCGAGCCAATGAAAAATCAGAAACCGGCTCCCGGTCTTCCAAGATTGCTTGGGCAAAATCTCTCATTTCTTGGGGGTAACCTCGAATCCAATCCTCGTCAGGAAACGGGAAAGTCCAACCAGCTTTAGTTTCGATCTTTTCAGCAATATACTCATCTCCCCAAGTGTGAGGGCTAGGAGCATAAGCCATCATTGCATTGTTAGGGGTTATATTAGCATAAATTACGCCTTGGGAGGTATAAATCTCTACCAGATTTTTCACCCCTCCCAAACTCACGTCATTAGAAAAAATAGTGGCTCTCGAGCCGTCTTGAAAAGCGATTATTACTGTCGACCAATCTTCTACATCTCCCCAATCGGTAAAAATAAAGTGCTCTTTTTCTTCCTGAACTTCCCTCATTTTGGTAAGATGAGCAGCTTCGGCCATCACCGATTGGACTTTTATGGGTTCTCCATGTCTAATTTTTCCTTCAAAATGTTTAAGGTGAAGTACTATCCCTATTGGATGAGACCCCATCCGTAGCAAACTTCCTCCTCCAGCGGTTTTCCACCACCGAGAATAAGCAGCATGAGAACCAGAATGACTTTCTTCTGCTCTAAGCTCTATTATGGGAGCTCCCGCTTCTTGGATTAATCTTTTAGCTTTACTTACTGCTGGAGCATAGACAAAATTCTCAGCGTACATGAACTTAATCCCGCTTGTCTGGATAGCTTCCGCCATTTTTCTTGTTTTCTCTTTGACTTTTTTAACCATATGACGTCTACTGACACTAAATCCGATTTCCTGCTGGTCTACTTGATCCTCTCCAAAGTAACCAGTAAGTGGTTTTTCGCAGATAACATCTTTTCGATATTCACATGCAGCTAGGATAACTTCTTCATGGGTACTGGTTGGAACACAAATATCAATTATATCTATCTGAGGAGAAACTACCATTTCCTGATAAGTTTCAAACACCTTAGGTATTTCATATTTCTGGGCAAATTCCTTCGCACGCTCAGGATGCTGGGCACAGACACCCACCACTTCTACCAAAGAGCTATTTTCCTGAAAAGCATTAAAATGAATATGAGATACAAAACCAGCTCCTACCATTCCAACTCTAATTTTATCATTGCTCATGTTTTTTCCCTCCTCTAGGAAGTTTAATATACCGACTAGCCATAACAAGAACAGTAGCCAAAAACAGAACTAAAGATATAGGACGGGTGAAGAAGGGGCCTATTGATCCATCAGTCAAAATTAAGGAACGGCGAATGTTTGCATCAGCCATAGGTCCTAAAATAAAACCCAACACAAAAGGAGCTGCCGGGAATTCACCTAATCGCAGAAAGTACCCCACCACTCCAAAAAGAAACATTACCCAAACATCGAATAATCTTCCACTTATGGCATAGGTGCCTATCACACAAAGAGAAAATACAATTGGCATTAAAATTGGCGTCGGTATAAGAAGTATCTTTAAAAGTGGCCTGGTGATAAGCAACCCAAGGACTACCATAAGAACAGTACCTACAGTGAACATAGCAGCTACTTCATAGATAAAGGTAGGGTTTTCAATGGGCAAAAGAGGACCAGGTCGAACACCATGTAACCAAAGAGCCGCTAAAAGTACAGCAGCAGGAGCACTGCCCGGTACTGCCAAAGTTAAAACCGGAATAATAGCACCCCCTACACAGGCATTATTGCCACATTCAGCAGCAGTTAATCCCTCAAGTGAACCTTGCCCAAACTTTTCCGGTTCTTTACTCCCTCGCCTGGCTAGATCATAAGAAATCCAAGCAGCTACATCTTCTCCTACTCCAGGGATAACTCCTACCAAAACACTAACTAACCCCGACCGAATAATGTTTACCAGATTTTTTCCAATAGTTGCAATATAAGATATAGTTTTTTTACCGTACTC
>Ga0116165_1002800_pt1 | contig 12028 bp, 5 predicted proteins | sample AD_JPNMR1_MetaG_FD_89885 | JGI IMG/M metagenome (GOLD analysis project Ga0116165, IMG submission 89885) | Active sludge microbial communities of municipal wastewater-treating anaerobic digesters from Japan - AD_JPNMR1_MetaG | ecosystem: Engineered > Bioreactor > Anaerobic > Digestate | place...
TCATTTTCAAATGTTTCCAGCATACTAAAAAATATCCTATCAGCGTCTTTTTTTAGCCCACACTTATATAATGCTTTTAGGAAGTGACCTGCTGTCATCCCACATAACCCACCATTTTCGTATACTCCCCACTTTCCCATTGCATCCCAGGCAATATTATCTGATGCTGCTACTGGTAGCAAATTCCCGGGAACGCCGTATCGACCATCATAATTAAGCTTTTTCATCTTATTCAGAAAAATTTTCATCATCTGTTTTGCTTCTGTTTTAGATACTATATCTTCATTTATTGCCATGGCACTAATGAAGGTAAAAAGATAGTCATGAAATTTTCCATTTTCACTAACCCAACCTGCAAAAACACCTGTTCCGGGATTATAAAAAGTTTTTCTAAAAGCAGCAGGGAATTTTTCTACAAATTTTTCTAATTTTTTACAAATTGTTCTTAACTTAGATTTTTGAAATAATGGAATCATATGTTTAAATGCATTAAAAGAAAGTAGATTTATATACGCATCTTTATGTCCAAAAGCAAAATTATCCCACCAATTTCTGGTTCGTTCTTCAGAAAAGAAATTTCCATGAAATGGCATCTCAAGAATTGTATCATTATCTTTATCGAGTGAAAGTAAAAATTGGGCTGCTCTTGACGCTTGAAAAATATGTTTGTTTAAGAAATCAAAATCATTACTAATAGTTATATAATCAGCAAAAGCAATCAGATTGCTCGCTGTACAATCCATAAAACGATTTTTTTCGTCAACTCTTTTTTTATTTCCATTGAAAATCATGTTTAGTTCCCCATTTTTTCCTACAGAACTGAACGATAAATCTAATGTTCTTTTTAAAAAATCGTGTATAGAATTTGTATAGAAAAAACTATTATTTTTGAGGCTTTTTTTTATGTTATTAGGAAAATCAAAATAAGGCGTGTATTTAAGCATTTCAGATTTTAAGTGGATTGATAAATGAGCTATCCCTCCCAAAAGAATATTATCTCCCATCGTAAGAGTTTTCTTATCAAGTGTAAATGCATTCATCCAGCAACGTTTCAATCCATTCCATGAAGCAGTTGTTATATTTTTTTGAAATTCCCTGGGGTAAAGTTCTTCTTCTACTTTGAATATTAACTTTAAATTCTCAGAATCTTGAACTCTAAAGCTCAGAAAGATTTCTCCGTGATGAAAAGGAAGTAATTTTGTATGATAATATATATTGGCATATCCTAGATTTAACCCTTGCATTTTCTTATCAGGCATCCATTTTTCATAACAATATATCCTTTGCTTTTCTCGAGAACTTAATGAAAGAATACCATAATCAGGAAAATGAATAAATAGTGGAATCTGGTAAAGATTTTTTATCGGTTCAAGCATATTTTCTTCAGTATTTTTAGAAACTTTTATTCCACTAGGCCAAATGGTAGGGGGACTTACCATTGGATTAAGACTGACTACAGGAAAAAAGATAGATAAACTTGAAAATATAGAGAATGTTCTTTCATCATATAATTCAATTTTCCAAACCAAATTATTATCATTATTAAAATACTCTATTTTATTTTCTTTCTTATTTACATAAAATTTATTTTTTTTCTTGTAATTATATGGTTGTATTGCGTTTCCAGGAGATAGAAGATTATTATGTTTATGATGATCCTTTCTTCCTCCTGATTCTATTCCAAGGAATGCAATTTTAGGATATTCTTTTAAAATAGAAATAGTTAAATATGGAGATGAGAATAAGAAATATTCCTTATTTTCTCCAAATAGAATTTTGGAGGATATATTTTGTTTTATATTCATCTTTTTATGGGTATATCTTTTTTGATTAGTTAAGGATAAATATATATTTTATATAATATAATACAATAAGTTTTTAGCTATAGATTGATTTTCAATATGCAGAGGTGAAAAAAGTAAAAGTTCATTTTTTTAGTAGCTTAGTTAAAAGAATCGTATTGGAATATAAAGATAGTGTTAATCTGGCAAGAATATTGATATAGTGTAAATTTTGAGTTTTTTCTTTTTAAAATTAATATTTTTCTATTTTATTTAATTAGCAGAATCCTTTTAAAATAAAAGTTAGATTCAATTTTATATCAAAAGTGATATATTTTGATATGAAAAATTTTTATAAAAGATTAAAAGAAGGCTATTTTAGTGGTCCTGATTGGATAATAATGCCGGAGTTTATTAAACGAGGCAATTATCGCTCGCCTACCCTAATGTGCATTTTATGGATATACGCGTGGCATCTAAGAATTTTTACTATTCCGGGGCGAATTATAATCCCTGTTGAATTCTTAGTAATTTCATATAGTTTTTTATTATTGCAAAATCAAATAAAGTTTCTAGCATTTGGTTTGTTATCAATAATAATTTCTGATTTTCTAATCGGTTTTTTATTTCGACCTAAAAAAATATCTGTAAGAAGATTTCTACCTGAAAAAGTATTTTCAGGACAAAGATTTGAGGTTTTATATGAAGTAAAGAACGAAGGAAAACTCCCTACCTGGAATTTAACCATAGATCCAATGCCTTTTTTCTCTTTCAAAGGAGAAAATCCTATGATTTACACAATCCCCTGTCTTATGCCAGGAGAAGAAAAAAAAGTTACCGCATTTAGAACAGCTCAACGGCGAGGAGTTTTTGAAATATATCGTCCTCTTATAGAAACAACTTTTCCTTTTTCAATATTCAAATGGACTAAACAAACAGGAAAAAGAGAGAAGATTATTATTCATCCAAATTTTGAATTTATTTCAGAAATATCTCTAACTCCAGGACAAAACTACCAGATCGAAGGTAATGCTCAGATAGCGAAAACTGGAGATTCAACTGATTTTATAGGTTGCAGAGAATTTAGGACAGGAGATAATCCACGCCATATTCATTGGCCAAGTTCGGCAAGAAGAGGAGATTTTGTGGTAAAAGAATTTCAGGAAGAACAACTTACAAGAGTTGCACTGATAATCGATAGATTTCTGCCAGAACATAGAAAAGTTTTTCAAACTTTTTCTAAAAGCGCTATGCAAAAAGAAAAAAAACTTGAAGCATTAGTAAAACTCGTTAGCGCAATAGTTAATAAAATATCAAATAGTGAATATCTACTTGATATATTTATTTCTGGAAGAGAAGTATATCATCTGGAAGGTAGTAGAACAAAAAGGAAATATGACTACCTGATGGACGTAATTGCTTGTATAAAACCTGATACCATTGAGCCTCTTTCAACACTTCCAACAGATCTGCTTGAGATTTTATCAAGCATAGAAAGTGTCATTCTGATAATCCTGAATTTTGATAAATCAAGAGCAAAATTGATACGTCAATTGCAGGAAAATGGAATAAATGTGAAAACTATTTTGATAAAAAGCGAAGAAGAAAAAGTTCCTGCAGATTTGTTTTATTTATCGGTAGATTCGATACTCAATAATGAAGTAAAACGATTATGAATAAAATGCATTCAAAATTTTTTTTATTTTCTCTTCCTGCAATAATAATGTGTTCAACATACCTTTTTACTGTCTCAATAGGCTTACCATATATTTTCATAATTACTGTATCTATCCTTACCCTCTCTTTATTGATTCCATATAGGATAAAATATAGTGATCGGTCTGTAATATATAGCATTATAATTTCACTTATAATGGCGGTATTTTTTGATTTATTCGTACCTATGGATAGAGATAAATTCATGCTTATGGGTGAACTTCTGATGATAAATATCTCCGCTCCATTTCTGATATATTTTAGTTGTTTGATAACATTTTTTGAATTCAATCTGCACATACCAGGACTTATCTCTGCTATATCACTCATAATAATTCTATTAACGGCAGATATACAAAAAGGTGGAGATACAATGTCAAATTTGCCATTTTTCAATTTATCTCCTAAAAATCTGGATAAACTATTTTTCCTCACAGTAATTATTGAGCTTATCTTTATTATTCATATTATTTCATTTGCAAAACCCCCTCCAACTGAAAAAATGAAATTTAAAAATTTTTTTACAAAAATTACAATAATAGTTATTGGGATTGCTATAAGCGGAACTATTCTATTTTCATCGATAAGATTTTATGTATTTCTTGAAGATAATATAAAAAAACTTGAAACTTTCTTCCTTCGATATGGTTCAAGAGGAACAAAAAGAGGTCTTTCATATACAAGACGAACAATAGACTTACGAAGACCTATGAGCGAACAGTTCACAACTGATAAAGAAGAAATAATCTTACGGGCAACAAGTAAAAGCCCGCCAGGATATCTAAGGGCAAGAGTATATGATATCTATAATAATGGAAATTGGCTCCATTCCAATAAAATTGAATTTAAAAAATTGAACTCCAAATCCTATGAAGGAATACTCGTTTATAAAACTTTTTTTACAGGATTAAAACCAGCCATCCTCACAGAAAAAATTGAAATTTTATTATCAATGAACTTCAAAACAGATGTTTTGCTAGTTCCAGGCAATTATGAACAGGTAGATATAGTTGCTGAACGTCTCTCATGGAGTAAAAATGGTACACTATCTCCAGAAGAGTGGGAAAAAGATGGAGGATATACTGTATATGTAAAATATATTCAGCCAGAATCTGCTTACAATTCACCAGAATTAGAAAATGAAAATGAATTATCTCCTTTTCTTTCAGTGCCACCACAATTATACAATTTACTTGATGTAGAAATAACAAAAATTTTTGGGAAAATAAATATTAATAATATATCGGATATAGAAATAGCTAAAATCATTCAAAATTATTTTACTTCAAATTACAAATATAGCCTCGATTTTAATATGAAGTCTGATGATATAGATCCCATAGAAGCATTTTTTAGAAGACGCAGAGCTCACTGTGAACTTTTTGCCACAGCAACAGTATTAATAGCAAGAAGACTGGGTATTCCAGCACGATACGTAACAGGATTCATCTGCTTCGAAAAAAATCCAGCAGGAAATTATTATGTCTCAAGAGTTGAAAACGCTCATGCGTGGGCTGAAATATATGATAGAAAAGAAAAAAAATGGTTCCTTATTGAAGCAACACCAGAAGATGGGATTCCATTTACAAAAGGGAAAAACTGGAATTTTTTCAGAATACAGATGGATCTTTTATATAAGATTACACAAGATGTTTTATCTTACGTTAGAAGAGGACTTTTTGCAAAGGCAGTATTAACCATTCTAATTTCTTTATATGAAGTCTCACGTGAGGTTATATGGCACCCTTTTAGAGGGCCTTTCTGCCTTATAGCGATTTTGCTGGTCTTCTTGTTGAAAAACATAGTGAAGAGAAGAAAACAAAAAGCAAAATGGCTATTATCTGAAGAAACATTCAAATTGACTATGGAATTTATGGCACTTGAACAAAAGCTAACAAGGTTAACGGGAATAACACGGGATAAGTCAGTAAGCATTGACGAATGGTTTGCAAAAATAGCAAAAGAATATCCCGGTTTATCGAATTTTCTTAAAAACTTTTCAGAATCTTATCACATATTAAGATTTGGAAATAATACATCACTATCGGGAGATACGATTGGAAAAATCAAAAAATTAAGGAAATCTTTGAAGTTTGCAAAATTAAAATAATTTTTCTTAAGAACTTAATAATGTATTTTATAAGAAATTATAAACATCCAAAAAAGATATCTGTGCTTCTCGAGTTTTTAATGAAAAAACAGACTAAATTTGTAAAGAGAAATATATATACTCTACTCTTGAAATTTAAATAAGATAAATAATAATATATTTCACTTGGATTTGGATTTTGTGTGTGATGATGCATAAGCATAAGCTACAATAAATCTAAAAAAATAAAATTCAGCTGCATATTGAATACTGCAAAGTATATTAACTAATACAATAACTAACCCCTTATGGAGTAAAAGTATTAAATCTATATTTTTTTAGAATTAGTTTATTAGGTTAAAATACAAAAATATAAAAAGATTAATGAATAATAGTATATTAGATTCAAATATATTCGAAAATTTCTTTTCCAATATCAAATTGGTAGAGAAGGCTATAATGGGATATCAGGGTAGTTATGTTGAACTCCTTACAATACTGGCAATAGCACTTCTTGCTGTAATAAGTTCCATTGCTCCAATAAAGTATCGGCAACTTTTTCGTTTTTTTAATCAAATTGCTGGTATTTTTATTTTTGTCTTTGTTGTTTTTACATGTCTTGGTGTGTTCGGGATGATAAGGAATTTTCACAGAGGATTAAATGAAATTGGAAGAGAAAACATAGTTGCGTTATACTATATGTCTGTTCCCCTTACAGTACTTGTAAGCACTATGCTATTTGGAGGAACATTTTGCGGATGGATTTGTCCAACAGGTACAATTCAGGAATTTGTATCATTTTTAACAAAAAAATTCCACTTAAAAAGAAAAAAATCAAACTTACATTCTTCTTTATTATTTTTAATCGGAACGATAATTGCAGCAATAATATTTTTAATATGGATTTGGTATCTGAGCCAAACAAGGATTTTTTTTATTGAAGATTCATGTATATATTGGTCTCAAGCTATAATCATAATATTATTTTTTCTCGCAATAAGCCAGAAAAAGTTTGACCTGAAATTACGTAAATTAAGGGTGATTTCTTTCTGGATTGTTGTTATGGCCTCACTGGCAAGTATAAGAATCACTTCTCCAGTTCATCTTGGATTTGCAAAAGTCTATGATCCCGCTTCATTTAACGCCACTATCATGGTAATAATTGCGTCGTTGCTTGTACCAAGGTTTTGGTGCAAATATCTCTGTCCATGGCGATTGGCTATATGCTGGGCTGCAGATAAAGCACCTCGAAAAATAATTTTTGAAAAAGATAAATGCAATTCATGCAACAAGTGCACTGATACATGCGATATGGATGCCATTCAAAAAGGATATATAAGAAATTCCGATTGTATAATGTGTATGAAATGTATTGATAATTGTCCAACTAACGCCCTTAAATTAAAAGATGATTTCTGTAAAAAATGCTAAAAAAATTTTTATTAACTTCATTTTTCTTTTTTATCCTCTCTATCTACGCTGAAGATGATTTTTGGCCAATGTTCAGAAGAGCAGAAAATTGTGATGGCTCTCTATACTGGGATAATCCAAATAAAATAGCAATAAATGAATGGCATTTAAAAAGAGAAAAAATAAAAAATCGAAAATATAGCAGAGATATTCCAGTCTGGACATCTCCCGCTCTCTCAATTGTAAATGGAATCCCAATGGCATATGCAGGAGGATGCGATCAAACACTGTATGCTTTAAATTTAGCTGAAAAAAAAATAGCATGGACAAAAATAACCAATGGCAATATTATTGATTCACCTATTGTTGCGAATTTCGCAGGACAACAGCTGGTATTTTTTTCATCTTCAGATCGGACAATTTATTGTTGCGAGGCTTTTTCAGGAAGAGTTTTTTGGACAAAAGAATTAATTCAGCCGTCAAATACAATTTCTGGAGTTGAAATCTCCTCCCCATCTTTTCATCAAGATAAAATTTATCTAAATTGCTTTGCCTATGATAAGTCTCTCCCAAGAAATGAACAAAAAGCAGAGTTATTTATTTTGTCAGCTCGTGATGGAACTATTTTATCAAAGACAACTGTCGCAAATGGTCCTGTAGGACCTCCCCTTATATTTAAAGTAGATAAAAATGTTTTTCTTGCCCTATGTGCTAAAAAGGGGCTTCTGCTTTGCTTTGATGTAACTACTATTCCTATCAAAAAAATATGGTCGTATCAAATGCCTAATGAAGTAATTGCTGGACCTGCATTTCTCTCTTTTGAAAAGCAAAATTCAATATTTATCGGTTCAAAGTATGGTTCTCTTGTCTCTATAGACGCCAAAAGTGGAAATGTAAATTGGAAATTTATGACTGGAAACTGGATAGACAATACTGCCTGTGCAGGGATAATTGATAATTTACCCATTGTTTTTACTGGTTCACATGATTACAATCTTTACGCAATTAATGCCTTAACTGGAGAAATTTTATGGAAAAGAGCGTTAGGAGGAGAAATCTTTTCAGCCCCTGTTCTATTTAAGATAAAAGGAGAAAATTTTATCGTTGCGGCATCACTTAACAATCACATATATATATTGAACGCATCAAATGGAAATATTATCAATTCATTTTTTACAGGAAACCCCATATGGGATAAAATTAATAAAGGAGATACTCTTTGGGGGAGTCCTTCAGTTCTATGCGCAGGGGATGAAACAGCTATTATTTTTGGCGCTACAAGTGGAAACTTCTATGTTTTTCCTACCCACAAAGATTGCACAATGAGTTCCAGAGCAAAAGCTGGAGAAAGTATCTGGCTTAGTTTATTAATTTCAGGGATATTAATATTTTTCTTAATTATTTTTGTTTTAAGAATAAACAAAGATTTCTCTTGAAAAAATATTTTTTCTATTTCAGAAGGTTCTCAAATTCTTTATCTTTTTCAGCTCCAAGTTCTATTGCTTTTTTATAGAAAAGCAAGGCGTTATTTTTATCTTGAGGAAAAATCGCTAAGGAAATTTTTGCTGCTTTTAAAGCATCATATGGGTCATAAATTTTTTCAGGATTGAGTAATTTTATATAGGACATTGCTTTATCCTTTTCATTTTTTGCATAAAATATTCCAGCAAGACCAACCAATGCGCTCTGATTTTCTTTATCATATTCAAATATTTTTTGATAATGCCATATAGCTACATCATAATTACTATTTTTTTCCGCATTTTTAGCTTCAGTAATGAGAATTACAACTTTATCAGAAAGTTCTTTTAGAGGGGGATTTGATTTTTTTTCAGAACTTTCTTCTTTTACTGTTTTTGATGATTTGAGTTCTTTTTTAAGTTCTTGTATTATTTTTTCTTTTTTTTCTATTTCTTGAAGCAGCTTTTCTTTTTCTTCTGCAAGATGTTTTGGATAAAGTGATTCAGCTACTTTTTCTTCAAGACGTGACATAAGATTAGAATTTAACTCTTTTAATTTTGCAATTTCAGTTTTCATTGTATCTATATTTTTTTCTTTTTCTTTGTTTTGATTTTCAAGTTCTGCGATTTTCGCGGAATCAGGCGCATTCTTTTTTATATTTTCAACTATCGAAGTCATCTTTTCAATTTTCTTATTTAACTCAGAATTCTCTTCCTGAAGTTTTGAGAGGTCCTTTTTTAGTTTTTTTAATTCTTTCTGACTTTCTTCTTTCTCAGCTATTAATTTTTTTAGTTTTTCTGTTAACTTTTCTGACTCTGACATTAAATCTTTCTTGATAGTCTCATCGTTTTCTTTATCTTTTTTATATTTTTCTAATAATTCAACAGTTTCCCTGTATTTCTTCTGTAATTCTTTATTTTCTTCTGGAATCTTTTCCAATTCTTCTTTTTCCTTCTTTAATAGTTCATTTTGCTCTGAATATTTTTTTAGTTCTGCCTTTGATAATTCGATAACATCTTTAAATTTGTCCACTTCTTTTTTTAATTCATCTATCTGGACTAACAATTCCTGATTTTTGTTTTTTTCTATCTGTAGAGCATTTGTATTCTTCTGAGAAATTTCATTAGCTGTTATTAAATCTTTTTTAAGTTGTTCTATTTCTTGAGCTGACTGTTTTGAAGATTCTTTAATGTCATTTAATTCTTTTATGAGTTCCCTATTTTTCGTATCCATTTCTGCTGCGTATTTTGTTAATTCTGTATAGTCATCATCTTTTTTAGTTAATTGATTAACTTTTTGAGAAAGCTTTTGAATGGTATCCTCATATGCAAGCTTTTCTTTGGTTAAAGTTGCAATATCCTTTTCTTGTGACGCTGATAATTCTGATAACTCTGATAATTTCTTTTTGAGTGCAATCAATTCAGTTGTAGAAGTCTCATCTTTCTTTACATAATCGGCAAGAATCTTTTCGAGTTTTTCATTTTTTACAGCCAATTCAGCTGCAATTTTATGTTGTTCTTCTGCGATCTTTGCAAAATTATCAATTTTTAACTTATTATCTTCAATATTTTTTAATAAATTTGTATTTTCTTCCTGTAATTTTTTCAATAGGGAATCTGATTGTGATTTATCAAGGGCTTTGGAAAGTTTATCTGTAAGTTCATCATTTTCTTTCTTTTGTTCTGCCAATTTAGAATTGAGTTTGCCATTTTCCTTTTTTAATTCCTCTACGATTTCTTCCTGTTTTGTTATTTTTTCACGCAAAAGATCAAGGTTTTTTAGTGTATCCTCAAGACGTTTTTCAGTTGTTTTGATTTTATTTTCATATTCTTTTTCTTTAAAATCAAACTCTGTTTTAGCCATTTTTAATGTTTGATTTTCTTTCTTTAAAATTTGAGTTTGTTCTTCATATTCCTTGATTTTTCCTTCAATAGCATTTAACTTATCCACATATTCTTTTAGTTTATTTTTTAATGCGTTTAATTCAGTGTCTTTGTCCAGAGATTTCGATGATTCCTCTTTTTTCAGAGCTTTATCGAGTTGCTCAGATAAAAGTTGGTAACGTTTTTCAAGTTCGATTTTTTCCTGATTGAGACGTCTCAATTCTTCGAGCGCAGCTGCCCCCTGTGCGGCTTCCTTTTTTGCAGCGGATATTCCTGAAAGAGCCTTTTCAAGCTGTTGTCTAGTTGATAATAACTCTTCCTGAAGATCTTTTATTCTGGCTTCATATATTTTTACGTCAAGTGCGCTCGGGACCTTTTCATCTATTACTGTTCTCTTCTCCTCAGTTTTTTTGAGCAGATTTCTGAGGTTCGTTATTTGCTCAGAGCATTTTTTTATTCTAAAATCAATCAAATAAGTATTCCAATCTGGATAATTACTTCTGACAGTTTTAAAAAATGTAATGGCTTTTTCATATCCTTGAAGGGCTTCACTATATTTTCCTAGTTTTTCATCAAGTTCAGCCTTTTCATATATTTCAAAGCCTTTTAACCATAATTGTCTTGCTTCATTAGTTTTTTTTGATTCTTGCGTATGAGCGGTAAATAGAAAAATAAAGAAAAGAAAAGAAAGGAAAAAAGAAATTTTTGGGAGGAGAGCATTCTTTTTTGTTTTCATAATTTATCCCCCTTTTTTATTTTATATCATAGAGTTAGAATAAGAAAAAAAAGCCTTTTATAAAATTATAAACAAGTTATTAATATAGCTTATATATTCAAATTTACACTTGAGAGGTATATTTTTTATTTTTTAAAGAATAAGTCTTTTAGAAATTTTCCTGTATAGGAATGTTTACTTCTGGCTATAGATTCGGGTGTCCCTTCAGCCACTATTTCACCTCCTTTTTCTCCTCCTTCAGGGCCAAGATCTATTATCCAATCAGCTGTTTTTATTATTTCGAGGTTGTGTTCTACTACCAAAACAGTATTCCCTTGATCTCTGAGCTTTAAAAGAACTTCAAGGAGTTTTTTTACATCATCGATATGTAATCCAGTTGTTGGTTCATCAAGAATATAGATAGTATGTCCTCTTGGAATACGTGAAAGTTCAGTTGCCAATTTTACACGTTGAGCTTCTCCTCCTGAAAGAGTTGTTGCGGGCTGTCCTAAATGTATATATCCGAGCCCAACATCGAAAAGAGTTTTTAATTTTCTATGTAAAGAAGGTAAATTTTTAAAAAATGCGCATGCTTCTTTGACAGTCATTTCAAGGACGTCTGCAATGCTTTTTCCTTTGTATAGAACAGTTAAGGTTTCCCTGTTGAATCTTTTTCCTCCACAGGTTCCACAAGTAATATATACGTCAGGCAAAAACTGCATTTCAATTCTTTTTATTCCATCACCTGCGCATTCTTCACATCTTCCACCCTTTACATTAAAACTGAATCTTCCCGGTTTATATCCTCGTGATTTTGCTTCTGGAAGAGATGAGAAAATATCCCTTATTAAAGAAAATGCTCCTGTATATGTAGCAGGATTCGAACGCGGCGTTCTACCAATAGGGCTTTGATCAATTACAATGAATTTTCCTATATTTTCCAATCCTTCAATAGAATCATATTTTCCAGGAA
>Ga0116165_1002827_pt1 | contig 11948 bp, 11 predicted proteins | sample AD_JPNMR1_MetaG_FD_89885 | JGI IMG/M metagenome (GOLD analysis project Ga0116165, IMG submission 89885) | Active sludge microbial communities of municipal wastewater-treating anaerobic digesters from Japan - AD_JPNMR1_MetaG | ecosystem: Engineered > Bioreactor > Anaerobic > Digestate | place...
AAGTGCCAGTTATTGTTGAGTTAAACAATGAACCAGTTGTTTTATATAGCTTAAAATTATTTAATAATCAATATTATTTCGAAAAAACAGATTTCTCTTCAGACTATTTTGATACTGATTATAATATTGATCTAATAAAAGTTCAGAATAAGTTTTTAAATTGGTTAAATCGAAATGATATTTATTTTAAAATTAGAGCTCGTTGTACTTATGTTATTAATTCAGTATCTTTAGATGTTAAGGGAATGGATATTCAAAGAATTATAAAGAATCCAAATGTAAAAAAAGTTCACTATGATAACTTAGTTTTTCATCCTTACAGAGCTTTAGCAGCTCAAACTACTGGCGCTTATAAAGTCTGGAAAGGTGAAGGTGTTTCAAAAGCGACAGGAAAAGGAGTGCTTGTTGGAGTAATAGATTCTGGAATCGACAGGAATCATCCTGAATTTAAAGGTAAAATAAAAGGTGGTTATGATTTTGCGGATGGTGATGGTGATTTTCAGGATTCTGACTTTCATGGAACAATGGTTACAGGAATAATTGGAGGTTTGGGAGATAAGGATTACCTTCGTGGTATGGGATATGATGTTAATTTTATGATATATAAAGTCTTTTCTGAAAAATTTCAAGGCGGGAGAGAAGTCATACCCGCAATTGATAGAGCAGTTGCTGAAAGGTGTAATGTTATAAATTTATCTCTTGGTTCTCCGGGACCATTCGATGCTAAAGGAAGTTCGATTTATCATACCGCTGTAAGAAATGCTACAAAAGCAAATGTTATGGTTGTTTGTGCGACTGGTAATGAAGGAAGTGTGTCTAATCTAATGCCTTCTCCTGTAGGACCACCTGCTGGAATTGATGAAGCTTTTGCTATTGCTTGTTCTGATGATAGGTGTTTCCAGTTAATTAAAGTTCTTGACAAGGAAAAGATAATCACTGGGAGGAAAGTACCATTTTCTTCTCCATTCAAGAGAGAGCTTACAGGAGTAGCTATTGTTGATTGTGGATATGGGAGTAAAGAAGATTTTGAGAATGCAACTGGTAAAATAGCTCTTGTAAAAAGAGGACCAATAGAAAAACCAATAACATTTCGTGATAAGATTTTAAATGCTAAAGAAGCAGGCTCAAAAGCAATTATAATTTATAATTATGACTCGACAGGCTTAATTGTTCCTTCTTTTTTTGAAGCTTCAGAAAATCCCTATTCTATAGAGATTATACCATCAGTCTTTATAACAAAAGAAGATGGAGAATTTTTACTCTCAATAATTAATAAGAATCCAAAGCTTTCTTTTGAAGAAGAGTCAGGAGTTACAATAACAGAGTATTCATCAATGGGACCCACTGCAGATGCGTGCTTTAAACCAGAAATATCAGCCCCTGGTTCTTATATTTATACAACTTATCCTGAAAAATACGGATTTTATGGAATGGGGCATGGAACTTCCTCTGCTTCCCCTATGGCTGCAGGCCTTGTTGCATTGATTAAAGAAGTTAAACCAAAATGGAAAACAGACGAAATAAAATCTGCCCTTATGAATACTGCAACGATACTAAAAAACCCTTTTAATGGTAAACCAATTACTTTTCTTTTGCAAGGCTCAGGAGAAGCTGACGTGAAAAAAGCCATAAACACACCTTGTTTCATAAATCCGCAAGCAGTTGTTATAGAAAATTCAAGTAGTAAAACTATTGAATTTACATTGAAAAATATATCTAATAAAAAAAGCGAATATTCTTTGAACTATGAAGTATTTCTTGAAAAAGAAGATAAAAATCCATTAAAAATCGATATTAATCCAACTAATATTGCTTTAAATTCAGGTGCAAGCATTAAGTTTAGTGCAAGATTTACAATAGATAAGAGTAAATTTGAAAAAAGTAGAGTAGAAGGAATTATTAGGTTGGGAGAACTTCACATACCTTTTGTAGTTTTTAATGACAATGTTAATAAAGTACCTAAGCAAATTTCTAATATAAATATTGATCCTGAAAATCTTTACTTTAAAGATAGTAAAGAAAAATCTAATATTAATATATCCTTTAGCTTAAATTATGGCGATAAAATTAGATTCAAGGACATCGATGCACATAATTATGCTTCAAATTATGGGGATGTAAGAATTGTTATAACAGATAAAAATAATGAAGAATGGTCAACCATTGCAAATCTTTCAGGTTATCTTGTTTGAGCAAATATAAGTTAAAAGAAGATTTCTTATTAAATTTATATGTAAATAATAGTAATTTTAAACTTAAAGGACTTGAAATTAGCATTAATTATGATGCGAAAAGATTATCATGTAAAGAAGTATTATTTGGAAGTGATTTTGCTTCACCAATCAATTCAGAGGAAGATAATAAAATTATCTCTGAGATTTATGATGATTTAGGGATTGTAAATATAAAAATATTAAAGAAAGAAGCAGGAGAAAATAGTGAAAGAATTAAAATAGCTTCTATTCATTTTAAGGGAGTTGAGACTGGAAAGCTTAAATTTAAATGTATTAATTCCTTTTTCTTGGTGGATGAAGAATATGTAGTGAAAATAAAACCTGTTTTTCCTACTATAGAAATAACCGATAAAAGTTTCTTATTAGCTGATCTAAATAATGATAAAAAAACTGATATGTCGGACCTCGCAATTTTCTCTGCTTCTTTTGGTTCAGCAGAAAAAGATAATGAATATAAGGAGGTTTGTGATTTTAATCAAGACAAAATAGTTGATTTGGAAGACTTAATAACGATTTCTAAAGAATTTGGAAGCTCCATTTAGTGATTTCGTGAGAGTTTGGTGTGAAGTAAGAAAAAGAGAGCGGTCTTTAGACCGCTCTCTTAAAAAAAGTGCTTAACCTTATTATTTTCCGCCTGGACCTTTACGAATCTGCCCCCATATTATTTTATGTGCTTGAACTGTATTTGTTTCTTTATTAAGTGGGCCAAAGACATTTACTTTGTCACCATTCTTTAATTCTTCAGGGAATACAAAAGTTCCATCTTTTATAAAGTCAGTCCAATCTTCATACTTTACTTTTATTGATTCTTTTTCAGTTTGAATAAGCGTAAACTCTTTTGCATTGTAATTAATTACACTTACTTCCCCTCTTATTGCGTTCTTTAAAAAACCACGGGGACCTCTATCTCCAGGTGGTTGTTGAGGAAGATTACCGTAGATTACAGCCATTGCTTCTATTTTCTTACCATTTAAATCTATTTTTCCGGTAACTGTGACCTCTTCTCCATTTTTAAATTCTTCTGGTTTTGAAGGTTTAAGGTCTCTAATAAATTTTGTTGAATCAGTGTAAGTAACAGTAAAAATTATTTCATTTCCAGTTGAGTCCTTTGTTTTAAGTTCGAACTTTTTGCTCTCCAGATTTAATTTGTCCACTGTTCCTTTTATAAGCGGTGGCTTTCTATCACCTTTTCCAGGAAGAGTCCCCCATGCAATTATATGTGCATTGATAGTTTTACCATCATCGCTTAGAGGACCACTTACTAGAACTTTTTCTCCGTCCTTAAGTTCAGTAGGTTCAACTTTATTTCCATCATGCACAAATACAGTATCATCTGTATAGATAACTGAATAGTTATTATCTCCAACTAAATCAAACTTTTTTGCACTATAGTCTATATTTTTAACAGTTCCTTCATATTTTCCTCTTTGCCCAGGTCCAGCAAATGTAAATGGAGCAATAATTCCTAAAGCCACTACCGCTATTAATACTCCTATTAACACTTTTTTCATTTTACATTTTTCTCCTTTCGTTTAACTTTTATTTATATTTTTTGAATAATTACCCTTTTTCAAAATTTTTATGTGTTTATATATTTTACTTTTGCTATCACCTCCTTAATTTAGTTTTTACCTCTTAAAGGAGGTAAATTTGGTGGTGAAACCTTTTGAATAATTTTTAATGCAATTAGATGTCCGTTATCATTTATATGGTCAATTCTTATAATGTTTCCTGGCATTAAAGGAATGTGTGGTGGCAGCAGTATTGTTCTTTGGGTAAATTCTACTTCTTTAATGGAACCATCTTTTAATAATAAAGATATTGAATTCTCATTTATAGATACAACCTTACCTATTATTGATTGAATACCTAAAATTTGCGGATTTAACTCTTTAACTCTTACAGCTTGAACTAAGTTTGATGGTATTATATATTTTGCTTCAATTTCTAAATTCTTTCCCTCTTCAATCGTTCCATATATTTCTGTATTTTCTCCAAGATATATCTTTAACGGGAAAGTATTAATGGTAATTGATCCAATTTCTGGTACATATGCTTCAACTTCACCGCGAATAAGTAAAGTTTTTTCCTGCATCTCAAGTTTTCTTCTAAATTGTTGTAATTGGTTTATTGCTATACGAGGATCTACACCTTTTTTTCTTGCTATAATGCCCCAACTATAATTATTATGACGCAGGTTAATAAGTTCTTCTGGTTCAACGTTTGTTAATCTGGAAACAATAACTATTGTGATTATTTCTGTATCATCTTGATTTTTAACTTTTAGCTTATAGACTTCCTGTGGATTTAAGCCATACTCTTTCTCAAAGAGAGTCTGTATGGTAGCGGAATTTATAGGGGTCTCTGATTCACCAAAAGTAGGAGATGAATACACATTTTTAAGTTCACTTATGCTTTTATTTATTCTATATGTATTTATTACATCAACAAGTGTGCCGTTACTTCCAAATACAGGAAATATTGTTGAAAAAACTATTAAAATAGAAAGTGTTATAGGAACTAATACTTTAAAAACAGGAATAAATGCTTTTCTCCTATTTTTAGATGATTCGTATCTCTCAATCACTTTATAGTAAATTTTGCTTTCAGCTTTTATTTCCTTTGTAAATTCTTTTAATTCAAGTTTTAATTTTTCTTCTTCATTTATTTCGTTGAACATTAAGTAACACCTCTTAATTTTTTTAATGTTCTATGAATTCTCACTTTTACTGTATTTTTAGGTAACTTTAAAATTTTAGATATCTCTTCAATTGTTAATTCGTCATAATATCTTAAGGTTATAATTTCCTTTTCCTTTTGTGTAAGCCTTTTTAAACCCTCTCTTATATCCATTATTTCTTCTCTATTTAAATTAATTGAGGATTCAACATATTCCTGATTTGTATTATCTTTAAATAGATTTAATTTATTTTTGCTAATGTAATTTCTTGTTTCATTAATTATTATTCTTGATAGCCATGGCCTAAAATCTCTTTCTATATCAAAGCTTTGAATGCGAGTAAATATCTTAAAAAATACATTTTCTGTAACATCTTCTGCCTCTTCAACTCTACCAAGCATTATATAGGAAGATCTTATTACATAATCTTTATACATTTCAAAAATCTCGCTCATTGCTTCTTTATCCCCATCTTTTGCTCTCTCAATAATTTCCTTACTTATTTCTTCCATATTTTATACCTATATTCAGTTAAAAGGTTACATAAATTTTTAATCAATAAAATCTGCCAATATGATTATACATTAAAAGTTTTTTTTGAGATAAAATGTAAATTGACACAACATTTATATTTAAATTTGCTTACATATTAAGGAGTATAATTTATGTGAAAATTTGATAACTTTTTTATTAGAGATAAAATTATTTCAGTGAAATTTTTGATATAGGGGGAAATAGTTAATGAAGAAATTTACAGTAATTCTTCTTTTGTGCTTGATTGCAATTGTTTCTTTAAATTGCTCTGGTTGCGGCAAGGGAGGAGAAACTACTCCACCAACCAACAATAATCAAGGAGAAACAACAACAACGGGTGGAGAATCTTTACTCATTCCTGCAGATAAGGCAAGAGATGCTGGAGATTGGGAATTGCCAATTGTTGCAAATCCTGGTGATTTTGGCATACAGGATAAGGTTAAATTGAGTGAACTACTCGCAAATCCAGATGTAAAAGCCGTTGTAATTGATTTCTGGGCAACATGGTGTGAACCTTGCAAGGAAGAAATGCCTTATCTTGAAAAAGTTTACAAAGAATATAAAGATAAAGGATTAGCAATGCTTGTTATTACAGTGGATTCAAGCCCGCAACTTGAAGGTGACATTAAAAAAGACGTTGAGAAATTAGGTGTTACTTATCCAATACCATGGGATATGGAAAGCAAAGTAAAGTCATTTTACGGTATCGGTGCAATACCTGTAACTTATTTAATTGATAAGAACGGTAAAATACGCGTAGAACACTCTGGTTTTAGCTTACCTGAAGGTGAAGAATTCATAGAAGGATTAAAAGAAGCTTTTGAGGAACTAATTTCTGAGTAATAAATGCAAATCACTTCTGGAGGTTCTCGGGGAAAAAAACTTTCTTTCTCTGAGAGCCTCCATATAAGACCTACAAGTGATAAAGTAAGGTCAGCAATTTTTAATATAGTTCGCTTGAATATAAAAGGAAGTAAATTTTTAGATTTGTTTGCCGGTACAGGTGCTGTGGGAATTCAGGCTCTAAGCGAAGGAGCAGAGTTCTCTTACTTTGTAGAAGAAAATTGGAAGTGTGTAAATATAATAAGAAAGAATATTAAAGAACTGGATTTTACTGAAAAAGCTAAAATAGTTAAGGAAAAAGTAGAAAAATTTCTAAGCGATAGTAATGGTAAAGATATATTGAAAAATTTTGACTTTATTTTTCTTGATCCACCATATAATTTAACAGATAATGAATATGAATTTATAATTCAGAAATTGAGTTTTTATATAGGGAGGGGTACAACTGTGATTGTTGAACATTCCTCTAAGCGGTTGAGTAGTGATTTTTTCCTACAATTTGGTTTTTCTGATTATAAATTTAAGAAATATGGCGACACCGCTTTAAGCATTCTTTATAAATAAAACTATGAAAAAAGATGATAATCTTAAAATTGCTGTTTATCCAGGAAGCTTTGATCCTCTAACTTTTGGTCATATCGACATTGTCGGCAGAGCATTAAAAATTTTTGACAGAGTTGTTATAGCTGTTGCGAAAAATGTTAGGAAAAATTATATGTTTTCTCTAAAAGAACGTATAGAATTTCTAAAAGAATATTTTAAAGATAATACTTATGTTACAATTGATACGTTTGATGGACTACTTGTTACTTATCTCAAAAAGAATAGATATAAGAATGTAATTAGAGGCTTAAGAGTTCTATCGGATTTTGAATATGAATTTCAAATGGCTATAACTAACAAGCAATTGTATAAAGATTTTGAGGTTGTGTTTCTTATGAGCGACATAAAATATGCTAATTTAAGTTCTTCTCTTGTTAAAGAGATTATAGGACTTAATGGAAATATAAGTAATTTTGTTCCGCAGGTTGTTTGCGATAGGGTATTAAAAATAAAAAAAGGAGGGGGAAAATGAGTTTTGTATCACAATTTGATGAACTTATAAATATTTTAGAAGGGGCTAAAAAAATTCCACTATCTAATAATGTTATTGTAAACAAGGATAAGATTGAATCGATCATACTAAAACTTAAAGAAGATTTTCCTTCTGAATTCAGAAATAGCGAGCAAATAATTAGTACCAGAGACGAAATAATTAGCCAGGCAAAAGCACAGGCTGACCGAATAGTAGAGGAAGGTAAAAAAGAAAGAGATAGGCTTGCCTCTCAGGAAGAAGTTTATAATGAAGCAGTTAGATTGGGTAAAGAAATTATTTTAAAAGCTAAAGAGCGAGCAGTTAGTATTATAAATAGATTAAATGAATCCCTTTCCCAAGGACTTAAATCGTTAAAAGATGATGTATTGCAAATTGATAAGGAAATTGATGATGCAAGGAAAGATTTCTTGAATGAGCTTAAAAATATGAATAATGACATTATGAATGCTTAAATTAATGAAAGGAGTTGACTAAAATCAATGCCAATTTATGAATATAAGTGTAAAAATTGTAACAAAGAATTTTCAATCTTTTTTAATTCTTTTAATACTGGAGAAGTTGTATGTCCTTCTTGCGGGAGCAAGAATATAAAAAAATGCATTAGTAATATTATGCGAGTAAAAAAAGGAGAAGAGGATGATGGTTCTTCGTCTTCTTGCAGTTCATGCTCGTCCAATAATTGTTCAACTTGTGGGATGTAGAGATGATGCATAATAACATAAAGCAAAAGTTATTTCCTATAATTTTAATTATTCTTGTTTTATTTTCTCCATTATGCTCAATTAATGCTGAAAATAAAGATTTATGTGATTACAAATCGGTTACAAATTCATTTTCATCTAAAAATGCTTATTTATACTTAGAAGAATTAACTTCTTATAGATTTGAGGGTAGGCAATCTGGCTCTAAAGGAGCTGAACTTGCAGCAGAGTGGATTGCTAATCTTTATAAGAGCTATGGATTGACTCCCGGAGGAGATAATAATTCATATTATCAGGAATTTGATATTCCTTATTATGAAGTTGTTTCGCCGCTCTCTTTTTCTATAGCAAGTTCAAAAATTAATGAAGAATTTATTTATAAGAGAGATTTTATTGTATTACCAGGGAGCGGGAGTGGCTCTATTGATTCTAAGGTTGTTTTTGCTGGTTATGGTATAACTTCTGAAGCTAAAGGGTATGATGACTATAAAGAAGTTAATGTAAAAGGGAAAATAGCTCTTATAATGAGAAGAGGTCCTGAAACATTTGATTTAGGTGAAGAAGCACTTTATTTTAAAACAAAAATAGATAATGCTGTAGAACATGGGGCAATAGGGGTTATTGTTTCCGAGAAAGCTACTGAAAAAAATAAAATGTATATGGATACAAAATATGTAAGTGGCAGCGATGGCTCCATCCCTGTTTTATTTATAACAAGTGAAGTTGCAGATAAATTTCTCCTTGACAAAGGTATCTCCCTTTTAGAAATTGAGAAGAAAATAGATAAGGAGAAAGCACCTTTTTCATTTGAAACTAATTGTAGTTGCAAAATGGTAGTAAATGTTTTAAGTGAAATGAGAAAAACTTCAAATTTGATAGGGTATATTCCAGCTAAAGATTCTAAAACAGAGGACTCAGTCTTAATTACTGCGCATTATGATCATCTTGGTACTGATAAAGTTGATGGTTCTATTTATAGAGGTGCAAATGATAACGCTTCTGGAACATCAGTCTTACTCGAAATTGCACGAAGTCTATCTGTAAATTTTTATCTACCGGAAGTTAATATTGTTTTTATCGCATTCTCCGGGGAAGAAGAGGGTTTAATTGGATCTTACTATTATGTTAAAAATCCATTTTTTCCACTTAAGAAAATTAAAGCTGTATTTAATATGGATATGGTTGGCACTGGAAGTGGCAAATTATATGCAGGAACTGACCCAGTTATTTATAAAGAGCTTTCAGAAAATATAAAAGTTAGTTGTGATTGCTTAAAAATGAATGTTCCGATAAATAAGAGATTGTTAAGTAGTGGTTCGGATCATTATTTTTTTCATATAAATAAAGTTCCTAATGTATTTTTTATTAGGGATAATCCAACTGGAATTGGTGGCTACCATGATACTTTAGATACAGTTGATACGGTAGACCCCGCTAATCTTAAAGAAACAGGCGATCTTGTGATATTAATTACTTCAATTTATGCGAACCCATTTTTTATTACCTTTGATGAGTATTATTGGAAAGAAAAAGTATCTTTACATGAAAGAATTCTTTTTAGTGGTGTAAAAAGAGGCGATATGTCTCTTACATTGAATGAAGAGGAAATACCCTCTGATTTAGATAAATTTTATAAAGTGTTTTCTTTAAATAGTGGTGATAATGTAATTAATATTAGGGTATTGATCGATGGGAAGCTTTGTTTTGAAAAAATCATAAATATAAAATGTGCTTCAGATGAAAACTTAATTTGTGATTTCAATTTTGACCTTAAAGTTGATTTAAATGACCTAATTGAATTTTCGCGATTTTATAAAGATAAGGTTTCTAATTATGGATTAAACCAAATCTTTGACATAAATAATGATAGTTTTGTTAATGAATTTGATCTTTCTAAATTTGATTCATGCTTTGGGTATTTCTATAATAACTAAATAATGCCAAAATATGATTATGTTTTTACAACAGAACGAGAAAGAACAAGAAAAAGAAGATCAAATTTTATAATTATCTTTTTACTTCTGTTTTTAAGTTTTACAATTTTTTTATTTCTATCACATAGGCAGGATATTACATTAAGTAGTATAAAACTATATTTTTATGATCCTAAAAAATTGGAGTTAATCCCAATTGATACTAATATAGATTTTAGTGGTGATTTTGAAAAAGTCGTTAAAATGGTAATAGAGAAATTGTCTTATGCACCTGAAAATTCAAACCTTCGGTCTTTAATACCTGCATATACTCGAGTTAAATCAGTTAATCTTTCACAAGATCTATTAACGATTACTTTTTTCCCTGAAGTTGTTTCATCAGAAATTGATTCAGTAGTAAAAGAGGGAGCAACTGTTTATAGTATAGTTAATTCTTTAACAGAATTACCTGATGTGAGAAGAGTAAAAATACAAATTGAGGGAAATAACTCTGGTTTTTTTAATCGCTATATAGATATTACTAAACCAATAAATAAATTGAATGGTCAACTACCAAAAGGAAAAAAGATACTAATCTATTTTTTAAATCCAACATATCAATTTTATGTTGGAGAAATAAGAGAAGTTATTGATACTCCAGACTCCTCTCTTCAGGCTGAAAGTGTAATAAATCAGCTTATCATAGGAAGTGAATTTAAAGAATTAACTTCCTTAATTCCTCAAGGAACTAAACTACTCAGCGTAAAAGTAGAAAATAAAATTGTGTATGTTAATTTTTCAAGAGAAATAAGGAGAATTTCTCTTGGAGCGGAAGGCGAGCTTGATCTTGTGAATCTCATAACTTTATCTCTTACAGAGTTACCTAATGTTGATAGGGTAAGATTTCTTGTTGAAGGAGAGGAAACTTATAGTATAGGAGGGCATATTTCTTTAAATGAACCAATAAAAAGATGGTTTGGCTTAAAAAACGACAATGATGGGATAGCCTATTTTGTTTATAAACTTGAGCAAAAAAACCTTTATGTACCAACTTTTAGGAAAGTTAGCAAAATTAACGATGTAAATGAAGTTTTAAATCTTCTTTTTAACGGAGTAACTCCACTTGAAAAAGATCTTGAACTTACAACCGATATACCACTTGAAGCGAAACTTCTAAATACACAAGCAAAAGAGAATAACGAACTCCTTGTTAATGTTTCAGTTGAAATAAATAAATTTTTAAATGCACTGCAAGAGGAAAATTTTATACGCCAAATAGTCCTTACTGTGACTGAAAATTCTTCTTTTAAAAGTGTGACTATCTACTTTAATGGTAGAAATCTTGAGTCACTACCGTTTGGTACTGATGTTTCAAAATCATTTACCCGTAATTCTTTTTAGCTCAAGTAATTTATCTCTCTGCTTAAATCTTTTCAAAAATTAAATCTTCATGAAATAAATTTGAAGTTTATTGTCTGAAAAATTGTAGATATTTTTTAATTTAGTATTTTAACATTTCATGTCATTTCTGCCACAGTAAGACATTAAAATAATATCTAAATCCTTTTCATATGTCTCTTATATAACTAAATAACTAAATAACTAAATTTCTTTATCGGACATAATCTTTCTTATAATTTTGGAGTTGTGATTTTCGGAGGAGTGAAGTTAATTATAAAAAATTATTTTTATTATATTTGTGCAAAAAAATACTGTACTGTAAATCATTATGTTGTGATTAAAAATATATATTAATAAAAACTATTTTAATAATAAAAAGTGATAAAAAATAAAAAATAATTAAAAAAAATCATTTTTTTTGCTTATATTTCTTGACAAAAAGTAAAACTATTTGTAAAGTGTACTTATGTTTAAGGAAAGGGAGTTATTAAAAAAAGTAATTCCTTGTTTACGCTCCTCTGAGCCAATTTTTATTGAAGGTATTAG
>Ga0116165_1002835_pt1 | contig 11932 bp, 16 predicted proteins | sample AD_JPNMR1_MetaG_FD_89885 | JGI IMG/M metagenome (GOLD analysis project Ga0116165, IMG submission 89885) | Active sludge microbial communities of municipal wastewater-treating anaerobic digesters from Japan - AD_JPNMR1_MetaG | ecosystem: Engineered > Bioreactor > Anaerobic > Digestate | place...
AAATTTCGGATGTTCTTGTCCGCATTGGAAGTTCAGGAGGGAAGAGTGTAAACATATAAGGGAGGTTAAGGAAGAATTGTTCATAAACATTTACAAGTATGCACTAGAGGAGGGAAAAGATGAGCAGTTATGAGGCGAAAAAAAATTTTATGTATAAAATTGAAAATGCAACGGTGAATCAGGAGAAGAAAGAGGAACTGGAAAAGTTCTTCAAGAGCGGGAGTAGAGAGATTTATGGTTTTGAAGGAGTGGAATTGGTTACAAAAGGTGACAGGCTCGTGGAGATAAAAACAAAGGATACATTTGGTGTGTTTTATGATGCTGACCTGTTTGCACAAGAACTTTCAGACGTTCTAACGGGGGGAAATGTAAGGTTGATGTTTATGGGGGATTTAGATGCGTTTGGATATTCTGTTAGTCCAGACAGGGTTGAACTTTTGGTCAATGTATGGTTGACGGAAAAAGAGTATGACTATGTTTCCACATCGCTGGAGACATTTTATACTTGGATAGAAAGGTAAGGATATTAAGAGCAACGGGGAAACTATGAACAATTGTAATGATTGTCCTGATTTAACTTACTGTTCCACAGATTTACAAGAAGACTATCCATCAAGACTGTATGAATGTTCCTGTAATAGGGTTGTGTTCAGAACAGAGGCTGAAGTAAAATATTTGTTACGAAAACACCTGGACAACACCGTATTTAATGAAATTTTCAAATACGGTTTTGTTGCCGGAGGGTCTTTAGTAACATTGTTTACGAGTCCTTTTCATGACCCCGTGTTGAATGATATTGATTTCTTTTTTCCAACAGAAGAATGTTTTGACAAAGCATTACAGCTCTTTAACGGATACCGGGTGAAGAGGACTGATAATGCTGTTAGGGTTAGTGTCTATCCTCCTATACACCTTGTCTGTAAATCATTTCTTCCTTTGTATAAAACAATTGGGGAATTTGACCTTGTAAACTCAGGTGTTGCTTTTGATGGAGATAAATTTTATTATGTTAAAGGATGGAAGTCTTGCATCGAGTCGAGGAAAATTGTTTTTCAAAATCACAGTCCTGTATCTGATAAGATACAACGTGTTTATAAATACTATGCTAAAGGTTTTAGGATTGATGAGGTTGAATTAATAAAAATGAGTATTATATTGGATGCTACTCCGGAAGAAAACCTTAATGTTCCAGGATACTATGAGGTAATCAAAATGTGGCTTGAGGACCCCCTCGTTGATTTTGACGAATATGCTTACTCACAAGTTTATTCCAAAAGCTATTTGCACTGCTTGGTGGATAGACTTTTAGATTGGGATGAGTATATACAAAGAACCAAAGACTGTTTTCAAAGAAAATACAATGAGTATTGGAGGATAAATGTCTAATATAGAGAATGTAGTAGCGAGAAGGCTACGTAAGGACCGTAGAAAGTTTAAAGGGATGAGGTACAAGTTTAATAAACTTGTCGTAGTCCCCTACGGACGGAGGGAATTTTTTGTGAAGCAAGGGGATATTCACCCCCTATCTCCTGGAGCAATTTTTCGTTTACGTAATCCTTGGAGTGGACTTTCTTCGTGTCTTTTTTTCGTATCGCTTTCCGATATTGAGGAGACTAATTCTGAAATAATTTCCCACCTATTTAATGTTTGGGAAAAAATAAAACCAGGAATTGGTTGCGTTGAGACTGTAGATTGGTTCATACAACTGTTTATTAAGAGTTATGATAAGAAAACCGTTGAGAGTTGGTTTTATAAGTTTTATCCTGAGGTAGATACAAATTCAGATGAATACAAAGCTCTGGTATTGAGAGCTACCTTGTGTGTTTGATGTAGGACCACACGGGGACAAACCGGTAAAGCTATGGACAAAAATATAAAGGAGAGAATCAGGGAGTTAAAACTGGAACTAGCTAATTTAGAATTACTCTGCTCCGATTATGACGCCCAAGACGTTGATATTTTTTACACCTATTTGTGTAAAGAACTACAAAAACATACAAGACAAAAACAACAAGCAATCACAATATTAAAAGCTAAAAATAAAAAGCTATACAAACAATTAAAACAGATTACAGAGCTATTAAATGACTTTGCTTTTGATAATGATGTAAGAGAAAAACGAGACATATATAATTTATACCAAATAGCCTGCGAGTTAATTTGCGAAAATATTGTTGATATGGGAATTCCTTTATCGTTTAAAGCGTTTTTAAACCATATAGACCTTTTTCCAGGCCTACTTAATAAGGCATATCCAGGATATTTAAAGTCGGGGTTACTAAAGTTTTTGTTAAATGCCCGAAATAATACTTGACAAAATCAAGGAAGTATGCTATAACTTATTAGTTAGAAAAATCTTTTGGAGAAAAAAATGATACTACTTATAGACTATAATAATTTAATGATACGGATGTTATCAGTTTATTCCTCGTTGGAATATAACGGAATTTATACAGGAGCTGTTTTTGGAGTTCTCAACCAACTTACGAAGTTGGTTGTAGATTATCATCCTGAAGAACTCATTGCGGTAACTGACGCCTATCCGTTAAAACGGAAGGCAATATTTCCTGAATACAAAAGCCACAGAAAAAAAACTATAAACGAAAAATTGATGAGGGATTCACGTTCCACGTGCAACACCTTAATGGATTATATGGGAATACCTATATTAAGACAAGTAGGATATGAGAGTGATGATATTATTGGGCACCTAATCCTCACTAATCCGCATAGGTCCTTCCTAATAGTTTCCACAGATTCTGACCTTGAGAGGTTCCTTAGTGGGAATGTGGAAATTTTTAAGAGTGGCAAAATCTTTACCACCCAAGACTTCAAAGCTAAATACCAGAATGCAATAAAACCTTGTGATTTGGAGACTATTGAGTGTTTTATTGGTAATCATAATGGTGTTCCCCCATTAGTTAAGGGATTAGGATTAAAAAGATACCTAAAATTAACGGCCGCTGAAAAATTAGACTTAATAAATGCTAATCGTTCATTATTTGAAAGAAATGAACGGCTTGTTAAAATACCCTTCGACGACCAAATCAAGGTAGACTTCACAGCAGTTCCCACCTTTAAACGTAGGAAATTGGAAAATTGGTTGATGCGTGATTTGGGAATCAGATTAACAAAACAGATGGAACTCGCATTCGACATACTAGCTTAATGCTACTAAGGGAGGAATCTATGAAATTTAAAGAGGCTGTTATACGACTACGTCCGTCACACCAACCTAAAGGATATCACATGGCTGACATAACAATCACAATAGACGGGGAGACATATGAATTACATGAGTTTATTAGGGATGATGATTTTACAAGTAGGTTTGATGCTTGTTTAAAGCTATTAAAAACCGAGGTTTTACGACTAATATCTGAATATGAGGAATAAATGGATAATTTAAACACTTCATTACAAGAGAATATTTTGACTATGCTTGTCTTTTCAGACAAGCATATAAATTTACTTGTCAATAATTTAAACGTAGGTTTATTTGACAACGTATATTACAAGCGTATAGCAGAATTGTCAATTAATTTTTATCGCAAATTTAATACTCCTCCGAAGGGTCATATTGCAGATTTACTTGAAAGGGAATTAAAGAATCCAGATAAACAGGAGATTTATGAAAGAATACTCGTTAATATTTATGAAAGTTATGATACCCTAAATGAGTCATATATACTTTCTGAACTTGATAAGTTTATTAGAATCCAAAATTTAAAGCAATCAATCAAAAAGGCATTTGAGCTTTTGCAATATGGAAAAGTTGATGAGGTGGAATCGCTACTTGAGGAGTCCCGCAAGAAGCGGATTGAATTATTTAATCCTGGAATAGTTTTTCGACATGATAATCCTGAAATATTTACAAAGTTGGAAACAAACGAGGAAGATTTAATATTTACAGGAATAGAGGTTTTAGATAAATTAGAACATGTTCCGACAAGAAAAGAACTCTATATTTTGATGGCTTCTCCCGGTAAAGGCAAGTCGTGGTTTCTAGTGCATCTTGCTAAGGCAGCATTACTACAACGAAAAAAGGTATTGCACATATCTCTTGAACTCGGAGAAGGAAGACTTATTCAAAGATATTTCCAAGCATTATTTGGTATAGCCACGAAGCCTGTAGACCTACAACTACAAAATGCCTTATTTGAGACGGATTCATTCGGGAACATATCACGTATAAAATTTAACCAAATTCCTCACGTTAGAAATTTGAAGGAGGAGGGCATAGAGGACTTTTTGAAGTCAAAAATGGAAGAACTGATAAAGCCACAATTGATAATAAAAGAGTTTCCCACAGGTTCTTTATCAATACAAAAGTTAAGAGCATATCTTGATAATCTTGAAGGATATTATAATTTCATACCTGACATCATTTTACTTGATTACCTCGACTTAATGGATATAGATGTTGATAAATTACGAATAGATTTAGGAAGGACCGCTGTTGAGTTAAGAGGAATCGCCATAGAAAGAAATCTCGCAATGGTTACCGTCGCCCAATCTAACAGGGCGGGAGAAGATAAAGCATGGTTAACAAGGAAAAATTTAGGAGAAGATTACTCAAAGGTTAAAACCGCTGATGTATTAATAACATACAATCAGTTAAAACATGAAAAAGCTAATGGATTGGCAAGGTTGTTTATTGATAAGGGGAGAAATAATAAGGATGGAGATGCCATACTCATTTCGCAAAATTATTCATTAGGTCAATTCTGTTTAGATTCAGGAAGAATAGTGCTTGAAGATTATGGAGATTTGATAGAGAAATGATAGATAAAGAAACACTTGATAATTACATTAACCAACAATTTGAGGATTGGAATTGGGTGAAACAATTAGAAAGGGAAGAGATTGAAAAACTTTTGAACTTTATTCCCTTTAAGACAAAACCATATTTACACCAACTTCAAGGAATGGTTCCGTGTCTACTCAATAATTCGTTCCTGTTATTTTTAGACATGGGATTAGGTAAAACAAAAATAATCCTTGATGTTTTATCTTTAGATAATAAAAGGGTGTTAGCATTAAGTCCAAGTGTTGCGACGGTTTCTACTTGGGCGGATGAAATAAATAAACATTCAAATAAAACATACATTGAATTGACAGGGACAACACCTGAAAGATGGAAGAAACTATTGGAATCTGAAGCTGAAATTGTTTTATTGAATTATACAGGATTATTAGTTATGAACACTGTAAATAGCGGGGGAAGGTGGGTAATAGATTTTCCAGTTTTAGCTAAATTTACTTCACTTTTTGACTGCGTGGTTTTTGATGAAATTCATTTATGTAAAAATCACCGGTCTTTAACCTTTAAAGTTTGTAAATACATTGCAGAACATACTAAATATAGATACGGTTTGACCGGAACTCCCTTGAATAGGGACCCTATGAGTTTGTGGTCACAATTCTATTTGATTGATTTGGGTGAGACTTTAGGACGACATATCTCGATTTATAGGGAAGCGTTTTTTACACAATATACAAATTATTGGGGAGCATTGGATTACAAATTTAAAAAGATATATACAGAACATCTAAATAAAAGGGTTCGTAATAAATCAATTCGTTTTGTTAAAGAGGATACGTTGGATTTACCTGATAAAGTATTCACAAAAATACCGGTTGAACTTTCAGATGAGGCTCGGAAGGTGTATCTTGATATTGTTTACAATTCAGACATAAAGGATATTAAACAAACATTTCCTAAATTGCGTCAAATCTGTTCTGGATTTTTTGAGGACATTGTTTTTGAAACGCAAAAGTTGGATGAGTTGGTGGATTTAATCAAGTCTATACCTACTGACAGTAAGGTAGTGGTATTTTTGGAATTTATAAAGAGTGGGGAATTGGTTACCACCCGGCTAAAAAAGGAAGGTATCAGATGTGAACGTCTTTACGGAGGAACAAGGGATAAGATAGGTGTAAAAAATAATTTTTTGAAAAATGAAAATATTAAAGTATTAGTTGCAAATGTTGAGAGTGGAGGAGTTGGGTTAAATTTACAGGTTGCTAATTATGTTGTATTTTATGAATTACCTTTGAGTAGCATTGATTACAGACAGGCTGTAGAGCGTGTTCACCGTCCTGGTCAAAATAATACTGTTTTTGTATATTCGCTTATAACAAAAAATACAGTTGAGGAGAAGATAGAAAAGTATCTACAAGAAGGTAAAGATATTTTTAAAGCCCTAATTGACGGGAATAAAGCTAAGGAAATATTAGGAATATAGGGGGTTTTATGGTAGTGAGATTTTATTGTCCTATTTGCGGAGGATTAACACCTCCAAAATTACAAAAGGAAGAGAGGGAATTAATCATTGCTCCAGGAGAGCTTACATTTACATGTAAAGGGTGTAAAAAGAAATTTGTTATTTTTGTTGATATTGAGGAGTGGGAGGAAGAGGAAGCATGAACGAACAGGACATCATAAAAAAATATAAACCCATGATAGTTAAATTAGCGAGGACATTAAGCCTCGATTATATGGATGACCTTGTTGGGGTTGGATATAATGCACTCATAACATCTTATAATAACCATAAAAATAGGAAGTCAAAACTACCATTGAACACCTACATTTATAATAAGGTAAAAACAGCAATGAGGGATGAACTACGACGCTTGTTGTGGTTTAAACGCAGTAAAAAAGGTTATAGTCTAACAACCCTACAAGAAATAGTAACAAATGATAGTGAGGAATTGCTTATAAATCGTGATACTTACCTCCAACTTTGTGATATTATGAAAAATAATCTAACACAACGTGAACAGGAAATTATGCGGCAGATTTATTGGAATGGACTAACATTGCTGGAGGTTGCCTCTTATTTGCAGTTAAAGGAATCACGTGTATCACAAATACATAAGGATATTTTAAAAAAATTAAAGGATGCCTATGAAAGAGAAAATTCTACAAATCTTGGAACAAAATAATATTTCCTACGCATTATCAGGTAAGAACGTTGGTAAGAATGCAATCGGTATCGATTGTCCTTTTTGTGTTGATGATGTGGGAAAACATTTGGGTATTCTACCAAATAAATCTGGAGGATATTATTACAGTTGTTGGAGAAATAAAGAACATAGAGGAGGAATATTTTTTCTATTTTCAAAACTATTAGGAATTTCAATAGATGCTGTTAAAGAATTATTTGATTACACAGAACCTGTAACCAAAATACTTCCTGAGGATAAAAAGATTGGGGGAGTTGATAGGTTAGAATTTCCCCCCGAATTTAAAGAGGTTAAAAATGAGTTTCCCACCGAAATTTTTTATAATTATCTGAAACGTAGAGGATTTGATTCCGGAGCTATACAGAGGTATAGGTTAATGTGTGCTTTAGAAGGAGAATGGAAGAATAGAATTATAATTCCTGTTTACATTAACGGCCAACTTGTAACATGGCAGGGTAGAACTATCTCTGACTTGACTTCGTTAAGATATAAATCCCTATCCTTGGAGAAATCTATTAGGGCTATAGGATATTGTTTATTTAATTATGATAATTTACATGGAGGAAAATCTTTATATATTACAGAGGGACCATTCGATGCGATGAAGATAGATTATTATACCCGTGCCGATGCTACCTGTTTATTTACCCTAAATATGTCCAAAAAACAAGAGGAGTTGTTGTTGACAATTCTACCTAAATATGATAGAATATTTATTCTACTTGATAATAATGCTGAACTTGCTAGCGCAAACCTTTTATGTAGGTTATCCTATTGCAAAAATATTTTTGTAAGATATTTACCTACCAGATTTAAAGACGCAGGAGAAATGAATGAAAAAGAAATCAAAGATTTCATTGGAAGAGATAATAATTGAGGAGCCGTCTAAGGCTTTTTGTGAAAGATGTCAAAATTCCGATATACGCAGGGTTAAAGATACATTAAATTTAGCCGCTTCCACAATTCTTGAGGCTGCGGAATTATTAGGAATAGATGGAAATTTTGAAAGAAAGTGTAAGGAGATAAGGAAATGGATAAAGAAAACTTTCAATGGAAAGAAAACACGTTAATACATAATTATACAAAAAGATTATGTAGGCAATTTGGAAGCAAACTATATTGTATCGGTTATGATTTTGATGACCTTATGCAGGAATGTTGGATTACATATTACAAATGTCTCAAGTCATTTAAAGGACAAACAACACGGGATTTCATGGTGTTTTACAGTAGAGCTATAAAAAATAGGATATTTAATTTACTCAGGAAGAATAAGAATGAGTTAAAATTTAGGGAAAAGCTAACTTTTGTAGATGAGATTAATTTCGATGAAATTGGGTGCTACGTAGATTTGAAATATAAATTAGGTATTCTTCCCAAAAAACTACGTGATAAGGTAAAAATCGTATTAACTGTAAATACTAATATAAGCAGTCCTAAAAATAAATTAGTTTTGCAAAAATTAAAAAATTTTCTATATTTTTGATGTTTGGAGTGTATATATAATATATGATTGACGATGACTTTATCTATATTCTAGCAAACCATACACAAACACTGACATCCAACCTTATTAGGATTCTAGATAATCTAGACGAAAAGGATTGGAGCAATTTAAGTAAGAAATCAAAATTAATTATAAATAATTTTATCAAGGAATATATTAGGAAAACTTCCCAGCAGGGAAATAAAAAATAAAGGAGTATGTATGAAAACCGATGATTTTAACAAAGCATTATCAACCGTGAAGATGTGTATAAATCCCAGTCCTGTAATACCAGCATATTCATTATTGTATCTTAATAATGATACGATTGAATCTTGTGACGGCATACAAGGAATTAGATATACAGTTCCTGTAGGTGTTGAGTGTGCTGTTAGAGGATTATTATTTGCCGAAGTCGTATCAAAACTTTCGGATATCGACCCCCTATCATTACAAAATGATAAATTGGTAATATCAAGTGGTAAGACTAAAATTGAGTTAGCAACAGCAGATAAAAATGATTTTGTATCAGCATTTGATATTGACACTTATAAGCACTCTATTAAGCTCACAAACGATATTACAAACGCAATGAGTATTCTAATGTCTTCTATAAATAGAATAACAATTCAAGAAGAACAGAATGGAATAACAATGATTATTGATGAGAATGGAATTTCAATGTATGCAACTAATAATATTAGGGCATCCAAATTCCATATTCCTATGGAACTTGACTTCTCAATTTCTATATTATTACCCGAGTCATTTTGCCGCAGATTATTATCTTTGAATACCGGTAACGGAGAATTATTTTTTGGGACTAAAACTGTTAAAGCAATATTTCCTAAAATTGAATTTATATCAAAGCTGAAAGAAATCGAACTCCTCGATTTTGAGGGTAAGGTTTTTTCAAATTATGATTTTAAGTCTATCGAATGTCAGTTTGTTGGAGATTTTCCCAAATCATTAGTATTAGCATCTTCTATTTTGGATAAGGATAGATTTGGAGATTTTGACGTGGGAAATACAATTAAGTTTAAAGTTAATACGGGAATATCTGTTTTCGAGGATGAGATAAATATTGGATTCAGCAACACTTTCAAATTCAAAGCTGATATACCTATATTCCTATCATTGCTTAAAGATGTTGTTGAGTTCGGATTCGTGGAAAATGATAACGGTGTTTTTGTTATTGGAAGAGCGAACCCAGGATTCAACACGATTATGGGAACTCTCAGCGAACAAGAGGAAAATACAAATGAAGAAAAATAGCAAAAAGAAGGATAGTGATTATTTTAAGATTTTCAAAAAAGAAGTAGAATTTTGGTTAGAAAAATTCGGACTAAAAGATTGGTGTGTTTTTATTTCACACGAACCAATTGGTATTGATTCTGAGGATGGGGCGTGTTCTTACGAAAAAACGAGTAGAGTTGCTACCATATCACTCAATAAATATACACCAGGCTATGAATCGTTGACTCCTAACTTGGTGAAATTGATTGCATTCCATGAGGTTTGTGAATTGCTTTTGGCACCATTAATTACATTATGTTATTTGAGAACATTTTCAGAAACTGAATTGGAGGGTGAAAAGCACGCTATAATACGTAGGTTAGAAAATGCCTTCTTTAAGGAAAAGGTAGGTAAATAAGAATGGGGTTTTTCTTTCCTGAAAAGAAACAGGTAAGTTCTAAAAAAGAACTTGCCATTAAAGAAGCGTCAAAACAAGGATGCAGGGCGTGTCCTCTTTCAAAAGAAAGAAATAGAACTCCCAATATGCCTCCAACTGGAACAGATAAGCCTATTTTATATTTTTTAGGAGAAGCTCCTGGAGAAGATGAAGATATTGTAGGTCGGCAGTTCGTTGGAAGAGCAGGAAGACGTTTACGTAGGGAACTTGATGAAGTGTTTGACCCTGAAATATTGGATACAATTAGATGGAATAATACTGTCCGTTGTAGACCTGTTAGTGGAAATTCAAATAGAACTCCTACCAATTTTGAAATTGATTGTTGTAAACAATCCGTTATTGACGACATTGAAAAAACAAAACCATGTGTAGTTGTGGGTTTTGGTTCTGTTCCGTTAAAAACGTTTATAGGAGGAAGCACATTAGGAATTTGGGTAAATCGATTTATTCCCACAAAATTCGGTAATCACGCTTGTTGGTATTATGTTATGTATCACCCCTCCTTTCTAGAGAGAACTTCTAAACAAGGTGAGGATACTGAATATGATATTTATTTTAGGATATGTTTGGAAAATCTTAAACATTTTATTTTGAAAAAATATACTCCTCCAAAAATTGAAACAGATTATTTTAAGGGAGTTAAACCACTAACAGAATCTGAGGCTATTGAGCTAATGCGTTCATGGACTGATAGGAAGTATATAGCACTTGATTTGGAAACTGACCAATTGAAACCTTTGAGGGAGGGTGCGAAAATATTAAGTGTCGGTTTATCTGATGGAGACTTGCATGTTGCGTTCCAAAACTCTGACAAAGTTGTAAGGGAACTTTACAAGTTGATAATGTCTGGACCTGAATTTATTGCCCATAATTTAAAATTTGAGATTGAGTGGTTATATACCGCCTTCAAAACACAAGATTTTTTTAGAAAAGTTAGGTGGCATGATACAATGGCTCAAGCATATATTTTAGATGAGAGAACTACTAAAAATCATAACGAGGGAATGCTTAAATTGGAGATGCTCACATTCCTAAATTTCGGATTTAAGCTGAAATCCTTAACAAACATAGATAGAGGAAACATTTCAAAAACAAGTGTTAAGGACCTGCTCATTTATAATGCCTTAGATGCAAAATATACTTATAAGCTGTTTTTGGAGCAAGGTAGGAAACTTGACAAAGATTTAAAAATATGCTATAATAATCTATGCGAATCCTCAACTTGTTTAGCGATGACGGAATTAAAGGGATTGCTAGTAGATAAAAATAAATTAAATGAGTTGAAGAACAAATATACGGTTGAACTTCAAGATATTATGGATGAGATTAAAAATCGTGGTGAAATTAGAAAATTTGAGAAGGACCTCGGAGTTACATTCAATCCTTTATCAACAGACCATTTGATAATAGTGTTCAAAGACATATTAAAAGCTCCGTTGGTAAAACTGACAGCATCAAAAAAGTATTCAATGGATGACGAGGTAATGTCAAAATTAGCGCCTAAATATAAATTAGCTGAACTAATTCCCCGTTGTAGAGAACTAAATAAATTAATCTCCACATATCTCGATAACATTGGGTATAACCTTATAGGAGATAAGTTGTATCCCAACTTTAACTTGATGCTCACAAAAACAGGAAGGTTAAGTAGTGGAACAGATGTGGGGGTCGAGGAATAATTTTACGAGGAGGTAATAATATGGAATTATTTCCTACAAAACCCAAAAGAAGGGGAGGAAGAAGAAAGGGAACTATTGTTCCTCCTGATGTTAGGGAAAAAA
>Ga0116165_1002848_pt1 | contig 11915 bp, 9 predicted proteins | sample AD_JPNMR1_MetaG_FD_89885 | JGI IMG/M metagenome (GOLD analysis project Ga0116165, IMG submission 89885) | Active sludge microbial communities of municipal wastewater-treating anaerobic digesters from Japan - AD_JPNMR1_MetaG | ecosystem: Engineered > Bioreactor > Anaerobic > Digestate | place...
AAGACGAAAGCACGACCCCCCTGGGCAACACTCCACTTTTCTACAAGATTAGGGGTTGGTTTGGTACCTGTTATATCCCAGGTAAGAAAAGATTCTCTTATAAAAGGCCAGTATATATTACCTGTATCACCTGGACCTAGAAGGGCAATCTTTAAATCTCCACTATAAGCTCCTACCTCTTCTACAGGTTTTATAACCAATGGATTCTCAGGCAGTCTCTCCTCTACAGACGGAAGTTTCCCCTGTTTTACAAGTTCAGCCAACATTGGTGCCTCATTATACTTCTTTTGGGAAAAAGAAATAGGACTGAAACCTGCAGATAGACTTATTACTAAACTCACTATAACTATTCCCACCCAAAATCTTCTCATTACTAACTCCCTCCTTCTTTTAGTTTTAGATTAAATAATCCTTCCTCCCTTTGGGGTATCTGGATTGCGTTACTTCTAAAATATATCACCCCCTTACTCAATGTTTGCAAGACCAGGATAACCACAGTTTTTATTGTTCACCTGTTTATATTCTATCTTCTTTAGCCCTTCTGTCAAGTGCTTTGTTAACGTTCTGTGATATTGCTACACATAATACGTAACGGAAACTCACCCTTTTCCCTCTCCCAGCCCCTACCTCTATCCTCCCCCGAAATGGGGGAGGAAGAAAAAGAGATAGCCCTCCCCTGATGGACTCCCCTATCCCCCTCTCCCTTGATGGGAGAGGGTTGGGGTGAGGGTGAAAAGAGCCAAATAAAGGATGCGCCTCAATATAATAGATGATAGGCGCTGTATCTACAAAGATGCTCCTTATTTTAGAAATTTCTTCGGATAAATTCATCTATCCTCTCTTAATTGATTTACATATTCCTGTGCGTCTTCTCCCCATAGCCCTTTGCCTAGACCATAAAGCTTTTCCCAGGAAATTTGACTCTTTTTATTAGCTTTCCCCTTTCTTAATAGCTTCAGAAGCCTCTCGGCTAATTCCAGCTGTTCCTCAGGAGAAAGTTTTTCAATTTCATCTCATAATTCTTTTCTTTCTAATATAGAATATATTATAGGTTATACCCCCATAAAAGATTCTTATTAGTATTATACTACATCAAAATTTAGACTAGTCTCTATTTACTTTTTTCTCCTAATCATATGTAAAGTTCTAATAGTACTTTTGTCCCTTTATTCTTTTGGCTCTCAAATATTATCTTATAATTAGCTCCTAAATAGTATTTAAGCCTATCTTTTATGTTTTGAATACCTATTCCTATAATAGAATTTTCATCCCCTTTATTTATAGCAGAGAGCTTTCTGGAAGGGATTCCCATCCCATTATCTATAATTTCTAATATTATTTTCCTATCTCTTTTAAAACCCCTTATTTCAATATATCCACCCTCCTTTTTAGGTTCTATACCGTGTATTACTGAATTTTCTACCAATGGCTGCAAAGTCATAAAGGGAATTTTTACATCTAAAAGACTCTCTTCCACATCTATAGAATATTTAAGTCTTTCGCCAAAACGCATACACTGAATCTCTAAATATGTCCTAACTAGTTCTAATTCTTCACTTAAAGGGACAAATCTCTCATTATTGGAAAGGACATAGTGAAGCAATTTACCAAGCATATTAACCATCTTATGAGTTTTTTCAGCTTTTTCTAGTAGAGAGAGCATGCTTATCGTATTAAGGATGTTAAAAAGGAAATGTGGCTGTATCTGTGATTCAAGCGCTTTTATTTGTATCTCTTTCAATCTCGATTCAAGAAGAAGTCTTTTTATCTTTTCTTCTTTGAGCTCTAGAGATATCCTTCTCTTCTTTTCCAAGTTACATAGGAATCTAGTTACATCCCAAAGTAGATTTACAGCAGATCGAAACTCAGCCTGAGTTATTATTCTAATACTTTCATAAGCTTCTACCAATGAATCCCTATCTATATTTAGATTATTTGCTATTTGTTCTACTTTCTTTATAGAAGAAGAAGTTGGTGGAGAAAGAAGTATTTGTCCTAATGCTATGAACCACGTATCCTCATAGGTAATATTACACGGGATAGTGACACTTGGAATTCCAGCGTGGCATATATAATAGTAAGGCTTTCCCAACTTTAGAGCTTTCATCCCTGCATTAATATCACTCTCCCTGCATCTTTCTCTTCCTTCTGATTTATCCCTTATTAACTTGCAAAATTCGCATAACATGGGAGGCTTTTTCTGGAGGTTATTCCCTTTTAGGTCTAAAAAATAGGCTGGTAATTTAGTAAGACGGATAAAGTTATTTTGAAGATGTATTATCTCCCCTACTATTTTACTACTTATATCCCTTGACATCTCTTAATCCCTTACTGTAAGAAGAGCGGTATTCTGAGGGAGTAATACCTAACTGTTTTTTAAAAACCTTACTAAAATAATTTATATCTTTATAACCAGTCATTGTAGATATTTGAGAGATAGGGAGATCAGTTGCAGTTAAGAGCTCTTTAGCTTTTTCTAATCTTATAGAAGTTATATACTCTGTAATAGTTTTTTTAGTCATTTTTTTAAAAATATGACTCAAGTAATAAGGACTTATAAACAAGTAATTACTTATTTCTTTCAGACTTATATCATCCGCATAGTGCTCATTTATAAATTGAATTGCCTTTTCTAAAATTTCTCCTTTATTACTTGTATTTGCCCATAGGTCAACTAGTTCTTCTATTACTAACGAGGTCCATGTAACTATATCAGAAAAAGAACTAAGCTCTATAAGTCCATTTATATATCTAGCCTGTAACGACATAAGTCTTTCTAATTCCCCACCTAATTTGGTAACTACCCTAAAGTTATCTATCATAATATATAATGCGACAGATTTTGTTATAGTCAAGTTATTATTAAGGTTCTTATAGACTTCTCCTAACAAATTTTGTATTGCAGTTATAGCTTGAATCTTTTCTTTCTTTATTATGTACTCTTGCACCCCTTTTTCTCTAGACAAGCAAAGTATTTGCCAATCTTTTATTTCCTCCACGTCATCAATATGAATAACTTCATCCCCTTTAATATCTCTTTGTGAGATAGCTGCCATCGCCTCTAAATACGATCTGTACAGATAATAAATATCATTATAGTTTCTACCTATTCCAACACATATCTGTACAGATCGTAACTTGCAACTTATCTCTCTACATATATATCTTCCTAGACTAAGAGCTGTAGATTTTATCTCTTCATTAATTGTACTTTCCGGAGAATAGAAAATGACAAATTCATTAAAGCGGAAAGGTACTACGAAAGATTTATATTTTCCCTCTAATTTATCTTGAAGTATACGATACATCTCCTCTTTTAAAAGGAGACTACTGTAGACTTCTGCTGAGGATAGTTTTTTAGAATCAATAATACTTACTACTAAGACCGTAGAGGGAAGGAAATATATACCTATAGACCTCAAGAGCTGTTGAATCTTCCCTGTGTCCTCTATATCGTTTAGGATTAAATCATAGGCTAATCGCATCTTAGTGTAAGGAAGTATTTGTTCTAATCTTGTCCTCATTGTTTCTTTTTCGGATTCACTTTTTCTCTCCTCAGAGATATCTAAAATTAATCGGTTTACCAAGTCCTTTAGAGATTTTTCATCTATAGGCTTCAAAATATAATCCGAAACATTGAGCTTTATCGCCTCCTTAGCATATTCAAATTCGGGATAGGCTGTTAGAATAATAATTTTTACTTTAGGAAATATTCTTTTTATCAAAGATGAAGCTTTTATACCATCCATTTCTGGCAGTTTTATGTCCATAATTATGATGTCAGGAGATAACTTTTTTGCTATCTCCACCGCATCAATTCCTGTGGTAGCTTCCTCTATTACTCCTATTTTATCTGATAAAGACTGTATTATAGAGATGATTCCCTTACGAACTAAGGGCTCATCTTCTACTATAAGAAGAGTGCACTTTTCCATAAATTAATTCCAACTTCCAAATTGCATTATATCACACAAAATTAATTAACTATATTCCAAACATATCATTAAAAAGGTCTCTAATTTAGGAGCTATAAACTCTATGTAATTCCCTTCAATCTTAAAATCTAGCTTTTTCCCTTCTGGAAGTAGAATCAGTCTCTGGGGTTTTTTATTGTCCAGTCTTATCCTTATCTTTATATCACTTACTGGGATATTAGGTAGCTCCGCTTGATAGTTAAGTAAGTCAATAAGATACCGTTTTTTATCTTCTTGATGGAAAAGGGTGACCTCTACCGATTTAGGAGCGTCTGCCTCAAAGAAGAAAGGTCTATTAGAAATTAATTTAATTAGATTTATAAAAACGGATCTATGGTCATCTTCCTTCATTAACTCCAATACTCCTGCAGAATATATAACTTTCCCTTTTCCATACTGGTTTAAGACTATAGAAGGGAGATCGGTAGAGATGCCAGGAGGATTACTGTTAGCTGAAGCAAAATGGCTTATATCTTTTGGGTCTGTATACGGCAAAGTAACAGTGGCTAAAATTTTAGCATCTTCTCTTATCTTTTTTACTTTTAACTGAGGATAGAATATGGTTAGAGGATATTGAAAAGAGTATCTTCCAAAAACATCTTTGAAATCTTCTTTTGGAGCAACATAGGTTAAGTTTTCTTTTGTCTCCCCCGAATATTGTACTCCAAAAAGGTCATACAAAAGAAAGTTGTCCTGTTTAATTCCATCCTTAGCAAGGAGAGATGTTGTCCCACTGGCATAAATACTTCCACCAGACTCGACAAACTTACGAAAGGCGTCCGCTTCTTCCTTATCAATCATTAACAGATTAGGTAGTATTATTGTCTGATAATCGGAGAGACGATTAAGATTCTTTTTAGTGATTACTCCAAAGGGAATATGGGCACTTAGTAAAGTTTTAGCTACGTTAACTGCAGCTTCAAGATGAGGACCTCTTCTGTATATAGATTCTGAAGTCCTCATCCCATTATCTTCAGGATTAATTAATGACTCAAAACTAAGGTAAATTCCTACATCCTGACAGAATTTTGAAGTGTTATCTATATACTTTTCATATTGTTCTAAATCTTTAAATAGTTCACCCATTCTTACATAGAAGTCTTTATTTAGAGTCCCCTCAGGGTCGATAGCATCAATAAAGCAAAAAGCTCCATTATTTGCTAATGCTGAATACATTTGAGCCTCCAATAACTCCTTACTTTTCATAGTTGTATGATCTAATAAAGTAGGACATCTAGAAGTCATATACTCAAAAGGCTTATTGGAAGTTAGACTATAAAAAAGTTTGCATACGAATGATTCTTCAAGAGCTCCACCATAAAAATCTCCACTCACATAATCTTGTGCTTCAAAAAATGGAAGAGTTAATCCATCTCTCCAGCCATTCTGCCAGTGAGCATTTTGAAGGACTACTGTGGTTTCTGGATTTATCTTTTTTGCTGTGGAAGCGAGTGAAGAAGCAAATTCTGCAAGCCATTCCTCTCTCTTTCTTTGGAATCTAACCCATTTAGGGTCATTCCAATTTATAATCCTTGGTATCTCTTCTCCTGTTTCTAAAAAATACCTCTTCCTACAGAATGGACAATAGCATACAGTAGTCAACCCAATCATATCAAACCATAAGCCCTCGAAGCTATAATTGCTACATAATTCTTTAGTTTGATTAATTACAAAGTCTCTAAAAGGAGAATTTATACAGCAGACGCCATATCTCATATATTCTCCTGTACCTTCCCCTTTTGGAGTAATTAATCGCCAATCTGGATGATTATCATATGCCCATTTATGCCAAATATTATAATAGACTACAACGGACATCCCTTTTTCATGAGATAGATCTATCACTTCTTTTAGTACGTCTCTTCCTTTTATTCCATTATGCATATGTCCTATTTTAGTAGGATAGTAACAAATACCTACGTTAGAAGAAGCATAAAATATTACTGTTTGAACTTCAGCCAAAGCTTGCATCTCTACATATTCCTTCGGATCGAACTGAGAAAGAAACTTCTCATCCCAATCATCAATGTGCATGTCTACTAAACTTCGTCTGTAGCTATTTTCACACCATTTCATAAAAATCCCTCCTTCTATTTAAATTTTTAAAGCTCACTTAGAAGTACTTTTTCCATCTCTTTACTAAAAGGTACCGATCCGGCCTCTGTTATCTCGTATCCAGTTTCTAATCTGGCGCCGTTAAATTGAGGATGCCCAAAAAAACTCACATCTATACATACAGTCATACCAGGTTTTAATTCATCGGTACTATTAGGGCCAAAGAATGGCTGCTCAGCTTCATTTAAACCTATGGTATGTGCAAAAGGACATACTAGATATTTAGAATAGCCTATCTTCTCAAAATAAGCTCTAGCTGGCGCATCTATCTCTCTGCCAATCTTACCAGGCTTAAGTTGTTCACGGGTAAGGGACATCGCTTCTTGCAGATGCTTTATACATTCTTTTTGTTCCTTAGTAAATTCTCCATTTACAGGTAAAGTGTTACCAACACATCCACAGTACCCTTTCCATTTAGGGGATAATCCTATCATAACCATTTCTCCTGTCAGCATTATTTTATCAGATGCTGTGGGCACTACAGCATTAGATCTTATTCCACTTGCTACTATCGTCTTAAAACCAAAACCGTTAGCACCTCTAGATCTAACAATTTCTTCTCCAACCGCAGCAACTTCGTATTCGTAAATACCTGGCTTTATTTTGTTAAACATTGCCTTATATCCTAAATATGCAAGATTAAAAGCGTTTCTCATTTGCTCTATCTCCCATTTGCTCTTTATGTACCTCAATTCGGCATAAGCTCTTGTTATATCTACCAATTCGACCCCTTCAAAACTCTCTACAATCTGCCTATATACTGACACAGGCATTTGGTCTAAACCAACCATACCTACTCTCTTTATCCCTTTACCTCTACCTATCTCTTCAAATAATGTTGGGAAATCTATTATAGTAGCATTAGGATACTCCTCCTCTGGGACCATAAATACAGGCAGATTCCTAGTTTCTTTTATTGCACTATCTAACTTAGCGAAAGGTTCACTCTCTGGTCCACCTAATATCATTGGTTCTCCTACCTTAGGCACTAGTACAGCTCCACTCTCAAATTGAGGACACCATGCTGTTAAATACCAGGCATTAGCTAAGTTAAATTCATCATAGTAAATAAAGGCAAAGTCAAGATCATTCTTCTCCAGGATTTCCCTTACCTTTTTGATCCTTTTTTCTATTTCTTCACTATAATAGTAAGCCATAATTAATCTCCCTCCTTATATGGGATTCTATTAAAAGTCTAGATTAAACACTATTAATTAAACAAGAATTCTTTTGTCCCTTTCTTGGTAATTTTTTGTTTAAAATTTATAAGTCTTGCTAAGGTTCCCACTCGAAATCCCTGTCTATAGGATACATAGGACGCCTTATATTATTGAACCCTAATCTTTCTATAGACTCACAGCTACAACCTGGTGTTAGCGCCATAATCGTATATTTGGAAATCTCTTCTAATTTTGGATAAAGGTATCCTAACTTAACTACTATTATCTTATAGTTAAAGATGTCTATTCCGATGGAGTTAAATACTTCTGGAGATGTAAAGGCACATCTCCTCTCCGTAACTATAACATCAATCCCTTCAGTATTAATTATAACTGATCTGCCCCCGTCTTCTCCATCCCAACCTAAGACCCTTCCTTTACCTTTAAGGATTCCATTTATTGTTGTATGTTCGCTTCTTTTATCTACTTCAGCACCCAAAGAGAGTCTTATCTCTTCTCCTATACTTAAAGTATTACATAATTCTACTGCATGACTATCTGTTATACCTCCTACAAGTACATTCCGCATCTTTTCTCTTAGTAATAATTTAAGAAGATAAGTATTATCGCCAGGGGCACCTGCTGTAACATTATCGCCAGAGTCGGTGATAAATATAGGATTCTCCTTTAAGTTTATTGCTCTATCTATAGCTTCTTCAGGTTCTAATGCTTCTACTTGAAAGTTAAAATTATTTCTAACCTTCCAAAATAAATTTGCTAAATATTTAGCTGACTCAAGAGCTATTTGAGAGTCATATAAAGGAATAGCTACAACACTGGCTCCTGTATTTATAGAGTCTACCCAAGGTTGTCCATTAAAAAGAGATATTGAAAGAATCTCTCTATCTCTCTCTACCCTTTCCAGCTCTCTAACAAGAGACTTTGCAGGCTCAGAATTAGTGGTGACTTTATCTCCAGTAATATTAAGTGGAGGACGAACTATTATAGGTTTTGGAAGTAATTTTTCTTTTATGCATCTCAGTAATAATTTCGCTGCTCTAATTTGAGTCTCTTCTATATCAGTATGGGGTGCAGTCCTATAACCACATATGATATTCGCTGAATTTACTAGCTTCTCAGAATTATTTGCATGAAAGTCTAGAGTTACTGCTATGGGGACATTCTCTCCAACTTTAGATCTTATCTCTGAGACAATCCCTCCATCAGCTCCGTCTATCCCTTCTACCTCCATAGCTCCATGAAGATAGAGCCATATACCATCTATCTTTTCATTTTCAGGAATTTTTTCTATTAATTCTTCTTTTAACCTAATAAAACTGTCATATTCCACTACTCCTGAGGGGACTGAATTAGCATATATAGTAGGAATAACATCAACCCCTGCTTCACGAAAAATCTCAGTAGCAGATATCTTAGGTAACATCTCTATCCCTCGGAGAATGTAAAAGTCCCCGTATCTGGCTTTTATAGGTGTAAATGTATTACTTTCATGTTGAATTGAACCTACAACTATTTTCATTACTATCTCACTTCCTTTCCAGTTATCTATACTTACCAATTATCATCAAATTCATTAAGGATGGAATAGTAATACTCATAATTTTCTATAGGTACGTCATCTCCTATAGAATGAGCACCAATAATTACTCCCCCCTCCTTAGCCACCTCAATAATTTCTTCTATCTGCTTTTTTATATCTTTGTATGAACTGTTACAAAGTGTTTCTATATTGCATATTCCACCAATTAGGACCAACCTATTATCATATTTTCCTTTTATATCTGGCAGCTTCATGCCAGTACTGGGATATATTCCCTGAATTCCTGTAAAGCCTGCTTCTATAATTAACTCAATTAAAGGAGAGCAATTCCCATCACAGTGTAGGATGATATTCTTTATCCCTTGTTCTTTCCAAAAATTTAACATATCTTTGTAATACAATAAAAATATATCGGAGAAACTATCTGGAGAAATAATAGGTTTATCTTTACCGGCTAATTCATCGTAAACCCATATAGCTGTATCTTTAGTATCTGTTGCTTCTGCAACACTCAAACCCAAATATTTTATATAGTTTGTTAAACGACTCACTAATTCTTTGCAAAATGATTTATCTTCAACTATATCTGTGAGAAATTGAACATCGCCACGTAGACGTGAACATCCCATAAATAATCCTAGAACACCTGAAACAGGAGCAAACTTTTCCTCTAATCTTTTTGAATATTCTTTTAGGGATTTATGTTTCTCATTTAAATCTATCTCTTCAAATTTTATCTTATCAAGCTTACCCTTTTCGTCAAAGATTACTTCTAATTCTTTTTCAAAATAGGCATCATCTTTTTTTAAGAGCAGTCGCCCCCAGCTATCCCTTTCATAATATGAATGGCTTTCTCTTTTCTCTATTCTTTTTAAGGAGGGGAATGGCCCATCTTGGTCTGCCAAAACAGTTCCTATATCTATTTTAGGATAATAATCATATATATTGGTAATCTTACCAATGTTCTTGCACTTTTCCCATTTTTCAATAAATTCAGGAAGAAATATTTCGTATCTAGGGATTCTATCAGTCTTTTCAAAGTTTAGAGCTTTTATAACTCTTTCTCTTTTATTCACAGTACTTCTCCACCATCTAGAGAAACAATAAGTTGTCTATAGTATAGATAATTTTCATAGGAAACATCTGAAGGAATATTATGGTCACAAGTAGGTATGTAACCTCCTCTCTTAACCATAAATGGTATAATTTTCTCTAACTCTTTCCTTATATCCTCTTTATTTTTTGCCAGAATACGTTTATCGATTCCACCTGATATAACAAGAGTAGGGTATTCTTTTGCATATTTTATAACATCATTATCTGCAGCCACTTCAAATGGTCTAAATGCATTGACTCCAATCTTCATATATAGGGGTACAGCTTGAAATATATTACCATCTGTATCAACCTCAACATGTAAGAAATCCTTTTGATTATTCCTTAATGAATTAATCAAATCTCTATAATATGGAAATAGAAATTCTTCAACCATAGCCGGAGATATAAGTAAACTGCTTTTATAGCATATATCTTCTCCTATAAGAAGTTTAAAGAGAGGAAATTTGCCTTGAATTCTTAGAAGACAAGTCTTGATAAGTTTTAACCAGGTTTTCATCATATCATGAATCATATCTGGATAGTCATAGAATGCTGTGCAAGTTCTTTCCGAACCCATCATCGCTCTTAGGTACATATAACCTCCTATAATTATAGCTTGATAAAGTTTCTCCCCCTTTTTTATCTGCTCTAGTGTCTCATTAACCCTTTTATAAAAGGTGGTCCATCTTTCAGGTGTATCTGGATTTAGTCTAGATTTAATTATATTATACCAATCTTCAGGAGTTTCTACTGGATTTTTTATATAGAAGGGCATAATTTCTCCCAATAGTCTTTTCTTACCTTTAGGAAATGCTTCGATCCCACCTGAAGGAGACCTTACATAGATATACTTTCCAGAATTTCCTATAATTTCTTCTTTAAATGGAGGATATAAAGGCAGGTCTATCCCAGCAAGGTTTACTAATTCTTCAGCATAAGGGCTTTCATCAAAGAAAAACTTAGTACAACTTCCATCCCAACCTTCACTTTTCCACCGAGCGATGGTTTCTTCAAAAAATCCCCAATCTCTCCTTACTAGCCTATCTAATTTAAAAAAACAATAAGTAGCAATCTCTCTTTCTACTATATTCATAATATTTAAAAACTATATCCTTGTACTGAATAATATGCTAAATTAGATTGTCTTACATCTAATCTTCCAAAAACTGCAATTACAGGAATCGTACTGTTTAGAACAAGGGCATATTGACCCTTTGGTATCTCGTATCTTTGTTCTCCTATAGGTTTGTCTAACCTTATACATACGACTCTTTCACCTTTTAAGGTTTGTTTTATACCTTTCACAGGGTCTTTATCTTCAAATAAAATATCGATAGATAATTTTGCTTCTTCTTTGTTCAAATTTACTACCATTAATGCTTCGTGTCCAAAAGGTTCCTTTTCTCCAGATGGGGGCAGATCTCCATCCGCAAATACCCAATGCCTTTTGCCTTTTTCCTCATTCAAGTCCAAACTAATCAACCTCCTTTAACTTTTTTATTCTTTCAAACTACCAAGAACTATTCCCTTCATGAAATATTTCTGCAAAAATGGGTACACTATTAAGATAGGTAACGCACCAAGAAAAATTTGAGCAGTTTTTACAGTTCTATCAGAGACCAATTGAAGTATTCTCCAATCTTCTGATTGTAAGAAACTTCCAGCAACAGTCGTTTGTTGTACTATAATAGTTTGTAAATAACTTTGTAGCGGATAATTTTCTGGTCTATTCATCAAAATTAACCCATCAAACCAAGCATTCCAATGCCCAACAACAGTAAAGAGGGTAAGAGTCGCCAAAGCAGGAAGAGATAGAGGTACATATATCTTCCACAAGATTGTCCAATGGTTTGCTCCATCTACCAATGCCGCTTCTTCCAATTCTTTAGGAAGATTTCGGAAGAAATTAAGGAGTAATACGACGTTATAAACAGGAAGGGCTCCTGGTATAATTAATGCCCAAATTGTATCAAGAAGGCCGGTAGCCCTGATAGTCATATACCAAGG
>Ga0116165_1002850_pt1 | contig 11912 bp, 14 predicted proteins | sample AD_JPNMR1_MetaG_FD_89885 | JGI IMG/M metagenome (GOLD analysis project Ga0116165, IMG submission 89885) | Active sludge microbial communities of municipal wastewater-treating anaerobic digesters from Japan - AD_JPNMR1_MetaG | ecosystem: Engineered > Bioreactor > Anaerobic > Digestate | place...
AGATATAACCTATGATGGATGTTATGTAACAATTCAACAGCCCACTTCTGGATCTCACGAATTTTTCCGCTCAAATGTATCAAATCATTTTTATGTTAATGCTTATGAGACAACATTTTATGGGAACTCTGCTGGATTTATTGGGTATCCTGTTTCTAATAAGACGATGGGTATAACAATGGGTATTAATGGTGGGTGTGATTGGCGAGATTTACAGTTTATTAAAAATAGAAGTGTTTATGTTCAAGGTTCTAATAATATAGTGAGAAGGATACGAACGCAGTCGCAGAGTGAAAATATTTGGTATTGGTATCCAGACAGCACTTCTGAAATTACTGATATTAGTGCTCAAGTCAGGAGCGCAACAAGAGCTATACAAAACTCAGGAAGTAATAGTTGGAAAGCAAAAAATATTACTCTCAATGCTCTGGGGAGGGTATATCATTATGATTATAGTGGAGAATTTAGTATTGTTGATACTGATTTGACTTCTGTACCTAATAAAATGTATTGGGTTTATGATAATGGTAGCAAAATAAAAGATTATAAAACAGTAAATTTGTCAGTTGTAGATGAAGAAAATAATGCCATAAGTGGTGCATCAATTGTATGCTGTGATAAAGATAATAATACAGTTTTTTCTGCAACGACAGATGCCAATGGGAAAATAGACGAACAAGAAGTTCTGTATGCTATTCATACAAGTGGTGCTCCTGGACAATCGGGGAGTGCGGGTGGTTATGTTACTGATACATTATTATATTCTCCTTTTACTATTACAATTTCAAAAACAGGCTATGAAACTTATTATCAAAAACACAATATTGATACGAAAATAAATCAAACAATCACTTTGAAAAAAGCAGTTCCTAATTTGATAGACGATAGTGGCAGAATATTTAGAAAAATAAATGTAGTTAATCAAGGTAATAATAGAAATTTTATTATTAAACTATAAATGCTAAATAATTATTAAATTAAAATTATGTCTAATTATAAAATAAAAGAAAGTGGTAGAGAGGTAGAAGTACCAGAAGTAGTGCTAAAAGAACAAACTAATACGACAGATTATGATAACATAATTGTATATCATACAAAAATCACTAATAATGGGCAAAAGGTCTACATAGATAAAATAAATAAAAAAATTGAAAAACAATTTTGCTTAGATAAAATATCAGAACTGGATGAACAAATAAAAAGATTACAAACAGAAAGAGATTTCTGACAAAATATTTTAGATATAAATTTTGAATTTTCAACATGGATATCCAAACACTTACAATACTAAAAGATATAAGTTGAGCTGGGGTTATGGCTCTCATAGTTTTATGTCTGCTTAAACCTCTTATTACTTATTTCATTGCTAAAAAGAATGGAATAAATAACCAAAGTTTATCTGACAGATTAGATTCATTAGAATTTAATCACTTAGAGGATGTAAATAGAAGGTTAGATAATTTAGAGAGAGGGCAGAAAGAGATAGAAGAAAAAATAAATGCAATAGATAAAAAGGTCGCAATTTTAGAAAATAAAATTTATTATAAATAAAAACAAAATATTATGGATCAAAATTCATTAACTCCTGAAGAAAAACAAAAAATAGATGATTTCGCTGCTGACATTAAAACAGTATGTATTAAGTTTAAGCTTGATTTAGTTCCTACATTACAAATCACAGAACAAGGAATTATACCAGTATTCAAAATAGTTCCAATAGATGAAACTAAAAATAAAGAAGAAAGTCTAAAAAAGAAATAAAGTGCTTGACAAAAAATTAAAAATCTATATAATTATTAATATATAAAAAATCTAACCTTAACCAAAGGCGATTACAAAATATATTTTGATCGCCTTTTTATAAATAAAAACTATGGGAATAAAAAGTATTATTCAACAAGTTGCTGGATTGGGTAAAGACATAAATAAGTGGAAAGAAGATACGCCAACAGGAGATGAAGGTGTTGTTTCTGATTTATTACCAGAACTTAAACTCGAAATGAAAGATGAAGAATTGATTGATTTAAAAAATCAATGAATGAAGAATTGAGAAAAAGTAGCTGGTGATCTGAAAGCAAGAATGAAAGATAATGAGAACTATTGGCTTGGTAAACAGTATTCATTTGATACTGATGATAGTGAACATCCTTTGATTGACAATATCATATTTGAAAGTTTAGAAACATTTCTTCCAATTATTACAAAACAAAAACCAGAACCATTAGTTTCATCAGTTGGGGGAGAAATGACAGGTGTTGCTAACAAAGTAAGAAAACAATTATCTTATTGAGCTGATAAAGAAAGATTAAACTTAAAGATTAAAAAAGCAGTCCGTTTTTGAGCATTATATTTTGTTGGTTGTATTAAGATTGGTTGAAGTATGGAAAAGAATGATATTGTATGTATTCCTATCAAACCAGAGAACTTAATATTAGATGCTGATAGTTATATTGATGATACTGAATATCTTGGAGATTACATTGGCGAATATAGAGAAGATACTGCCGCTAACTTAATAAAAAGATATCCCAATAAAAAAAGATTTATAAATGATGAATGTAAAGGGAAAATGGCTACTAAAATTAAGTATATTGAATGATGGACTGATGATTATGTTTTTTGAACATTAAAAGATGAAGTATTAGGAAAGATAAAAAATCCTCATTGGAATTATGATACAATTCAAGAAACATTTGATGAATTCGGAAATCCAATAACTAAAAAAGTAATAGGAAAAAACCATTTTGAAATTAGAAAGAAACCTTATGTATTCCTTTCTGTATTTAACTTACAAAATCATCCATTTGACGATACAGGTATTATTAAACAAGTTTTAGCTTTACAAGATAGTATAAACAAAAGAAAACGACAAATTGATAAGAATATTGATAGTATTAATGGCGGGTATGTTGTATCAGGTGATGCTTTTACCAAAGAACAAGCGGCTGAAGTAGCAGATACAATTAATCAAGGAGGAACATTATTTGTACCAAGTGGAGATATTAATACAGCTTATAAGAAAGAAATGTCATCTCCATTACCACCACAAGCCTACCAAGAGCTTGTTGATAGCAGAAGCGAATTAAGAGGTATATTTGGAGTTTCAGGATCAAATCCACAAGGAATTAGAGAAGAAAAAACAGTAAGGGGTAAACTTATTGTAAGAGGACAAGATGCTGATAGAGGTTCATTAATTGCTGAATACATAGAGCAAATGACTGATTCTATTTTCAATTGAGTTGTGCAAATGATGTATGTATATTACGATCAAGAACACTATTCAAATGTAATGGGTATTGATAATCAAATAGAATTCTCAACCATTATTAATACAGAGCTCTGAAATACAAAATTACTCGTTAGTGTTAAGGAAGGATCAATGATACCAAAAGATCCATTACTACGCAGAAATGAAGCAATTGACTTATGGAGTATGGGAGCAATTGATCCATTATCTCTCTACATTGCTCTTGATTACCCAAATCCAAAGGAAATGGTTCAACGACTTATCTTATGAAAATCAAATCCAATGGCTTTAATTCAAGAACAACCAGCTGGAGCAGCAACTACTAATTTATCAAATGAAAATATTGAAGGCATAAGTCAGGTCGACCAACAAATTATGCAAGGTGCAATGGCACAGCAAGGAATGATGCCTCCAATATCACAATTTGAAAACTTATAAAACGTAAATATGCCTATGACAAAAAAGGGTGCTAAAATAATGGGTGCAATGAGAAAACAATACGGAAAGAAAAAGGCAGAACAAGTATTCTATGCATCCAGAAACAAAGGCGTAATAAAAGGTGTTGATTATAGAACTCAACGCAAAGCACTTAAAAAAATAAGTAAAAAATAAAATATTATAATGGAAGATAATTTTTTGACGAACGCTGAATTGGAAGGTCAAAATTTAGACTCACTCGATGATATATTTACAGAACCAGAGAGTGCGTTTGAAGAAAAACCAACCGAAGAAAGCGAAAAGGAGACCGATAACTCCTCAGAGTCGTCAACTGAAATAAACGAGAACGAAAAAGAGCCATCGCAGAAGGGCGAACCTAAAAAGGCTAATACTTCTGCGGAAGAAAATATACCGTTCCATAAACATCCTCGTTTTAAAGAACTCATTGAGGAAAATAAAAAACTCAAAGAGGAAATCGAACAAACGAGACAAGATGTTTTCAAAAAGTTGGAAGAAGTAAAAACTCAACCAACTGAACCAATTCCAGAATCCTTTAAAAAACTATATGGTGATAATCCAGAGATATGGCATACTTGAAACGAGTATTTATCAGAGGAAAAAGCTAAAATTAAAGAAGAAGTATTTGCTACCATAAGAGCTGAAGCTGAAAAGAAAGAAAAAGAAGTTATGCTTTTAAAGCAAAAAGAAAAAGAAGCACAAGAATACTTCGAAAATCAATTTGCTGAAATAGAAGCACAAGATGGTAAAATTGATAGAAATGCTATTATTAAGATTTTAGACCAATATCATTGTATTGATCCAGAAACTAATCTCTACGATATTAAAGCTGCCTATGATATTTATAAGAAAATAAATAAAGTAGATAGTGAAAAATCAAATAAGAGAAAAGAATTAGCTGATACTACTACTTCTTCAGGTAATTCCACATCAGAAGGAAAGCCTGTCACTTGAGATAGTATAAGAAATAAAGGATGAGGAATTTATTAACAAACAATTAAACTCAAAATATGGCTTTCGGAACAAGAGTTACAACTACCACACAGGATTACTTAATGCCTAAAGCTGTTGATACAGTTCTAAACAGTAATGTGTATTTCACAAGAATTGTTGGTGCTGCTAAACAGTGGACTTTTGGTGATCAATTAAAATTCCCAATATTCTATCAAAAGAATAACACTGGTGGTGGTTTTACAGGTTATGATTTATTAGATACTAATGCTGTAGATACAAGAATTAATTTAGCATTTGATCCATCATTCGTTTATAAAACAGCTTCAATTCCATTAACAGAGCTATCAGTTAACGCAACAGCTCAAAAAGTTATTGAATTAGCTGGTATTGAATTACAATGAGCTTCACAATCATTAGCTGATGATTTAGGAACACAATTCTTTGGATCTAATGCTGTAGCGACAAAGAATTTCTTGGGTCTTACAGATATTGTCGATGACGGAACTTCAGTTGGAACTTATGGTGGTCAATCTCGTGCTACTTATACAACGATTTGTGCTACCAAAACATCATCAAGTGGTTCTCTATCATTAGACAAGATGGAAACATTGCATAATGCTGTTACATCAGGATCACAAGCACCTACAATTGGTGTTTGTAATGAAACTGTTTGAGCATTATACAGCAAACTTTTACAGCCGCAAGAGAGAATTAATAAAGATACTGGCTTTGTAAAAGGTATGAGAGGAGGCACTGGATTTATTGGTTTGGATTTCAAAGGCATTCCCGTCTTGAAAGATGAAAAAGCAACTTCTGGTTCGCTGTACTTCTTAAACGAAAATTTCTTGGATTTCTACGCATTGCCTTTTGCTAAAGCTAAACCAGTTAACTTTACTTCAACAATTGATGGTAACGATTATAGCTCTGTAAAAGGTTTAGGTTTTACTTGAACTGATTGGATTATTCCTTCAAATCAAGCTGCTGTTGTATCACACATTTACTTCAGTGGTCAACACGTATCACAAAATCCAAAGAGACAAGGACAACTGACAGGAATTGTAACTGTCTAATTTAATAAAATTGTTCCCCGTTGACGAGTATTCCGCAAGGATGAAAGACCGAAAGGTAAATTTCAGGACGGGAAATTAAAAGAAACAATATGGCAGATTATTTACACAATAGTATTCCAGGATTACGTTATGGTCAAAAGATTTTACCAAGTGAAATCATTGGCTATGATGGTTATATCTTTGGCAATACTTACTATGTCGATGCCACTAATGGTAACGATAACAATCCAGGAACAACTCCTGATAAAGCATTCGCTACTGTTGCTAAGGCAAACGACGCAATGATAACTAACAACAATGATGTTGTTTATTTATCAGGTTATGCTACTCACACATTAACAGAAATGTTAGATGTGTCGAAAAACAGAGTCCACTTTATTGGTGCTGACTTTGACGGCAGAAGATATGGTCAAGCAGTTAAAATATCATTGGGTGCTACAACTGCTGCTACTGATATTGCTACTATGAAAAACACTGGTATTAGAAATTCATTTATGAATATCAAATTTATTAACTCCAACACAGTTGATGAAGGTATTTATTGTGTAGCAGACGGTGGAGAATATTCTGTTTACAGAAACTGCGAAATCTACAAATCAACTGATTTGGATGTAACAGGTGCTTCTGAATTCCTTTGTAATGCTGACTCTATTCAGATGTTTAACTGCACAATCGGTTCATTAGCAGATGCTTTAGACGGTGACATCATTCATGCTAATATGTTACTTACCAGAGTATTATCTGGAAAAGTAACAAGAGACGCATATTTAGAGGATGTTCACTTCTGAAGAAAAGCTTCACATGTAAACAACAGAATGGTTTATGCTGCAGCATCTGCAGACCTTGAAAGAGGTATGATTATGATGAGACCAATATTTAATAATGCTGTTTTAGCTGTTGCAGATCCAGATCAAGCTATTGCAGCAGGTGCTAACTTAGTAGACGGACACATCGTTGCTTACTATCCAGGAACATCAAATGTTACTAAGGTATCTACAACAACTGGTGTATTCGTTATTGGTCCCGCAAACAATGCTTCGACAGGTATTGCTACTCAAGCTGCCTAAGGTCGTACTTAATAAAAATTAAACTTTTAATTATGGCTAATTTAACAGGATACGCTCAAACATTCGATTCAGATACAAGTACTGTTGACACATCTGCAAAGACAACTATTCTTACTCGTGCTTTTGATAGCACTGGCAACGAATACATTTACTTGAAAGGTGTTGCTTCAACAGTTGTTGGTTCTTGGGTTAATTATGATGAAACAGGAACAACTACTCTTTTGCCTGCTAATGCTATTGGTCCAGTTGCAATTGCTATGGCTGCTATTGATTCTACTTCAAAGTATGGTTGATACCAAATTTGAGGTGTTGCCAGAGCTCAAATTGCTGCTAACTGTGGCGATAATGCTTCATTGGGTAGAGAAGGTGCTGATGGTGTTTGTGGAGATGGTAGAGCAGCTGGTGACCAGTTAATTGGTGCTATCTCAAGAGAAGCTACAACCAATGCCGCTGTCGCTACTGTTCAAATCAATTATCCATATGCTACTGATGCATTAGGTTCATAAATCTTTATTGATTTATTCTGCTCTCCAGCTTTTGCTGGAAGGCAGGAGTAAGTTAATAAATTAAACTTAATAAAATGAAAAAATTTACAAATTATACTAATAAAGATTTTACGGTTAGTTGGAATGGTAAAGAATATACATTCTTACCAGGAGAAAGTGGTATTTTTGAAGATGGCATTGCTTATACATTTGCTAAACATTTAGCAGATACAATCTTTGGAGGAACATTAGTTGCTAAAGATACTAAATTTATTGAAGAAATGAATAAAGCTATTTCAGAAGTTGGTGATACACAACAAGATGAAATTGTCGATGCAATATTACTTAATGTTAATGATATAGAATCAACGAAAGAAAAAGATGCAGAAGATGTAGAAGATAAAGAAGATAAAGAAGAAATAACCGTTGAAGAAATACAATCTAAAAAAAGAGGTCGAAAATCTAAAAAGGTAGAAGAGTTTGAAGGTCTAAAAAATATTGATGAAACTAATCTCTAAAAAAGAAGTTCAGGCACTTCGTGAAAGAGCAATAAATAAAGAAAATCTCGAAAAAGATAAGGTTGATCGTGCTTTATCTGAAAGCATTAAACGATTTAATGATTGAAAAGAACAAAAAAAGGAAGAAGAAAAACAAATTATTGAAGAATTTAAAGAAACTATTAACAAATATAATATACAAATAGAAGATTTATTAAATGCAATAAAGCAATTAAAGAAAGAAAGAGATAGTTATATGATTCCAATAAATCAATTGTATCAAGAAGCAGAAACAAAAGAAAAAGAAGCAGAAAAGAAACTAAATGATTACAATAGATTTTATAAAGAATTAGAAATAAGAATTAAAAAAATACAAGAAAAAGAGAACGAATTGGTTAAAATAGATCAAAAAAATAAAAAATTAGAAACTTTTTTAGAAAAAGAAAAAGAAAAAATAAAAAAAAATTGAGAAATGATACGAATAGCTCAAGATAAATTGCTAAAAGATAAACTTGATTTCCAAAATTGAAAAGAAAAAGAAAAAGAAAAAATAAATACTAAATTAGACGAGATTAGAATAAAGTTAGATGTTATTGCATCGCAATCAAGAATTAATCAAGAACAGAAAATTCAAATTGAAAAAGAGAAACAAAAGATAAAAAGTGATAGAGAAGCACTTAATGCTGCTTGAAACGAATTTAACAAATTAAGGTAGCAATATGATAGACGATAATAAAATACACGCAACAATGACAATTACTAATGACGGAAATGATACTCCTACTGATATGATAATTGATGAAACTACTGGAAGATTACTCGTCCATATCATAGATGAAGATGCCATTACAGAACCGAGAAGTATTAAAATAGATGAAAATCAAGAATATGTTGGACTTGCTTTGTCAACAGATGATAAAACTATTATTCCTATAATGGTTAATAATGATGGTGCTATCTATGTTGATTTAGTGGTTGAATAATTTAACAAATTTAATAAATAAAAATATGGCTATAACAGATGTATATCAAAGAGACGCAAATCAAGTACCTATTACAGGTCTTGGATTAATTGCTTCTAAAACAATAACTTATGATGCCGCAACCACAGGAGCTATTGGTGCTACTAATTTATTTGCTATTACAGGAACAGTCGCATTACGAATTTTTGGAGTTTGCTCGGTTAATTTAACTGGAAGCGGAACAATTGAAGTTGGTATTGCAGGAAATACAGCAGGTTTAATAGCTCAAACAACTGGAACAGATATTGACGCTGATGAGATTTGGATTGATAATGCTCCTGCTAAAATAGAAACATTGCCAAGTTTATCAATACTTACAAATCAAACAATTATACAAACAATAGGGACTGGTACAATAACAGCAGGAACAATAACTTATTATTGCTGCTGAACTCCTGTATCCAGTTCTGCAAGTGTAGTTTCTGTTTAATAAATAATTAAAATCCTAAAATGGATGAATCAGCAAAAATTGATGCAAATCAACAAAAAACATTACTGGCGATAACTAATTCTGCTACGCCTGAAATTAGAAATGTTAGATGCGATGCGAATACTGGTAGAGTTTTAGTATCTGCTACTGTTTCTGGTGTTTCTGATATTACAGTAGCTAATGAGGCGACAGATACTTCTTGCTTTCCTTTATTTGCTACTGCTGCTACAGGGAGTATACAACCAAAGACAAATCCTGGACTAACATTTAATTCTGTTACTGGTAATCTTGGATCTACTTTGATGAATACTCAAAAGCTAACAGTCGGTGTCGCCGGAACTGCTACTGGTTCAATTGAACTTAATGGAATTACTAGTGGAACAGTAACTATTAAGACTGCTGATGCTGCTGGAACTTATACTCTTACACTACCTACAAACGATGGAAATGCTAACCAATTCTTACAAACAGACGGCAATGGTGTTTTAACTTGAGCAGATATAACTGTTAGTGGTGGTGCTTCTACTGCTTTAGATAATTTAGTAAATGTTGCTATTAATACTAATTTATTACCTGGAATAGATAATTCTATATCTTTAGGAGATACTACTCATACTTGAAAAACTTTGTTTTGTGAAACAATAGAATTAGGACATGATTCTGATACAACATTATCACGAAGTGCTGCTGGAGTATTAGCTGTTGAAGGAGTAGTTATTCCAACAATTAGTTCGGCAGATACTTTAACTAATAAAAGAATAACACCACGAGTATATTCTGAAGCTTCTAATGCTACACCTACTCCTAATATTGATTCCTATGATATGTATGAATTAACTGCTTTAGCTGTCAGTGCTACTTTTTCTGCTCCAACAGGAACTCCTACTGATGGTCAATCATTGATTATTAGAATTAAGGATAATAACAATGCACAATCTTTAAGTTGGAATGCTATTTATAGAGCTTCAACAGAGTTAGCTTTGCCCACTACAACAAGTGCTAATAAAACAATGTATTTAGGTTTTAAATATAATAGCGCAGATTCTAAATGGGATTTGCTAGCTTACTTAAACAATATATAAAAATAATTTTATGGCTATATTTTATTTAGATTATGAAAATGGAAATGATGCTGCTCGCTCTTCAGTTAATATTATTTCTTCTGATAATAATGGTTCAGGACTTGTTAGAATTTTAACTGCTGCAAATCACGGATTAGTTACTGGAGCAAAAGTGACAATTGCAGGACATTCAGTATCAGAATATAATGGTGATTGGGTCATTACAAATATAGATGCTACTCATTTTGATTTACAGAATTCAACCTATTCTTCTAGTGGTACAGGAGGAACTGAAACTCCATTTGGGGGTATGAATTGGGCTGATGCTTGGAAAACAATAACTAATGGAGCAACAGCAGCCAGAATTGCACCTGGTGATATTATTAGAATTGCTAAAAGTCCAGCACCTGTTTCTATTGGTAGTGCTAGTTGGACTAATTTATCTAACACAGTAGTTTTGGAAAATGCACAAACTTTAAATGTGGATATGTGCGAAAATGTTTGAACTGGTGTAAATGATACAACTGTAACCAGGATATCAGTAAGTACAGATGCTAAAGAAGGTTCTTATTGTATGAAATTAGCTCTTGATAGTTCTCCACAAACAAATAAATTACAAGCATATTATAAGATATCTGATGATGGAATAAACTTTAGTGCTTATCAAAAATTATCTTTTTGAATTAAAAACTCTGCAGCAATTGTGGCTAATAACTGATATGTGGCTTTATGCTCTGATACTGCTGGGGCAACAGTAATAGATACTTTTAAGATACCAGCAATTCCATCAACAGGAAGATGAATTCCTGTGACTTTAGCAAGAGAAGGAAGCGGCAATCTTGGAAATGCTATTAAATCAATTGCTGTTTATACAGGTAGTACTGCTCCAACAGCGAGTTCATATATCTTGATAGATGATTTTATTGCCTGCACAACTAATGGGCTTAATTTACAAAGTTTAATTTCTAAAAATTCAAACGAACAAGGAGGAACAGAAGGATGGTATTGCATAAAGAATATAAATGGAACAACTATTTTGTTAGATAATGATACTAACTCCAAAGCTAATGAAGGAAGAGGATATTATGGAACAACAGAAACAGTAACAACTTATAAAAGGGAAACAATTAAAACTGCAATGGCAGGTAGTTCTTCAACAGCAATTCAGGAAGTTCAAGATAGTGGAACTTCAGGAAGCAAGATAGAATTTCAAGGTGGATTTAATACTTCAAATAATAATCAAGACGGAGAAACATTTTTTGATGGATTAAATGGATGAGGATATGGAATTTATTTAAATGGCAAATCTTATACTATTCTTAATTATTTGAATGTTTGTAGATATCATCATGGAATTTATTATGAAACTAGCAATAATAACACTATAACTACTTTAGGTAATGCTAATAATAATAGTGCTCATGGAGTTTATTACGCCAATAGCAATAATAATACAATAACTACTTTAAGTAATGCTAATAATAATAGTGGTTCTGGAGTTTATTATAACAGTAGTAACAATAATACTATAACTACTTTAGGTAATGTTAATAATAATAGTAGTCATGGAGTTTGTTACGTCCAAAGTAGCAATAATAACACTATAACTACTTTAGGTAATGC
>Ga0116165_1002855_pt1 | contig 11892 bp, 9 predicted proteins | sample AD_JPNMR1_MetaG_FD_89885 | JGI IMG/M metagenome (GOLD analysis project Ga0116165, IMG submission 89885) | Active sludge microbial communities of municipal wastewater-treating anaerobic digesters from Japan - AD_JPNMR1_MetaG | ecosystem: Engineered > Bioreactor > Anaerobic > Digestate | place...
AAAAGAGGTAATATCCATTCTTCCCATGGAATTTTCATATTTTTTGGAAGTCCTTCATAAAGATACCATATTGCATTATAGTCCTTCGGAAATAAATGTTTTGGCAAATATGGATGAATAAATTTATCCCATTCATTTACAGGAGTTGCATAATAAAAAATTCCACCAAGAAGTCCAATTAAATTCATTGTAAAACCCCAAGAAGGTATGGCACAAGCAACAATCATCATAATGTAAACAGTAATCAATTCAGGAGGGGTAAGATATAATTTTTTGATAAATTTTTTATTGAATTGATTTAAGATGCCAACAAGTAAAAAAAATAAAAAGATAGCAGCACCTGTTGAATAATCAGCAGCAAGAGCAGAACCATGAATATAAAGAACATTTAATGGTTCTCCAATTCCGATTAAAATACAAAAAATAAGACCAATTACTATACTTTTAAATGAAATCATAGAGTTTATTTTATTCATTCAAAAAAATTTTGTCAATAGCCACTTTTAGTTTAAAACATACCTAATTGATAATATTATTTTTTTATAGTAAAGGAAATGAGATGATGAAATTTAAATATAAAAACCCGATAAATGATTAAAAAGTATAATAAGTATTAAAAGAAATTTTAATATTTGGAGACCAAAATTAAAAACATATAAAAACTTGACAAAAATCTTAATATTGTTATAATAAGTATAAAAAGGATGAAAATGGCACTATATAAGAAAATAAGGGACGATATAAAGGAAAAAATAGAGAAAGGAGAATATAAAGTTGGAGAGAAAATCCCATCAATTTCAGAACTTTCAAAAATTTATAATGTAAGTGATATTGTTGTTAAGCAGGCATTGAAAGAATTAATAAAAGAAGGATTATTGATAGGGGTTCAGGGTAGGGGAGTTTTTGTTAAAGAAAAGGAAAATGAAAAAATTATTGGAGTGATTTTTACAGACATTGTAAAAAATCCATTTTTTGCTGAAATTTATACAGGTATAGAGAAGGTTTTTTCTTCTAATGGATACCATATAATTGTAGGTGTAAGTTATAACAATGTAGAGAAAGAGAAAAAGATTTTAAAAGAATTTATTGAGAGAAAAGTAAGTGGGATAATAATGACACCGACAGAGGTAAACAGAACTTCTTCAGACAATAATATCTTTTATGAATTAAAGGAAAGAAGGATTCCATTTATATTTGTAGATAGAACAATTGAAGACATAGAGACAGATTATGTCACCTCTGATAATTTTAAAGGAGGGTATATTGCGACAAAGTATTTAATTTCACTTGGTCATAGAAGAATAGGAATAATACTTGGAATAAATGCAAATACAGTAAGGGAGAGATTACAAGGATATAAAAAAGCACTTGAAGAAGAAAATATTGAATTTGACCCAATGCTTGTAAAAAGAAGTTATACAGAATTACAATATGATGAGTCAGGTTATACAAATACAAAAGAATTGCTTCATCTTAAAAATCCACCAACTGCTATTTTTGCGACAAATGACCCTATTGCTTTTGGTGTTTATAAGACATGTATTGAAATGGATATAAAAATTCCTGATGATTTATCTGTGATAGGATTTGATAAGGCACATTTCTCATCTATTTTAAATCCTGTATTAACAACAATAGAACAGAAGACAGAAGAAATAGGAGAAAAAGCAAGTGAGATTTTAATCAAAAGAATAAATGGAGATAAAAGTCCAATTCAAAAAATAATTCTTGATGTAAATATAGTAGAGGGTTTTTCATGTAAAAAATTATTTAAAAAAATAAATGTGAAAGGAGGTGCATTATGAAGAAAATTTTTCTACGCCAAAAAGAGTGGCGTATCCGACATGCCGTTTGGCGAAAAAGAGCATTTTTTCAAAACCACATGGCTTCACATTGATAGAGTTGCTTGTTGTAGTTGCTATAATAGCGATTCTTGCTGCGATGCTTTTACCTGCATTAAGCAAAGCGAGAGAAAAAGCAAGACAAGCAGTATGTATGAATAATTTAAAACAGATTGGGCAAGCATTACATATGTATATTAATGATTATGATAGTTGGTTTCCTTCTTATTTTTGCGGAGGCCCAGTTATAGGAGCATTTTATTATGATTTTTTATTGGTTAATTATACAAATCCTTCTGCAAAAGTAAAGGATTGGAATGATTATTTTACAAGAGCATATAGTAATAATAATAAAGATGGAGTGGGAAGGATTTATCAATGCCCTTCACACAGAAATATAACAACTGGGGACTGGTATAATAGAAGAAGGAGTTATTGTATTATTGAACCATCTTCTTTTAGGGGTTTTAAAAAAACTCTTCCTTCAGGAACAGTAATTGCAAGTTTTAAATATGAACAAATAAGAAGTCCAAGTTCAAAATTCTTTCTTTTTGAAAGATGTGATACAAATGTTCTTGCAACTAACTGGTCTATTTTTACTGCACCATTTGGTGTGAATGATTGTTTTACAAATGGATTAAGTACACCTTATTTAAAATTTGGAAATGTTTTATTCTGTGATGGACATGTTGAATCATATTCTCAGGAAATGGTTAAAAAACTTGCTGATTATGATTTCAAAGTAGTATTTCCTTGAATAAAAGAGGAGGGAATATGAAGATATTAAAAAATTTTGTTTTATATATGATTCTTTTTTTTAGTATTTTTTCTTTTTCTGAGGAATTCCAGGTTTCACCTTATGTAAGTCCTGAATTTCACAAAAATATACCTTGGCCAAAACAATCATTTTATCTTCAACCATGGAGAAGTTATATGGAGACAGTTAGAGGAAAGGAATTTCTTGAAGGTATTGGTATTGCTTATAATTTCCCTTGGGCAGTAGGGGATAATGAAACTGCTTTAAAAATTCTTTCAAATAGTGGATTTAAAAATATAAGATTTGAGATTGGATGGAGTAATGTTGAATGGGATGAGAAAAAACTTAAAAATGAGGAAAAACTTATAGATGTTTTTAAAATCTGCAAGAAATATGGTATAAAGCCATTAATTTTATTGAATGCACATCATGGTTATCCCTGTCCTATGAAATATATGAATGGAGAGGTTCTTGAGGATGTAAGTATAGGAAGCAAAGAAATAAAGATAAAGGTACAGGGAGAGATAAAAGAAGGATATACTGCACTAACAAATTTAAAAGGGAAAGACCCATCACATGCTGCATATGACATATTCATAACAAAATACCAAGAAGAGACAGCAAGTTTAAGTAGACCATTACCAAATGATTTTAAAAAAGGTGATAAAATTCAGTTAAGGATATACAAATATTTACCTGCACATCCAGTAGGAACACCTGAATTTGAGGAAATGGCAGATGGATGGATGAAGTATGTAAAACTTGTTTGTGATATGTTAAAAAAGGCAGGCCTTGAGGATAAGGATTTTGAACTTGAAATATGGAATGAATTATCTTTTGGTTCAATGTTTATAGCAGACCATGGAATAAATTTTTATTATGACCCTCCAAAGGTTAAATTCTCTGGTGATTTTTTGAAAAAGGGAGGACATGCATGGGAAATAGGCAAAAGAACAGTTGATTATGTAAAAGAAAATTATCCAGGAACAAGGGTTATATGGGGATTTTCAAATACAACATTTTATCACACATCTATTTTACAACTTCCGCCAAAAATAGATGGTCAGTCATATCATCCATATGGAACAGGTAAAAGAGTTGTCTCAAAAGATTATCCTCCAAAAGATAGGTATTCATGGTATATTGAAGGATATATTCCTGATAACTTAACTTGGTGTATGCCAGAGGGTTGGGCTCATCTTGGAGTCCAGACAGAAAGATTAACTCACCATTTATTTCCACTTAATAGAAAAGCAAGGCCTGAAGGAGTTGAAAGATTTTACCATTATTTAACAGAACACGGATTTAACGGTTATGAGGCAGGTATTTCAGATGAAGAAGAAGCATTAAAATATAAGGCAAAGACAATTATAAGAGCATTACTTTTTTGGTTAAATAAAGGAATTTCAAAGGTTTATATTTTCTGCACATATGATAAAGATAATAGAGGAATGGGGATTTTGTTATCAAATATAAATCCAAAGGAATACTCAAAATATCCAGAAGACCAACTTTATTCACCAGCGATGAAAGCATTAAAAAATGTTTTTGATAAATTTAAGGACTCAGAGGACTTGAAAGAAGTGAGGCAAATTGATATAGAAGTGGTTTCTCTTGGGAAACAATATAAGGTATTTGAAAATGTGAAATATGTTGGAGAAAAGAAAGAAAATATCCCAAATCCACCTGAACTCTATTACAGAGATATGTTTACATTTTTACCATTTCAGATTAATAAAAATAAGTTTGTATTTGCTGTCTATGTTATGAGTTATGATATTACAAATCCACTTCCTTCTATGAATTTCAGATTAATAATAAAAAATATTTATGGTGAAAATGCAAAAATTACATATTATGACCCAATTGAAAATAAAGAAATTCCATTTAAACTTTTAGATAAAGGAAAAGACAATGTGAAACTTGAAATAGAGGCAGTTGAATATCCAAGATTGATAATAATTGAAGAAAAAAAAGTCCCTGTTTCAATTAAAGAAATTAAAATTCTTGATACTGGGACAAAAACAGCGACTATTCAAGTAAAAACAAATATACCTTCAAAGATTTCAATTAATTTTTATCCATCAATCTCATCCCAATTTGAAAATGTATGGACTTCAAAGACATACTCTAATTTAACAAATGTAAAACTTGATAATCTTTTTCCTGGTTTAAAATATGAATTTAAGGTTGAAGCAGAGGATAAAAATGGAGTAAAAATAATATCACCTTCTTATGTATGGGAGAAAAATTATTTTTTTGAGACAGAAAAAGACCCAAAAAGTTTGCCTTTGGGTTTAAAAGTTGAGTATTATACTTCAAGTAAGCCAGGTGAATTTACAAATCTTAAAAAAACAGAAATTACTCCATTTGTCTATATTGATGAGAAATTATTGAAGGAAAAAGTAGGGCAAACAGAAATGGTTGCAGTAAGATATACTGGATTTATTTACATTGATAAGGATGATAAATATACTTTTTACACAGTTTCAGATGATGGAATAAGGATTTCCGTAGATGATAAACAAATTATAAATAACTGGACACATCATGCAGTAAAAGAAGATATAGGAGAGATTGAATTAAAAAAGGGTTGGCATAAGATTTTAATTGAATATTTCCAAGGGGCTGGTGGAGCATTGCTTAATTTTTATTATAGCAGGAGTGATTTAAAAAAGAGTTTAATTCAACCAGTTTATTTTAAATCAGAACAAGGAGGAGATAAATGAAAAAGTTATTTATTTTTTTATTTTTTCCCTTTAAGTTTATATTCTCCGATATATTGTTTGATTTTAAAAAATTTGAAAAGTTGGAAGAAGGGAATTTAAGGTATAAACTTAATCTTGAAAAGGATGGTATATATTTTTTGAAGTTTGAAGGAGCATTTCCTGATAATATTCAGAATGAAGGTATTAGATATTTACTTAAAATAAATGGAAAAGAAATTTTACATAAACAGGAATGGAATGAGGGATATATACCAACTATAATACCAGTTGAAAAGAAGAGAAAATCATTTATTTTTCTTTACACTGTTCCACTTAATTTGAAAAAAGGAGAAAATGAAATAATATTTGCTTCACCCGAAAATTCAAAATTATCTACTTTAAAGTTGATTGAAGGAATTGAAGGAGAAATTAAAAAAGAAGTAAAATCGACAGGTACAAATTTCATCTTTTTCAAAAGTGAAGAAGTCAATATTTCTTTTAATTTAGTATCCGATAGGGATAGAAAAATTGAATATGAGATTATTTCTTATTTTTCCATACTTTCTGATGATAAAGGAGAGGGTATTTGGTCTCCTGGAAATAGGTTTATAGCAAAGGATATGGTTTATAGAAGCAGTGGGAAGACAGAAATTAAAAAGAATGAGAAAAAAGAGTTTTCTTTAAAATTGCCTTCAAGTAAATATGGAACATTTTCTTTATTTTTTGTTTTAAAAGAGAATGACAGAGTTTTACCCCTACATATTATGAATTATTCAATTGTTTACGAAAGGGATACAGAGAACTTTAATTACGATGGTTTATTAATGGCATCCTGTGGAAAAGAGGAGTTTTTAAAAGGACTTAAGAAAATAGGTGTTGACTGGGTTAGATATGAAGTTGGTTGGAATGGATTTGAACCTAAAAAGGGAGAATTTAAATGGTATATGGATAAATTTATGGAAGAATGTAGAAAAAACAAAATCTATGTTATGACATTAACTGAAGGCGCACCTGAATGGGCAAAACCAAAAGGTGATTTTTTTGATATACCTTATAAAAATTTCAAGATAAAACTTGATTGGTCTCCTGGAAGAGAATTTTATGATGATTGGAAAAATGCATGGTATGAATATGGAAAGAGATATAAAGATGTAAATAAAGCATTTAATATGTGGAATGAACCATGGGAAGGCGGTGGAATAAGTGGATGGAAGTCAACAGGAGAACATTATAGAAATTTATTTAAAAAAGTTAAAGAAGCAAGGGATATGATTTCTTCTGATATAAAAATGGTAGGTGCTGATTCTTCTCATAATACAAACTGGAAGATATTTGCAGCAGGAATGGATAAAGATGTAGATGTTTTATCAACCCATTATGAATTACCTGTTCAGGCATGTTATTCGCCTGCACTTTCAAATTATTATGGAAAAGAGGTCTGGGATACAGAAACATGGATGACATGGATGGGAGACAGTGCAACAGTTAGAAATCTTCTTGCTGAAATTGCTCTTGGCTGGAAAAAAGTTTCTCTTTATGTAACAAATTTGATTTTTGATAAAAATGGTTTCCCAAACACATCTGTTGCCTGGTCAAGTGCTTTTGCGAGATTTTTGAATAATAAAGAATTTAAGGGATTTGCACATCCTGAAAGGCCCCCTTTTGTTTTACTTTTTAATGGAAAGAATGAAAATGTTGCTGTTGCAACAACTTCATTATGTGGTGTTTATCAGTGGAAAGATGCAGTATTCTGGGGACAATTTTCTGAAGAAAAACCAATTATGATTATAAAAGAAATTTCTGATTTGAAGGTATATGATATTTATGGTAATGAATTGAAAATTGAAAAGAGAAAAGGCAAAATTTTAATTCCTGTTGACAAAAATCCAAAATATCTTGTAACAAAGACAGAATTTTATAATTTCAAAAATATTTTAAGTAGTGCTGAATATGATAAGTTAAGACCATGTGAAATTGTTGTTCATCAAATAGGTAAGGATAATGAACTGAATGTGGATTTAAAGAATGTTCATAGGAAAAAAGTAAAAGGAATATTGTTTATAAAAAGTTCTGGTATTGAATATGAAGAAGACAGATTTAATTTTACACTTGAACCACTTGAAAAAAAGATTTTGAAAATAAGGATTAAAAAATATGAAAAAGACATAAATAGATTTCCATCAGAGATAATTGTCAAAACAGATATAGGTGAAGCAAGATTAAATGAAGACCTTGTAATTTGTGTAGTTAAAAAGGGTAAAATTCAAGTTGATGGAGACATAGATGAATGGAAATCAATTGGAGCAATACCTATAATTTTAATTAAAGGGGAAAAAGGAGAGGACTTAACATTGAAGGCATGGTATCCATGGGAAAATTTTGTTAATGAGATGCCTGATTTTGCAGCAGAAGTTTCTTTTGCTTATGATGATGAATTTTTATATGGAATGGCAAGAGTAAAAGATAAAACAAAGGATATACTTCCTTCTTTACTTTCAGGCAAAAATCTACATAAGTTTCAAAATCCTCCGGGTGATTATGTTTATGCAGAAATTGGACCAATTCCTGCAGCAAGTGGTGATATGATAAAAATCTCACTTGGAAACATTGAAAGAAAAAACTGGATTAAAGAATATGAAGTTTTTTCACCAGGTTCTCCATTATATAGATTTGGACATTATCTTTCTGCTTTATATCAGTATTTAATTTATCCAACAAATGATGGTAATGCAGAAATAATGAGAGTAAGAACACCTGAATTTTATTATCTGCATCCACTTCCAATTGACTATAAATTTTTATCAGAAAAATGTAAAATTGAAAAATCAAAAGTTATTGTAAAAAGCGATGAAAATGGATACATATATGAATTTGCAATTCCATGGGAAGAATTGAAGGATATTAAATTTGACAAAAACAAAAGAATAAAATTGAGTTTTGAAATTCAGGATAAAGGAATGGGAAATGTTATAGAATTTTCAAAAAATAAATCAATTTGTTCTGTCAATATACTTGACTTTGAACCTGGTTGGGGAGCAAAATGGACTGCAGAGACAGAATTTGAATTTTCTGATTAATTATTTTTTAAGTTTTATTCTGAAAGAATTTGTGGAAACAAAGTATTGTTCAATTAAACTTGCTATATTCATTGTAACCCAGTAGAGTAAAAGACCTGATGGGAAATTATAAAGGATGAAAAGAAACATCAATGGCATAAGTATTGTTAATGATTTCTGACTTGGTTCTGTTTGGGGAGTTAGTTTTTGCTGGAAATAAGAAGTTATTGTCATTAAAATTGGTAAGATATTCACTGGAAAACCATTTATCTTAAAAACAGTATCAGGCATAGAGAGGTCTTTTATCCATAATATGAAAGGTGCTCCTCTTAAAAATATAGAATTTCTTAAAGCAAGAAAAAAACCTATAAATATAGGGATTTGAATTATAGTTGGAAGACAGCCTGCAAATGGATTTATATTGTATTCTTTATAAATATTCATAAGTTCTTTCTGTAATTGATAGGGATTGTCCTTATATTTTTTTTGTATATCCTGTAAATACGGTCTTAATTTTTGGAGTTGTTTCATTGAATATAAACTTTTCCTTGTCAATGGGAAAAATAAAATCTTTATTATAAAAGTTAAAATGATTATTGCTAATCCCCAATTTGGAATAACTTTATGAATACCATTTAAAATAAAAAACAAAAACCTTCCAATTACTGTAAAAAAACCTTTTCCAAAAACATCCTCTTTTATGTAATTTCTTGCAATAAAGTAATCAGATGGTCCTGCATAAAATTTAAACTGGTATGTTTTTTCTTCTCCTTTGTGAAAATTCAAATTTTCATATAAAAGGACTAAATTTATAAAATTTGAATCAGGTTCAATTGTTATATTGGATTTTTCTGGAATATAAATGAAAACAAGAGAATATCTTGAAGAATATCCAACCCAGTTACAATTTTTATAAATCTTTTTTTCTTTAATTTTATATGGGTCAATAAAAACTGAAAATTTATTCATTCCAACAATTATTTTTGGTGGAATATAACTTCTTTGTGCTTTTATGTTTTGTAAGTTAATTTTTAAGATTTCAATTCTATAATCCTTAAGTTCTGTATCTTTATCTGTTTTGTTTTTGAGAATTTCTTCGTACTGGAAAATATAATTATTTTCAGGTACTCTAAATTTTTTCTGGTAATAAAAATCAGGAGTTTCTTTCGTTAAAAAAACTTCATTATTAAGATTAGAAATTTTTAAATTGTATTCAAATTCTGAATGAACTCCAGGAGTATAAAAAAATAAATTTCCATCACTCAGGGGAAAAAATTTTTCGTTTTTTCTCAAAAATTTCTTAAGACCAATTTCTTTTATATATCCACCTTTTTTATCAAGTGTTAAGTAATAATCTTTATTTTCAAATTCAATTGTTTCACCTTCAGGTATCTGTATAATTTCTGTTTTTGTTTCAGGAGTTAATATCTGTTGCTCCTGTTGAATTTTTTTGTATTGTGAGGGAGAATTTTTTGTTGTTTGAAATCTGCTGAAAATAAATATAATTAATATTGAAAGTGTAAATGCAATTAACAATCTTATTTCTTCATTTATTTTATCCATTTTTCCACCGGGTCATATCCACCTTTATTAAATGGATGACATCTCAGTATCCTTCTTATACCTAATAAAATACCTTTAAAACCTTTTTTTTCTATTGCCTGTATCATAAATTCAGAACAACTTGGATAAAATCTACAAACCCTTCCAAAAACAGGTGAAAACAGGATTTGATAAAACCTAATTAATTGAATTATAAATCTCATTTTTTATTTTCTCAAAAACTTCTTCAATTTTTCTTTTTTCAATAATTTCTTTTTTCAAAACTAATATAAAATCACCTTTTTTGAAGTTATTTCTTACTATTTCTCTTATTATTCTTTTTGCCTTATTCCTTTTCACAACCTTGCCTATTTTTGAACTTATCAAGAAACCAATTTTCAAATCATTTCTTTTGTTAAGATATAATTTAAAATACTCTGTTTCTATTTTCTTTCCTTTTTTAAGTATCTCCCTTATTCTCTTTTTAATCATCCAGCAAGTCGCTTTCTCCCTTTTCTTCTTCTATTGTTGATAATCTTCCTTCCACTTTTCGTTGACATCCTTGCAAGAAATCCAATTTTCCTTTTTCTTCTCAATTTATGTGGTCTATATGTTATTGACATTTCAGACCTCCGTTATAAAAGTATTATTTTACTACTTAAATTTAAATTTTTCAAATTTTCCTGCTTTTAAAATTTTTAAAAAATTAAAATTTGTGAGATTAAGTTGTATTGGAGTGATAGAAACATATCCATTTTTTACTGCATCAACATCACTGTATTTTTCCCCTTTTACTTCTTTAAAATTACCTTTTAGCCAGAAGTAAATATTGCCTCGTGGGTCAATCCTTTTTTCATATTCTTCATTAAACCTGCTCTTACTTTGATAAGCTATTTTTATTCCTTTAATTTCATTTATTTTCCTGTTGGGTATATTTATATTCAAAATTGTATCTTTCGGGAATTTTAGATTTTTTATTTTATCCATTAACTTTAAAACAACTTTTGAACACTCATCAAATTTAAAATTTTTATAATCTGCTATTGAAACAGCAATTGAAGGAATTCCAAGGATTGCTCCTTCACAGGCAGCAGAAACAGTCCCTGAATATAATATATCCATTCCAAGATTTGGTCCTGGATTTATTCCTGAAATTACCATATCAATTTTTTCTTTTATTAATTCCCTTACACCTATTTTTACACAGTCAACAGGAGTTCCACTTACAACAAAACATAAAAAATTATTTATTTTAACTTCCTTTACCCTTACAGGATTAAGTAAATTAATAGAATGACTTGTTGCACTTTTTTCTGTTTCAGGAACAACAATAAAAATTTCTGCAATTTCCTTTAAATACTTATAAAGTATTTTCAATCCATCCGAAAATATACCATCATCATTTGTTAAAAGTATTCTCATTTTAATATTGGAGCAGACCGGACTTGAACCGGCAACCTTCCGCATGCGAAGCGGACGCTCTCCCGTTGAGCTACTGCCCCATTTATTTTATTATACAATCTTTTGAAAATGATTTAAAATTAAGGATATGAAAAAAGTAATTGTTTTTGGAGCAGGTCAGATTGGAAGAGGTTTTATAGGTGAATTATGTTTTGATTCAGAATATTTTATTGTTTTTGTTGATGTTGATGAAAAAATTGTTGATTTACTAAATAAAGAAGGTAAATACAAAATATATCTACTTGGAGGAAAAAAAGAAGAAAAATTTATCACTAACTTTAAGGCAATTAACTTAAAAAATGAAGATGAAATAATAAAAGAGTTTTCAGAAGCAGAGATTGTTTTTACTTCTGTTGGTGCTAAAAATTTATTTTCTCTTTCTGAAATATTTGCTAAAGGAATAAAGGAGAAGTTTAAAAATGGTTCTTTTTTAAATATAGTTATATGTGAAAATTTACTTGGTGCAGGAGAAAAATTGAAAAGAGAAATTTTAAATAAAGGGCTTCTTGAAAAAAAAGAGATTGATT
>Ga0116165_1002860_pt1 | contig 11873 bp, 8 predicted proteins | sample AD_JPNMR1_MetaG_FD_89885 | JGI IMG/M metagenome (GOLD analysis project Ga0116165, IMG submission 89885) | Active sludge microbial communities of municipal wastewater-treating anaerobic digesters from Japan - AD_JPNMR1_MetaG | ecosystem: Engineered > Bioreactor > Anaerobic > Digestate | place...
CTGCGGGATCCATTCGGCCCGGTTGCCGAGTACATAGCGCCCAAGCGGGAAATGGATTTTGTGACGGGAGCGGCTGATTATCCGGTGATGAAAAATTCCTATACCTACACCCCATACGTCAGTTTCGCGCGGTTGCACGGACTCGAATCCCGCCGGCGGGAAGCGTTCGTCGTGGCCAGTGTCGGACCGGATCAGATGGATTCCTTCATTGTCGATGTTCCTTTCCCGGATAGTTACCGGTATCCGGGTGATTCGGTGCGGGATTCGATTTATGATCCCAGCAATGGCACGATCAGCCTGGGTGATATTGGATATTTCGGGGGAGACATCCGGGTGCAAGGATTATTGGGTGGGTGAGGCCGTTTCGGCAAGCTCAAGGGGATGTGGAGAGAACCGTTATTTTCCAATTAACCATTTTCCCCACTCCTTCACGGATCAGAAGAGAGGTTGACGGACAATGGTCTGATGCCGCTGAGGCCCTACCGAAATCATGGCCACAGGAACCTTCAACCAATCTTCCACGGCTTTGACATACGCTTGCGCGGCCCGGGGTAGATCTTCATAGCGGGTAATCGTGGAGATGTCTTCTCTCCAGCTGGGCAACGTTTCGTACACGGGGCGGCATTCCCCGAGGACGTTGATGTCGGCCGACAGCACCGGCCGGGCCTGACCGGCTTGGTCAAAATAGGCGGTAGCGACATGAATTTCCGGCACGGCGGAGAGAATATCCAACCGGGTCAAGGCAATATGCGTGATGCCGGACACCCGGCAGGCGTACCGCATCTGGGGGATATCCAGCCAGCCGCAGCGGCGGGGACGGCCGGTGGTGGCGCCGTATTCACCCACAGGCCCGGCGTTGCGGAGGCGGTCCGCTTCTTCACCGAACAATTCCGTAGGGAAGGGGCCTTCGCCGACGCGGGTGGTGTACGCCTTGGCGATCCCCAACACTGTGGAGATTTTGTGTGGCGGTATGGCACTGCCGGTGCAGACCCCTCCCGCGGTGGTGTTCGAGGAAGTCAAGTAGGGATACGTCCCGAAATCGATGTCGAGCATGGTCCCCTGCGCTCCCTCGCAGAGGATCTTCTTCCCTTCCGCCAGGACCTGCTCCACTACCTCCGTGGTGTCAGTGATGAAGGGGGCCAGCCGGCGGCCGCACGCGTTCAAGGATGCCAATAATTCATCCGGATCCAGCGGCTGTCCATGATAGACCTGTTGGATGATGGCGTTCTTCAAGGGGAGAATGGCTTCCACCCGTTTTCTCAAGATATCTTCGTGGAGAAGGTCATACAAGCGGACCCCATAGCGGGCTACCTTGTCCATGTAGGCGGGACCGATACCGCGCCGGGTCGTGCCGATGCCTTTGCCGCCGCGCCGTTCCTCTTCCAAACCGTCCAATTGACGGTGATAAGGCATGATGACATGCGCCTGGCCGCTGATCTTCAGGCGTTCGGGAGTGATCCGGATTCCTTGAGCGGTCAAGTGGTCCATCTCTTCGAGGAGTTTGAACGGATCGACAACCACTCCATTGCCGATGATGTTCATGGAATCCGGTTTCAGAATCCCGCTGGGTACGATATGAAAAATGTATTTTTGGCCTTCGACGAGAATCGTGTGACCGGCGTTGTTTCCTCCCTGATGGCGAATGACGACATCAGCTTCCCGGCATAAAAAATCGATGATTTTCCCCTTGCCTTCATCGCCCCACTGGCATCCCACGGTGACTACAACGGACATAACGCAACCCCTTGGTCGATTCAATTCTGTGTGAATGAACCGTTATTCCCGGTCCGATTGGAACCCGGGACGCGAAGGGAATCCCTATCGCGGATAATCCAATTTTCTGTTCTAAACTACCATACACATAAAAAAAGACTTTAAGCTTTTGCGAAGCCAGATCATTGTATCCCGGCAGAGCTTATTTCTCAATGAGCAGGTGAGAGGTTCGACAACTCCGGCTCTCTTCAAAAAAGGCCAACGTGTTGACGGGAATGGGGATTTTTTAAAATAAGCACACGGGCAATATGCCCCTGTAACTTTGGGTAATCGATTGGTCCGCGGAACAGCCGCCGGGAGAGGGATTCGCCGGCGGCCGCTCATGGGCCGCTCAGGCGAACAGATTACTTCCTTCCATTTCCGGAGGAGGCTGGAGACCAAAGTATTCCAGGATGGTCGGCGCGAAATCGTAGATCGAAGGATCGGGTTTGGTGATCGGGCGGTTGGCGAACAGCATGCCGGGAACATGCTCGGGCGCGAAGCTGCAATGGTCGCCGCTCCAGGTTTCGGGATTGTCCTCGATCACCCCGCCGCTGGAGATGCCGCCCAGGCAAGTCTGCCAGGAAACGCGGTAATAGGGATGGAACCCCACTTGCAGGTCAGGGCAATCGTGAGCGTCATCGGCGTACTCGCCTATCCAGATTTCGGACCGTTTCTTTACGTGCGCCACCACCGGCCGGTTATCTTGGCCTTCGCGCTCGTCCCGCAAAGTTTCCAGCTTCCGGGCGATCTCATCACACAACGCGTCGTACTCGTCTTGTTCCACGATGCCGAGGGGTTCGCGGTCCTTGAGATTGATGAAGATCTGGCCCAGTCCAAGCGCGTAGGCCTTTGTCCCTTTCCAATCCACGTACGAGAAGTATTCGGGGCTGTGAGATTTCAGCAGATCCTCCAGCTTCATGGCGCTATTGGCGACGCTGCTGCCTTTGATCTTCAAGTAGCCGTTTTCGAATAGCCATGTGTTCAGATTGACTTGGTAGCGGAAGGATTGGAATCCGTGGTCGGACATGACGATGAGGAGGGTGTCGGGATCGTTTTCGATCCGGGTCATTACCTTGCCGACGATGGCGTCCATGCGCTTGTAAATGGTTTTCAGCGCGCCGCCGTATTTCGCGGCTTGTTCGGCGTCATAAAGCGGGTGGCCTTCGTCGATGAGCCGCATATACATATGGGCAGCGCGGTCAGTCTCGGAGAAGACGGAAATCAAAACGTTGTTGAAGGTGCGGTTCAATGTTTCGAAGAGTTTCTGTTCCCGCTGATCCATGATGAAGTGCAAATCCTCAAGGAACCCATCATCGCTCAGATAGCCGTCCTTGAGGCCATGGGTTTCTTCCGACCAGCCGCGGGTTTTATAGGGTTGGCCGAGCCATTCCACCAGATCCTGCGCGTAGCTCTTCGGATGCGTGATGGGGATGGCGGGGTTGCGGGGATCGATATCCGGCGAGGTCATGAAGATTTTTAAGCCCTGTTCGGAAATTTCCTGCGGATAAAAACGGCAGATCGCGGTGACTTGAATCAGGAAATTGACCTTAAAGGGGATGGTGAACCAATCGCTCCAGGTCAACAAATTGACGCGTTGGATTTGATCCCCCAGTTGAATGTCAAAAGCGGAATCCCCCACGGGCCGGAAGGCCACGGGGGCGGTGATTTCGCGGCTCAGGCCGGCGATGGTTTCGCTCAAGCGCTTGCATTCGATCGAGGCTTTTTGCATCCTTTCCCTCACCGTGGAGGGATTGGTCAAACCGCTTTCTTTTTCGTAAGGCTTTCCCCCGATGAGATAATCTTTGATCCGTTGCACCCGTTCTTCGAAATCCTCGGAATGCAAAAACGACTGGTAAGCCATGCTGGCGTTGATGTTGACATTGATGAGGTCGGCCAATTGCGTCTTCTGTTCCGGCCCGACATGCTGATCGCCGCGCAGGTTGTAGAGGTGCGCCTGCCATTCGTATTGTTCGAGCAACAAATCCAGGCGTTGCTTTTCCGCCTCCCGCCGTTCTTGTTCGAGGATCGGATCCTGCGGACCGACGATATGGCCGTGATACCATTCGCCTTCTGGACGCAGGGGGATGATCTTGCCGCCGAAGGTTGATTCCTTCGTTTCGATCATGCCGCCGCCGCTCTGATAGACGAACTGATGGAATGTCGCCTGAATGCCACGGATGTCGGGCACGCCCAAGCCGGACAAGGCTCGTCCGTAATTCAACTGCGGAGGAGGAAAGGTGACAGGGACTTCGATCAGAGCGGTGGGGATGCCAGACCGGCTAAGAATATCCCAAAAAGCGGTGCCGCCCCGGCGCAGAATGGCCTTGGGCATTTTGACAGGGATTTGCCGGAAGACAAAGCGGGCCGGGCCTTTTTCCACAAACGCTTCGATGCTGGGGAAATACGACCCGGCCGGCCGGCGGAGAAAATCGAACACACCGTGTTTTCCAGGATTTCCTCCCACCGCGAAACACGACCAAGCCACTGGCGATTCCGGGGGAAAAGACGAGCGGAGCGTCGTTTGGCCTCCCGTTTGGGCCAGTTTCTGGAGGTTTGGCAATTCATCCCACCAGCGATCCACCAAACGGGGATCGGCGCCGTCGAATCCCAGCAGGATGATCTTTTTCTTGGTCCGGAATAACCGGGGTTTGAAGGGATTGAAGAAATACACGCAAAACGCGATGACCAAAAGGGAAACCAAAAATTTCCGGCGGTGCATGGAAATTCCCGCCGATTTCGCGGGCGCGCCGGTTGAGTGGTTTGTACCGTTGGGGTGTTCCAAATTCATGAAAACCTCGTTCCGGTGGTTCTCGGGATCACCGTTCGGGAACGATGCGCGGCAGGATTTCTCCCGCTTTCCCTTTGAGGTGCAAGTCAACATAGGGCGAAAGGGCGGTATCGCCGGGATTGATTTCGATCAGGGAATCCGGCTTCCCGCGAGTCCGCATGGCCCAATCCAGAATGTATCCGAAACTGGATTCCGTCCCGATTACGAGGATTAAGTTTACCTCACAGCGGGAAAGAAACAACTCAGTGGCCTGGGCAGCGTCCTGGTCGATCATTTCACCAAACCAGACCACGTTAGGGCGTTCAAGCGCTCCGCAATGGGGGCAACGGGGTGGGATTTCGGGCAGGGGGGCGCGAAAATCCTCCCGTACCGTTTTTTCCCGTGTGCACCGCACTTCCCAGATCTTGCCGTGGATGTGGGCCAGCCGCCGCGATCCGGCCCGTTCATGCAGATCATCGACATTCTGGGTGAGGAGGAAGAATTGATCCCCCTTGGCGGCTTCCAGGCGGGCCAGGGCGTGATGCGCCGGGTTGGGTTGCACTTCCTTCAGTTGGACGCGCCGTTCGTCGTACCAGCGCCAGACAAAGGCGGGATCAGCGGCAAAGGCTTCGGGCGTGGCCACCTTGGCGGGATCGATATTGTTCCACAAGCCGCCCGCGGTGCGGAAGGTGGGAACCCCGCTTTCGGCGGAGATCCCCGCGCCGGTGATCACCAGAACGCGCTCCGCTTTGTCTGCCAGGGATTGCGCGCGTTGGATATCGTGTTCCATAGCAAACCTGATTTTTTGTCTCGTGATTCGTGATGGATCCGTGACCGGATCGATTTTTTACAAAATAAACGCCCGCCACGGATTCGTCCAGATGCGCGGTGAACAGAATAGTCTCGCCAAAGTGGATCCTATTTTCAGTCACTGAAGAATTGGGATAAGGCAGGGCAGGCAAAATTCCAGTTTGTGCAGAAATGGGTGGGAATAATGGATTACAAGGAATGAATTCTGAATTAATTTCTTCGCTTTCCGCATCTTGGTGGTGATGTCACTTTTTACTGGAATGCAGAAATATCTAAGCGCTTTATCATTTGGGATGAGTATGTATGGGAACGCGAAATAATTCCCTTTTCCCCAGTGGGAGAGGGATAGGTTGAGAGACGCCGTTGGGACCCTTAGGTCTTTTGATCTTCCACCCTTGCGCCTTGCGAAATCAATCAACGAACTTATACTCTGCTTCCCCGGTGTCTTCGGGATGATGTTTTCCTATGGCTTTTTACCCTTTCATGATCCGCAAAAAATTCGCCAAAAGCCGTTTGCCTTCCACGGTGAGGATGGACTCGGGATGGAACTGTACCCCGAAGACCGGATAATCCTTATGCCGTAAACCCATGATTTCCCCCTGATCTGTTTCCGCGGTGATTTCGAGCACATCCGGCAAGGTAGGGCGGTCCACCAGCAGGGAATGGTAACGGGTGGCGACGAAGGGATTGTCCAAGCCGGCAAAGATATGACGGCCGTTGTGATGCACCAGCGAGGTCTTGCCGTGCATGATCCGGTCCGCGCGCCGCACGAGGCCCCCGAAATATTGGCCGATCGATTGATGCCCGAGGCAGACCCCCAGAATGGGGATTTCCTTGTGGAAGCGGCCGATGGCTTCCAGCGAAATCCCCCCGTCATCGGGCGTGCCGGGGCCGGGAGAGATCAACAGGCCGGCTGGATTTTTGCGGGCGATTTCGTCCACCGTGATTTGGTCGTTGCGGTGCACTTCCATCTCGGCGCCCAGCTCGCCCAGGTATTGATACAGGTTATAGGTAAACGAATCGTAGTTATCGATGACGATCAGCATGGCTATTCCTTTGAGCACTCGGCCATCTCGATGGCGCGCAGCATGGCCCGGCATTTGCTCATGACTTCCTCGTATTCGAAATCCCGGTCCGAATCCGCCACGATGCCCGCCGAGGCCTGCCAGTAGGCTTTTCTTCCGATCGTGAGAATCGTCCGCAGCGTGATGCAAAAATCCATCCCGCCATTGAGGCCGAACCAGCCCACCGCACCGGCGTAGGGTCCCCGCCGCGTCTCTTCCAGTTCTTCGATGATCTCCATGGAGCGGATCTTGGGCGCGCCGGTAACCGTGCCCGCGGGAAACACAGCACGCATCAGGTCGAAGGCATTCTTGTTTTCCAAGAGCTCGCCGGTCACGTTGGAGACCAGGTGCATCACGTGCGAGTACCGCTCCACGTACATCAGGTCCGTGACCTTGACCGTATGGAAAGCGCACACGCGGCCGATGTCATTCCGGCCCAGGTCCACCAGCATGATGTGTTCGGCCTGTTCCTTGGGATCGTTGCGCAGGATGTTTTCAAGGTAGAGATCTTCTTCCTGTGTTTTGCCCCGCCGCCGGGTTCCCGCGATGGGACGGTAGGTCACCTGCCGGTCCATCATTTTGACCAGAATTTCCGGTGAACCGCCGATCAGGTTCAGATTTTCGTGGCGGAAAAAGAAGGTATACGGCGAAGGGTTGATCCGCCGCAGGGCGCGGTACACATCCATGGGGCCGCTTTCCAGATTCACATCCGTGCGGATACCGATCTGTATCTGATAAATGTCGCCCGCGCGGATGTATTCCAACGACCGGTCCACGGCATTTTGGAATGCCTCCTTGGACCAGTTGGTTTCGATTGGGAGCGGCGGAGTCCTCCCCGCGCCGAAGGAAATGCGGGGCAGGGGCTTGCGCATTTTTTCCACCACCAGGCCGATGCGCTGGACTGCCTCCTCGTAAGCCTTTTCGGGCGATGAATCGATATGGGCGTTAGCGATTACCGTGATGGTCCGCTGGAAGTGGTCGAAAGCGATTACCGTGCCGGCATAATAAAACACCGCGTCGGGAATGCCAAAATCGTCGCGGTTTTTGAATTCCAGCCGCTCGAAATGCTGGGTCATCTCATAACCCAGGTAACCGACCAATCCTCCGAAGAAGGGAGGCAGGCCATCGGTCTCCACCGGCTGGAACCGCTGCATAAATTCTTGCAGGACGGCAAGCGGATCGTGTCCGGGAGCGATGGGATGGTCTATCACCTCTTCGCCCCGGATTTCTATCATCTCCCGGCCACGGCAGATAAAGATGTGAGAGGGATCATAGCCGATGAATGAATAGCGTCCCAGCTTTTCTCCCTGCTCGACGCTCTCCAGCAGAAACGCGTGGGGATTATCTTCGGCCAATTTAAAGAACGCGGATACCGGCGTTTCCAAATCGGCCATGATGACCTTGTAAACCGGGACCAGGTTTCCCTGACGGGCGAGTTCACGAAATTGATCGAATGCGGGAGCGTACATAAGGAATTTTTAGTCAATGGATAGAATAGCCCTTAGCAGCCATTTACGGGAATCATAGCGATGAACACGATGGGAAGCAATCCGCGTTCCGGAATCTGAGCGCGCTTGAGACTTTTAAACTGCGCTTCCTTCCGTGCCTCCTTCGGTGCCATCCGCGGTTCAATTCGGGTATCAACAAACTTCGCATTTCTAGTCCCCTCTCCCTCGGGGAGAAAGCAAGAGTGAGGGACGCCTGCTATATCGTAGCCAAAGCCCTTCTTTTATCCCCTCTACCTGCCGACCATCAACCACTCCCCTGCTGATTCATGAACAGGATTTGCTCAAAATCGCGCAAAAATGTAATTTCCTTACTCTTTTTATCTTAATGCATTTTATTCAAGAAAACGATTTAACTTTTTATTTAAAAGCATGTTATTCATTGAATCTAAAAATAAATCGATAGAATTTTGGATTCAATTTTGCGCTTTCCCGCACATAAATTCCGACTTTGTTCGGCCCACCTGACCATGAGGAGGAAGAGTAATGATGAAGAAAAAACTAATCGTGCTCATTATCGGAACGGCGATTTTACTCGGGGGTGAGGGAATGGCAGTTCAGGCCGGATCGTTGTCCGACGCCACGGCCGAATCGCTTTGGGGGATTAAACTCGGGGGATATTTGGACATGTCCTACATTTACAACTTGAATGACCCAGAGGAGAACCAAGGCGGGAATATCATGCGGGTATTTGACGTGGACCACAACGAAATCAATTTCCAGTTGTTCCAATTCTACATCGACCGGCTGCCTGAGGAATCAAACGAGGTTGGCTTTCGTGTGGATTTTGCCCTCGGTGAGGATTCCAACCTGATCGTGTTCGATCCGCTGGTGGATTTTGGCGATGATTTCAATATTTATCAGGCCTACATCTCTTACATCGCGCCCATTGGCAACGGATTGACCATCGATTTGGGCCGGTGGGTTACGCATCATGGATATGAGGTGATTGAGAGTCCTGCTAACAGTCATTTCTCCCGTTCCATCTTGTTCGGTTGGGCGATCCCCTTCACCCATACCGGCTTGCGGCTGACTTATCCCTTCAACGATATGTGGGAAGTGAGCGGCGCGGTCACCCAAGGGTGGGACTGGGTGGATGACAACAACGATTCCAAGACATTTCATGGCGCGGTCCGCTTCCGGCCCACGGAGTCGATCTATATCCAAAACTCTGTGGCCTGGGGTCCGGAACTGGATGACAACAACCACGATTACCGGCTGCTGTACGACCTTGTGGCTACCTGGCAAGTCAGTGAACAGTGGTCCGTAGGCGCCAATTTCGACTGGGCGCAGGATGAAAATCAGGCACCCGGTGGAGGAGACGCCGAATGGATGGGTATCGCTGGTTACGCCCGCTATGACCTTTTGGAAAATCTTTACGTAGCGTTGCGGGGCGAATGGTTCGATGACGCGGACGGCGCGCGGGCTTCGGCCTTTAACCTGAGCGGACCCGGCGGCGTGGTCGTACCGGATGTGGATGTGTGGGAAATCACGGCGACCTTGGGATACAGTCCGGTGAAGAATCTCATGACTCGTCTAGAATACCGTCATGACGACGCCAGCCGGGAGGTGTTTCTGGATGGCCATGGCCTCTCTGACACGCAAGATACCATTGCGTTCGAGGTCATTTACAGCTTCTGATGGGTATTCATGCCCAACGGCATTAATTCTTCCCAGATTAATACATGCTGAAATCGATGATCCCCGTAAGCTCGGCCCTGGACGGCAGAAGATAAGCCGAGGCGGGATTCAAACCAGTCTCCCGGGTACTGATCAACACCATCTCCACTCCGGACTTATCGACCAAGTTCAATCCATCGAGGGCGCTCCCGAATAAATCCCCTTTCTTTTTCCCAAAATAGATTGGAGCGGCGAAGGGGTGTACGTCCAGGACCGTTTTTCCGAGCAAGGGGGTGAAATCCTTCAGAAAATAAACGCCACCCTGTTGGCTTTCGGTTCCCGAGGGATTACTTCCTTGAACGGCGCTGATCGCGATTCCCTCGGAAAGGCTGGCCATGCGGGCGCCGAAGCCGGCGTTTTCCTGGGGAAGGCCAAGCAGGGCATGGCTTTGCAAATTATCCGGAGTGAGGAGAATTTCCTCCGGGCTGGTTTTCGAACCATGCACGAATGCCACGACTCCGCTTCCTGCGGGATTACCGGCCAGGTGCGCGCGGGAAAACGCGCAGAAGAGATCGGGCACACCGTCTTGATCCACATCGCCATGTTGCAGTTGCGTAATGACATGATCTTCAGGCTTGTCAAAAAGCCGGAAGGTGATTTTCTTCGTGGCGAAGGGTAATTCATCAACCCGAAACGTGCCGGTCAGTTCGCCCCCGCCGGGAAGCACCAGCAGTGTGGCTGCGCTTTCCCCGGAAGCAGGGGTGGCCGGATTTTCAGGTTCCCGATATGTGACCCCTTGGAACAGCCCTACGTCTTGGAAAAAATTCCGGTCAAAATCCCCGATGAATTCCATGACATTGCCGAACAGGAAGTTGACAAATCCTTCGGGGGTTTTGGGAGGGTAAAGGGTCAACGTAGAGGATTGATCCAACGATTGCGTGTTGATCCTTTTGTTTTCGAAAGCGGTTTGGCCGTAAATGATATACGCGGCGCCGATCACCGGCTGGCCGTTGCTATCCCCCACAAAATTGGGACTGGGGATCAAGATGTCGGACGAGGCGTCATTGTTGAAGTCGCCTCCATCCGCCAGGACTTGCCCAAGCGATTCACCGGAACTCCCCTCCACAATGAGCAGAAAATTTTCTTCGCTCAAGACATGAATGGGGAGCAGATTGAACATTCCCTTAAGCAGGTACACCCGTCCCCCTTCTCCTTCGAAAGGGGCGCCGATCAAGAGATCCGCCCGGCCGTCGCGGTTGACGTCGCCGGCCGCGCCCAGCGACCAGCCGAAACCGCTGCCGGGGTTGCCGTTGACCACAAAACCATTGGTGGCTAACAAGGAGAGATTGATCACCGGCGGGTAGGTGCGCCGTCCAAAGAGAATATAAATCCGGTCGTCCAGCGGTGAGGATATGGCAAAATCGGGAATGCCATCGCCGGAAAAATCACCGATGGTTCGGACCGCGAATCCAGTTTCTCCCCCGGGATTGCCCCCCGTGATCCGGACTGTCCCTGCCGGTGGATTGTTCATGTCCAGAATCTGACTTTCCGCGGAGGCTGCCACACCCAAGAGAAGTATCGATAGGAGAGATAAATTTTTCATAAAACAATCCTTTTTTATCCTTGCAGGATTGAAACCGATTCCAGCGGTTGACTTGCACGCCTATAATCTTGAATATCTATAATATAGTAACGGGATGAGGTTTCGTCATTGGGCCTGGAGGCGGGAAGGTCATGATGCTCGTGAAGAAAAATCCTTAAAAGTATCATTCGGGGATCTTTTCTTGGAGTATGGATTTTGGTATAAGAGGGGTACGTTCGGTCTATCGTTTGATATGACCGCGGCATCGATCAAACGCGTCGGAAAAAGTGATGTTTCTCTTTTTCCCCGAAAAAGACTGAACCCGGTCCCGAAACGGGGCAGCCGGCAGTAAATGGGGAACAACGAATCGGTCGTTGGGGAGGAAAAATGCCGCGGATTTCAAATGACCGCTCTTCGGAGCGGTTTTTTATTTTAGGCTGGGACGGTCCTAAATACCTGGCCGTCCTCACCGGATTTGAACATCCTGATTAGAATCATTACTGGCCTGGGTGGGCAAATCCTCTAGTAAAAAATTCACTTATTCCCTTTCCTTTCCTCATGTTTCAGTCAGCGATACCCGCGTATGATATAACCGCTCTTTCACCTTCCTGATACTCCATCATTTTTCCATCCTGTAATTTTTCATCCTGCTTCATCGGCTGGTTTTTCCTATTAAGAGGAGGAATGATCATGAGTCAATTTCGGAACCTGGTGTTCGAGGGGGGCGGTGTGAAGGGAATCGCTTACGCGGGCGCGCTGGAGTTTCTGGA
>Ga0116165_1002869_pt1 | contig 11853 bp, 5 predicted proteins | sample AD_JPNMR1_MetaG_FD_89885 | JGI IMG/M metagenome (GOLD analysis project Ga0116165, IMG submission 89885) | Active sludge microbial communities of municipal wastewater-treating anaerobic digesters from Japan - AD_JPNMR1_MetaG | ecosystem: Engineered > Bioreactor > Anaerobic > Digestate | place...
ATTGTTGGTTCACTTCCATAGGAGACTGTATAAACAATCACATTCCTATTATCAATAGCATACAAAAGGAGTTCTACGCTGGTTGAAGTCACAATACCTATGTCAGCAGTAAAAGAAGTAGGTGCTTCAGTGTCACATTGTCCCCAAATTATATCCGACGGCCAATCAAAGGTTTTCTCAATTTCCCCGCCTCCTTCTTGCTCAAATAAAATATACAACGGTGTATAAAGATTAGGAGGGGTACTGGATGGAATATCCACTGTAATTGTTTTGCCGTCTTCACTTACATGGTAACCTGGCAAAGAAGTTAACTGATTCCCAGGATTTCCATTAATATAACAGTAGCAACCAGGGGAAAGATTCGTCATTGAAACATCAGACTCAATTTTAATCTGATAATTGCCATCAGAAATCATTTGACAGGATAACCTGACAGTCGTTACATTATCTGTAGCGGTAATAGTAGTTTGACAATAATTCCCTATAAGAACACCTGTAGTAAATTCCACAGTTTTATAATTTTCCGAAACATTGCCAGCTGCATCCTTTGCCTTAATGATGAGATGATAGGTAGTTTCAGGGGTTAAACCACTAAGCGTTGCATTACCCGAGGCGTCAGCTACAATCACTTTGTCCGTTATACCATTGGTTTCATCGTTTACAATAAACTTCGTTACAGGATCGGTTATATCATCAGTAGCCGACAACAATAAATTCACAGAATTATAAGCAGGAGTTCCTACTACTGAAGCAGAGACCATTACAGGAGGAGTATTATCGGTCGAAACGGAAGAGCACAAGCCCCACTCTATATCCGACGGCCAATCAAAGGTTTTCTCAATTTCCCCGCCTCCTTCTTGCTCAAATAAAATAAATAACGGTGTATAAAGATTAGGCGCAGAAGTTGAGGGAATATCAATAGTAATTGTCTTACCATCTGAACTTCTCACATATCCTGGTAAGGAAATTAATTGATTACCTGGATTACCATTAATATAACAATAGCAACCAGGGGAAAGATTCGTCATTGGAACATCAGACTCAATTTTAATCTGATAATTGCCATCAGAAATCATTTGACAAGATAACCTGACAGTCGTTCCACCATCTATATCGGTAATAGTAGTTTGACAATACTGCTGGGCAGCCCACGCGTTGCTCAAAATATTTCCTAAAACAATAAGAAAAAGGCAAATTGTTTGTAGTTTTTTTCTCATAATAATAAATTTTAAAATTAAACATTATATTTTTTGTTACTTAAAAGCCAAAACTTTAAAGTTCAGATTTTGAGATCAATAAAATATTTTTGTTTGTAAATTTGTAATTTTTTGTCTAAAATATTTTCATAAATTATTGATTATTAATAATTTGATTTTTATTTCTTTATAATTTTCGACCATTGATTTTTCCCCGATTTAGTTTGCAATTGAAGTAAATACATTCCTTGTGGCCAATTCTTTGAATCGATCATCTTCTCATTTGAATTCTTATAAATACATCCACCTTGCATATCAAAAACTGTTACTTCAAAATTTTCTTCATCAGTATCAACGTTCAAGATGTCTTTTACTGGAATAGGGAATAAATGAAATAATAAAGTAGAAGGAGCAGGAGGGATAGCAGCTTTATTTCCTAAAGTAAACCAATCAACATTACAGCCTTCGCCCATACTTTTTAAAGTTATCCTTTGTTTTCCTGCCTGCAAATTAACTTTTATGGTACGATAATCCCAACTTGTCAATCAACCTGTTGAAGGTATATTATTGCTTACCAGTAAATTACCCGACGAATCAAGAATCTGCAATACAGTGCCATCAATACAAGCAATTCTGAAAGTAACATCATATTCTTTACTTTCAGGAATATTTATCTGATAATTAACCCAATCTTTAAAATAAAAATCATTCAGATACAAATTGCCTGAAGTAGCATCTATGCGTCTTAAACTTGCACTATGGCTGTCAATAAATTTCTCTGCATGAATTATGTCATCGGCATTGTAATAAAAGTTTTTATCAAACGATGACATATTGACATAAATGTCACCCAATTCGGTTAATACGCCACGATCATTTTTAGTCAACAGTACATTATAAGGGAAAGCATTATCACCATCATTACTTCTACCAATAAACCAAGCATAACGTGCAACATCAGGATCGTTTTCCAGATAAGTAACTGCTTCTACCATAAAATCTTTTTGAACATCAGGAGTAAGTCCTTGATTTTGCTCATAAGCACAAAATTCTGTTAACCAAATTGGTTTATTATATTTTTTAAATCGGTTGATAAAACTTTGTAAAGCAGAAACATTATTCATATAGCAATGAACAGCTATCCCCTCAACATCTGAAAGCGGGACCAATCTAAAAAATTCATCCAACCAAACAATAGGATCACTATAACCAGCTAAAGTCCCATAATTCAGCGCAGGAGAAATAATTTTTAAACCCAATTCCTGAGCTATAGCTTTCACATCTGGCCATTTGGCAGCTGCCTGACTTGGTGTCATGTTAGCCTGACTGACTAAGTTAGGTTCATTAAAAGCCAACAAGTACTGACATTCAGGATGTTTTGCTTTAAATGCCCTTAATCCATCAGCATTTACTCCATTCCATGCCATAGGATAATATTCCATATAATTACTATAATAATTATCTATAGCACTGGAAGGAAAAATTCCCCAATTATAAAACCAGGAAATCCCTCTACTCAAAGGAACTAAATCTTCAACATAAGGAATACTATATGCTAATCCTCTTTTGGTGCTTCTTTTCTGAGCACACAAATCACTTATACAAAAAAAAATCAAAATAATTGTGAAGGAAAAAACTTTTCTCTTAATATTAAAATGTAAGATATTTCTGATCATTGTTTAATTATTTTGCTTGTATAAATATTTTCATCGGATACTATTTTTACAATATAAACACCTTTAGTTAAATCTGATACATTTATATTTAACTCACGCTCAGAAGTGTTTTGTTGCCTGATCGTTTTCCCATTCAAATCATAGATTATTATTTTGTTATTTCTTTGATTTTCAGGAATTTGAATATTTAAATTATCAGAAACCAGCGTTGATACAACCGGCTGTTGCTTACTAGATGGATCATTAACTGCATTGATATCCCTATAAACTCTCACATAATCCACTAATAATTTTTGTGGGAAAATACTATTATCCACAGCACCACCCATCGTTCCTCCAATTGCCAAATTTAAAATTATATAAAAAGGATTGTTGAATGGGTAGTTTGCAGGATCTACTGAAAGGGAAGAAAAAGTCCAATATTGTGCCCCATCGAAGAAAAACTTGATTTTTTCAGAAGTCCATTCTATCGAATATACATGAAAATCGTTTGGAAGACCAGGATACACTTTTTCTATATGGAAATTTTGTCCATTCATACCATTATAATCTTTGGTATGAACATTTGATTGAAATCTGTCTGGTTGGCGCCCAACAAATTCCAGAATATCTATTTCACCACATGAAGGCCAACTTCCATATCCCATCATCCAGAAAGCTGGCCATGTACCACGACCTGTTGGAAGTTTAATTCGGGCCTCAATTTTTCCATAAGTAAAATCTTTCTTTCGTGAAGTATTGATTCTTGCTGAAGTGTAGTTCCAGGTCATACTACCAACGGTATAATTTTCTAACAAGGCTGTTATTACCAAATTACCGTTTTCAACCTTTAAATTTTGAGGACGCGAAGTATAAAACTGTTTTTCCTGATTACCAAAACCACTTCCCCCTTCCACTATATTCCAGTTATCCGTGTTCAAAGTTGTTCCATTGAATTCATCCGACCAAACCAATTGCCAGTTTTGACTCTTTACAGGAATTATAATGAATAACAATAAAATAAGAATAATTTTGAATAACTTCCTTGATTTTTTACTCATGATAAATTACATTAAATATATTAATAACCTGGATTTTGTTGTAAAAGAGGATTAGCATTTAATTGTGTTTCGGGAATAGGGAACAATTCATGTTTACCTTTTATAAAAGGACTCATATCTTTACCCTCTTTTGCAATATATTTCTCTCGATATGCATTCATCACATCGCCAGCAATCCCCCATCTTATTAAATCAAACCAACGATGACCTTCCATAGCAAATTCTACACGCCGCTCATGACGAATAGCTTTGCGCAAATCAACTTGATTTTCAACATAGGATCCATAAGGGAAATCTGGCAAAATATCAGGATTTGTGGGATCGGATGCTGAATTTCGAGCACGCAACCGAATCAAGTTTAATTTGTCTTTTCCTTCTTTGATGTTATTTATTTCACATGCTGCTTCTGCATACATTAAAATTACATCTGCATATCTGATAACTATAGTATTATTTGGTGCGCGTGTTGGATGTTTTAAGGGAGGCATATAAAAAACTTGTTTGCCACCTACTGTTCTCCAAAATCCCAAAGCAGCTTTCCTGGCATGATAACCATTATCATAACTACCAGGAGCATAAACATCTCCCGCATCAAAAGGCAAAATAGCTTCATCACGACGTATGTCATCAGGTTCAAATTCATCATACAAATCTTGCGTAGGACGATTGAATCCCCACCCAGAATTATTAGCACGAGTGCGAGTCATAATTGGGTCAAAATTTCCTCTTGTTCTGCCTAATCCTCCGTAATCTGAAGTGGCTTCTTCCATGTATTGAATTTCAAAAACGGATTCTGGCCCATTTTCTTTTTCAAATCTTGCTTCTGTGGGACTTTCAAATACTTTAAAAATATCAGCATAATTATCTTCAAGACGATACTCTTTAGATGCTATAATACTATCACCTAAAGACATTACTCTATCATAATCACCAAAGGGATTTTCACTATTAAGAATGTCGAAAAGAATAACCCTCATCAATAAAGCCTGGGCAGCTCCTTTTGTTGCTCTTCCCAATTCTGAAGCAGGATATTCACTTTTTAAAGGAAGAGCTTTAATCGCATCCTCCAGATCTTGACGAATAAACCTTACAATTTCCGCTTTACTTGAACGTGCTATTTGTGTATCATGTTGATTAAAAGTCCTGTCTCCCTTTATAATACCGCCAAAAACTCTCATCAAACGGAAATGATACAAGGCTCTTAAAAATTTTGCTTCGCCAATCAACCTTGTCTTTAGATGTTGGTCAGACCATTTATCAGCAGTCATTCCATTAATATTTTCCATAGCAAAATTGCAACGAAAAATTCCCTGATAATTGATGTCATAAAAAGTATCTAAATATTCATTATTAGCTGTGGTTTGAAAATTTTCCATTAAACCCACCACTTGCATATCATATAAAGAAGCTCCACCTTTTAAAGCATCATCAGAAACCACATCACCAATAAACCATTCATTAGCGTAGGTACCCCCCAACTGCCATTGTAAAGGCACATAAGCTGCATTAACTGCTTGTATTGCTGCTGAATCATTATTAAAAAAATCACTTAATTTTTCTGTTGCTAGTGGCTCAGGTGTTAAAAAATCAGTACATCCCATAAGACATCCACTTACTACGAAAAAAAATAAATATATAATCTTTTTCATTTTTTATCCATTTAAAATAATAAAATCAATTTCTCATAAACCCAACTGAACACCAAACAAAAAAGTGACAGCTTGAGGATAATTACCTCTATCCACTCCACGAAAGCTCGCTTCTGGATCATAACCAGTATAGTTCGTAAAAGTTAATAAATTTGCTCCAGAAATATAAAGGCGACACGACTCAATTTTAGCATTCGATAATACTTTTGGAGGTAAACTGTAACCAATTTGTGCATTTTTCAAACGCAAATAACTCCCATCTTCAAGAAACCTATCAGAAGCCCAATAATTAGAAGCACGTCCTTTAGCACGCGGTATCGTAGTGGAAGGCTGATCAGTAGTAAAAGAATGGAGCATTTCTGTACCTAAATTAGTAAGTTTTATCCCTTCGCCTCCTTGCATAAAAAATTTATTGCAATTATAAATTTTGTTTCCTGAAACGCCTTGAAAAAATAATGAGCAATCGAATCCTTTATATCCAACAAATATATTAAATCCATAAGTAAAAGTAGGGAATGAACTCCCTATAATTGATTTATCTAAATCTGTGATTTGTCCATCATTGTTTTTATCTACATAGCGAACATCACCCGGCTGCACTCCTGAAATAATATATTGAAGATCACCATTTGCATCAAGAAGTGGATCGCCATTTTCATCCCTTTTCACATACTCATCTACCTCTTGTTGGTTTTGGAATATACCATCGTAAGTATAGCCATAAAATGAATAAAGAGGATACCCTTCTTTGCAAACAACTAAATTCTCACCTTTAAAACCTTCATAATAAAGAGGTGAACTCATACTCATATCAACAAATTTATTGTTAACAGTTGATAAATTAGCACTTATGGAATAATTAAAATCTTTTGATACTTTATCTTTCCAGTTAACTAAAAATTCAAATCCCTTATTTCGAACCTTCCCAACATTAGCAGGTGAAGAAAAGAGCATTCCAATATGTTTAGGCAAAACTACATTCAGAAACATATCTTTTGTATCTCTTATGTAATAGTCGATACTACCATTTAAACGAGTATTTAAAAAACTTACATCAATACCAACATTTGTCTGTTCTGTTGTTTCCCATTTCAGATATTCGCTCGGTAAAGAAGTCATTGTAGCGCCATAAGCCATATGCTGATCATCACCTAACACATAAGTTACAAACTGCGAACCTGTTTGAACCTTAGCAAAATAATTATTAGAAGGAATGTTTTCATTTCCAATTTGCCCCCATCCTACTCTAAGTTTGAAAGAATCAAAGACTGAACGCAAGGGGATAAAAAAATTCTCTTCACTTACTCTCCAACCTAAAGAAAATGAAGGAAAATATCCCCACAATTTGTCTTTGGGGAATTTACTAGAACCATCTGCTCTAAAATTAACTGTTAACAGATAACGATCGGCATAAGAATAATTCAATCGACCTAAAAACGAAGCCAAACGCGAACGACCTACCCCATCACTTACAGTATATTCACCCGTTCCCATAGAAATATACCAATTTTCTTTTCTTGGATTAGCAATGTCGGTTCTTGAACCACCTAAAGAATAATAACTATATTCTGAAAGTGACTGACCAATCATAAGTGAAAAATTATGTTTTTCCAATATTTTACTATAAGTCAATGTTTGTTCAATAGACCATGTCTGATAACGTTCAAAACTGGAAGTAACAAAATTGTTATCCATTTTATCAAAAGGAGCTACTTCATATTTATCTTTGAACTCCCTATGCTGCCCATAAGAAAGATCGAATCCAAAATCAGCTTTATATACTAACTCCTTGATTGGCTTAATTTGAAGATAAGCATCTCCAACAAGGCGATCCCAATTGTTTTTGGGATGTATAAATTCTACCATACTTAAAGGATTTGGATAATTGGCAATAGTTGAAGCGGATACATTGCCATTAGGAAAACGGACAGGGTCCCACGGAGCAAACCGTAGAGCACTGTTCAACATAGAATAATTATCATTGTTATTTGGTGCATTCCGGTTATGGGAATTCATTAATGAAAGATTTTCCCCTAAGGTCAGCCAGTCATTAATTTTTGTTGAAGAATTTATACGAAACGTAAAACGGTTATAAAAAGAAGCCATAATGATACCCTTCTGATCAAAATAACCTGCACTTAAAAAATAATTAGTTTTTTCAGAGCCTCCCTCAGCAGCTACATAATAATTTTGAATGGGTGCATTATCATCAAAAACTACCTCTTGCCAATCGGTATCATAAGAAGAAAAATCAATCCCTTTTGGAATATAAGTTTTACTTCCTGCAAAATTATCATATATCCATTGGTTAAATTCTTCAGAGGTATCCCCTGTATAGCCTAAAAATCTGGAAAGTTGTTCAGAATTCATTAGATCGAGTTTTTTGGCTTTATTTTGAATCCCATAATATGCTTCTACATTCAATTTCATTTTCCCCGATTTATCACCTTGACGAGTAGTTATTAATATAACTCCATTCGCACCCCGGGCACCATAAATAGCACACGCTGAAGCATCTTTTAATATTTCAACTGATTTTATATCAGCAGGGGAAAGAAAATTAATATTACCTACCTGAACGCCATCCACTACAAAAATTGGCGAAGAATCATTTATTGTACCAATGCCACGAATACGAATAACCATGTCAGCACCTGGCTGACCACTATTAGCAATTGCTGTAACGCCAGGTGAAAGTCCTTGCAAAGCTTTATCAACAGTTGCCGCAGGGAGTTTACGTAAATCCTCACCCGTTACAGATGCTATAGCTCCTGTTAAATCTCTTTTTTTCATGGTGCCATAACCAACAGCTACAACCTCTTCTAAAACTACAGTAGAAGGCTGTAATATAATTTTCAAATTAGAAACTGGCCCAGTGATACGTTGCTCTACATTTTCAAAGCCCAAATAAGAAATGACTAGTGTTTGATTTTTTTCTACTTCAATACTAAAACGTCCATTAATATCAGAGACTGTTCCTTTATTAACTCCTTTTATCCAAATATTGGCACCAATAATAGGCTGGTTGTCTTCAGCAGATAAAACAGTACCGCTAACATTAAAAGTTTGTGAAAAAACATTCATGACTAAAGTTACCCAAAGAAAAAGTAACGTTATCTTTTTTTTCATGTGTAAAAATTATTATATTGTTTTAATTATCATCAAATGAAATTTATCCTTAACAAATTGGATAAAAATTTCTAAATTCCCAATAAGTTTTTAAATTAGGTAATAATTTAATTGGCTATTTGAAATTACTTTTATTGAAAATCTTTTTTATTGAAAAATGTTTTATTTTTGAATCTACTACTTCAAAAAAATTAATTTAAATATTTTTTGATTTATAAATCGTTGAATATCAGGATTGAATTTTTAAAAGGTAATTAGAGAATGAACTTTTAAAAGCAGGCTTATTTTTAAATCGAAAAAACAGCTTGTCTATACATGAAGCATAGACAAGCTGTACAATGAAACAAATCAATTCAAATCATTTTTTTGTAAATTTATTCACTAAATTACCCGACTTCACAATATACACACCTGAGGATAAATTGGAAATATTTACACGATTAACTTTGGAATTCAAAACATGGGCTCCAGAAATACTATAAATATTAATTTCATCATTACTATTGTTATTGAAGACATTCAAATAATTACCATCATCGTCAATAGAAAAGGCAAGTTTTTCAGCTTTTGGAGTGAAAATTCCTGAACCACCATCTGGTGCTCCTATGTATACATTATCCCATGCAATAAAGCTACCTGCATCGTTGCCACCTGAGAAAAACAAATAATTTTGATCAGTTAAAGGTGCTAAATATTTGAGATTATTCGAGCCTCCACTCATTAATTGTGACATCGGAATGTTAAATTCTACCCATTGTGTTTTGTCACGTTGTGCTAACGGCAAATTAGTCCTGTTCAGAATAACCTTTCCTTCTGTTTTAGTAGTAATAAAAGGATCACTAGGGTCAGGAGAGCTTCCATTTAATCCGACTGTAATATCCAGAGCACAATCAGTACGGATGGCAAAATGGAATGTCCAATCTTCGGTAACATCAGTTAAATCCATTTGAGAAGTAGGCATAACGAAATAACCGCAACCCCACCATCCAAGGCTACCAACTGTAAAAGCAATATAACCATCCTGGCCGAGTGAGCCTGTACCCACTGGTGTTGCTCCAATCAAAGAAGTTCCATCAGGCCATACATATAAGACCCTATTAACATCATCAAGACGAAGATTAATCCACGAAGAGTTCCATGTTGGATTACCACCTAATACAAATACATAACGTTTCTGTTGGCTAAACAAAGCACTAGCCATAAAAAATGCACATAAAAGCATGAGAGCTTTTTTCGTAAATAATTTTTTCATAAAACAATTTTTTTTAATTTGGTTAATAATAATGTTTAACAAAAATAATAAATAAAAAGAATTTTAAAAAAATTCATCCAAAAATAATGACTTATTCGAATTCGTTCCAAAAAAATTACCTCACAAAAACTCACACCCCTAAAATTTAATTTTCATTTTTCCTCAACATCAAATAATAAACTTCTCCTTTATTTTTCTAAAATTCAACTAATTAAATAATTTCTTTGATTTTTTTAATTTACCTTTCACTAAAAATGAAAAGAATTATTTCTTAATAAATTCCAAAAAATTAAATTCAAAATCATTGCTTTCAAAGGAAATAAACAAATTTTGCTTACCTTTTTTTAAATTAATATTTCCACAATAGATAGTTTGCCAATCATTTGGATTTATATCACTATGTGAAAATTCAATTTTTTTCTTCTTCTTTCCAAAAATAAAATTAAATTTAACTGGATAAGAAGTCGGTTTAATTCTGGCAAATATTTGATAATCACCTTTCTCTTTTACATCTACGGTATATTTTAGCCACTCTCCTTTTTCAATTGCAAATAAATGATAACCGTTTGTATATTCATTTTTATCATTACAACGGATGATATCTACTCCATCATTTCGATACTGATTACCACGATTGCCAACAGATCTTTTGCCATTTACCATGATATTTTCATTATCCTTATCAAAATATGCCCTGTTGTAGTAACCTAAATCATAATCTACTCCATAAATTCTTCCCGGAATAAAGTTTTTAGTGTAAGGTAAAGTGCTTGTTTCAAATCGTTGGCGAAACATGGCATCTATTATTCCTTTGTTATAAGAACAGTTTTCAGCTTTTAAATTATCCGTCAACTCAAATAAAACTTGTGTTGCAAAATTCTTTGAAGGTTTTGATTCTCCATTTTTCCAATATTTCAACAACTGATCATAGCCTGAAGGAGCAATAATGGTGAAAGGATTAACTATCGAAGAAACTTTTTTAAGCGGCCACCACGACCAGCCAATATTATTTTTCTCTACCAGTCGAATGCAATCTGTAAACCATTTATTGGAATTTTCACCACTTTCACCCAGCCAAAGAGGAATATCATATTTCTTTCTCAACTGTATAAAAGGTTCAATAGATTGCTGGGTATTAGGGTTCCAATATTTATGGAAACTTAAAGCCATGTTGTTATCCCATTTTCCAGGGAAACCATTAAAATTATTAGCCCATCCATTACCTTCAATAAATAGAATATGTTTTTTATCTACTTTTCGAATGGCTTTGGAAATTTCTATATACAAATCCCAAATATCTTTATTTAAAAGATCTTCTCTGCCATGAATATCCTTGTTCTCAAAAGTCCAATTGGGCTCATTCAATAAATCATATCCTCCAATATTGGGCTCATCTTTGTAATGTTCCGCAATCCTCTGCCAAAGAGCGATGGTCTTATTTTTATTCAAATCGCTCTCCCACAATGAAGGCTTCGTTGGATCATAGTCCGAAATATTTGCATCCTTTCCCTGACCGCCGGGTGCTGCATGAAGATCTAAAATAACATACATTTTGTTTGCCTTGCACCAGGAAACCAAGCTATCGGTCAACTCAAAACCCTTTGAAAGCCAAGTATTTTTATACGGATCCGGCTCTTCTTCAATTGGTAAGGTAAATAAATTATAATGCATGGGGAGTCGTACACTATTGAATCCCCATTTTGCTAAAGAATCAATGTCAGTTTTTGTAACATGATTGCTTAACCATTTTTCATAAAATCTTTCACACGCTTCGTCACCAATCAAATCGGTTATTTTTGCTTTTATCTGATGCTGATTACCACCTCCTGGCATTTGAAGCATGTAACCTTCCTGAAGCATCCAGCCACCAAGTCCCATTCCTCGTAACAAAAATTCATGACCAGATTCATC
>Ga0116165_1002870_pt1 | contig 11849 bp, 8 predicted proteins | sample AD_JPNMR1_MetaG_FD_89885 | JGI IMG/M metagenome (GOLD analysis project Ga0116165, IMG submission 89885) | Active sludge microbial communities of municipal wastewater-treating anaerobic digesters from Japan - AD_JPNMR1_MetaG | ecosystem: Engineered > Bioreactor > Anaerobic > Digestate | place...
ATACATGACAATATAACCGATTCCGTGCTAATTCCTCAGTAAAAAATCCATACAGGGGGTCATGGGGGAGAAGAGAAAAGGGGGGCTCATGTACAGGCTGATCAAAATGAAGGATCTGAAAGTTCCTCCCTCCATACACCGCATCCTTAAGGAGGGTAATATCAGGAGCAAGGAGGACAATAAAAGAAGCAGACCCTTGTACATTGAGCAGATGGTTTCGTAGCGAAAGGTCAAGCAGATTATGCATCCACCGTTCAATCCGGGGGTATACAGGCCGTTGTGACTCAGGGGGAATAACAGATTTGGATGAGTAGAGATCTGGAGGACGGCTGGTGCTGTAATCGAATCCCGGGCCCCCGAATGAGAGGGGTACCATGACGTCTCTTTCCCCTCTTTCGGAACAGGTCAATTCATCAGATACCTCATCCGGATGACATGGCCCATCTGGGAAGAGCGGGAGCGGAATAATATTGTATCTCCCGTTTCGCGATGTTCTGACGTCAATGACACAGCGAAATGCCGAATCACAGGCGATATACCTGCCTGCCCTCATCATTGACTCCTCAAAGGATACGGCAGTGTCAGAGGTTACCGTAACAACATCCAGAACCGCTATCTCATGCAATTCAACACGCTTCCTTACCGGAAGGCACTCATCAATGACCACATCAGGAAAGACATCATCGATGAGCCAGAATCCGGCGAAGGCATGTCCCTCTGTGATGCAGATAAGAGGATTTAGGCCTATCCTTTCAAGACATCCTGCATATAGAAGAGTAAGATCAAGGCAGTTTCCCATCCGGTACCGGTACAGGGAATCCGCCAGCCTTATTTTCTGCCCCTCTTTCTCAAAACCTGCTTCAGGTATTATATACCGTATCTTCTGATCCTGCAATGCACCATACACCGCCTGAGCCATCATGATGACCCGGTGTGTATCATGGGTCAGATATCCGGTTAAGGATGAGTCTCCGGTCAATGTGTACAGGATATCCTGTGCTCTTCGCACCAATGCTGACACCGCAGACGCATTCGGGGTAATAAATGCAGAGAGAAGTTCCGGGAGAGACCCAAGACCGCCCCATTGATCACAGGCAAGAACCCGGACAGGAAAAGACTGTCTGATCAGAGAAGTGCAATGATACGTGATTTCAATGGTAAGGATCCCATGAATCGGGGATGAAACCTCTCTGAAAAACTGATGGGAGAGGATGAGCGGGACGGTATGTATGGTGTATATCTCACCTGGTGCAAGCCGGGGTATTATGGTTTCAAACCGGTCTGAAAAGAGCGGATCAGATGTGATTGAAAGGTGAAGATGAATGTAGGAATAGTCAGACCGGTTCTCAACCTGTAACCGCTTGATAACCGGGATACGGTTCTGTTGGACGGCATAGCTGATCGCCGGATCATACTCAAGGATCAAAGACAGGGGTGACAGTCCGGCAGGTACAGGCTCTCTGTCTGGCAGGAACTCCTCATTCATTACCATAGTACCGTTCCGTTCATTTCTGTATGATCTGCGTATGATCCACGATCCGGGTAGTCAACGGTTGTATTGCTGTCTTCTCTGTTGCTGGAATGTATATTTTCGAACATTATCAGAGATTGACCGATAATTGAGAATATAAGAGAGAAATAGTCCCCTGCACGGGGATTTTTGTGTCAGGTGGGAGAATGTGGTGAACAGGAGTTCATATGATGGATGGTAGGGTATGCAGGGGATAATAGTAGTATTCATAAAAAACTATATGAATATACGTTTATGAACATGTTGAGCATTATGAACATTTTGAACATTAACCATAAACGGGGGATATTATGACTCCTGCCTCTGAAAGGCTTGAGGAACTCGTCCATATCATCCCCATCGGGTATGAGATTGACCGGGTGGTAACACCATTTCAAGAGATAAAAGCTCACCGGGTTCATCTCATATCAATGGATGATCTGTCAAAATATGATAATCCGGATGAACATGCCCTGACCTTCCGGCAGCACGGGTTTGATGAGCGAAATCGTGATATATTGGAACGAAAAGGGATTGAAGTGGTATTGCACCGGATTGACATGTTTGATATCATTGAAGTGATGAAAACCATTTCAACCCTTATCGTACGGGAAAAGAGGGAAGGAAACCGGGTCTACGTGAATATGTCTGCCTGTGGGAAGATAGCATGTGTCGGTGCGACACTTGCTGCCATGATACATAACGTCAGGCTGTACTATGTCAGGGCCAGCCGGTACTCATCCACGGAACAAGAACAGGATGAACACGGACTTTCCATATGTGATTCAGTAAAGGTCTGGCAGCTGGAGAATTTCAGGTTCGCCCTGCCTGATGAATCATCACTCCTGCTTTTAAACCACATGGCTAAATGCAATGAGGAACTCTCATGTGATGATCTCATCCGGTACCTCAACTCGATGAAGGTCGAAGGATTTGAAGAGGATTACTGGAATTATGCATATGAGAAACGAAGAAAAGTGCAGACAAAGTACCTGATGAAATTACAGAACCGGTACCTGAATAAACTGGATGATGCAGGATATATTAAAAGGAAAAAAGTAGGGAGAAACACCATGGTAAAACTGACAAAGACCGGGAGGTATGTTGCAGCAGTGAGCGGTATGGATGAGGATACTATGGAACGGCTTCAATCTCACTGACACATTTTTCCTCTGTCAGCACATATCTGCCTGACTGCCTTTCTCCCGTATCGTACCGCACCTAGAATGCCTCCTCCTGTCACTACCCGACCGGCGGGAAAAAACAGAAAGACCAGGGAGATTCTGCGGTAACTCAAGGAAGAACGAATCTGGTGTTACCTGCCATCCCTTCTCTGATAATCAGAACTGACAAAACCATATGGTACAGGAATAGGCGATAATTGATGATAGTGACTGTGATGCAACCTGCAACCAATGGAGGGATTTTTTGTCCATACCTACCGATACAGACGTAATCACACATGGCTCATGTCATCAAAACAACGGATAATTATATGATAAGAATGGCCTCTCCTTAAAAAATGGTACATCATAGGTTGTATCTGACCTGGTAAATAACCCCGTTCAAATCATCAGAAATAAGCATCGAACCGTCAGGAATAATCTCAAGATCAACCGGTCTTCCATAAACCTTTCCATCCTTGAGCCATCCTTCGATAAAGGGCTCATATGATAAGGCAGTTCCATTATGTATCCTGACCTCGGTAATTCTATAGCCAATCGGTTCTTTTCTATTCCATGATCCATGCTCAGCGATAAAGATCGATCCAGCATGGATATCAGGAAACATCCTCCCCGTATAAAACCGCATACCAAGAGACGCAACATGCGGTCCAAGTTCCTGTGCTGGAGGGGTACAGTTCATGCATTTATTCGGAGCCAGTGATCCGAATTCAGGATCATCAATTTCCGTCCCATGGCGATACGGATACCCAAAGAACATTCCTTTCTTTGGTGCATGATTGAGTTCATCAGGAGGAATATCATCACCAAGCATATCCCTGCCATTATCTGTGAACCAGAGATCTCCAGTCTGGGGATCCCAGTCAAAACCCACCGTATTCCGAATACCATGTGCATACATTTCAAGGCCGGTCCCGTCCGGATTCATCCGGTAAAGGGCAGCATACCGTTCATCTGGAGGAATACAGATATTACAGGGCGCTCCAACCGGAACATAGAGCATACCATCCGGACCAAACCGGATAAATTTCCATCCATGAGCAGGATCAGAGGGGAATGCGGTACTTATCACCACAGGTTCAGGAATGAAAGGGAGAGTAGAGAGAATGCCGGGATATTTAAGAATGCGGTTGATCTCAGCAACATAGAGATCACCATCCAAAAGAGCAACTCCGTTTGGGGCATTCAGACCTGTTGCGACTGGAATGACTGTCTCTCCAAATCCATCAGAATTCGTGTCACGGACGGCATAAACCGAATCGCCCCTCGTACCGACAAAGAGTGTTCCATCTGGACTATACGCAAGTGATCGGGCACCCGGAATACCTGAGCTATATACCGATATAGAAAATCCGGGTGGAAGCAGGATCTGTGACAAAATATTATCAAATGAAGAATTATGCGGAGAATAACCGGATTTTTCTGAATTCTGAAGAGGAGGGAGAGAACCAGAAGAACTCATGTACCCAGAAAGTGATATGAGTACGAAACACAGGATAAAAAATCCTGCTAATGCCATGATCTGAATTATCCGTTCGCGAGAAAGAACAGGCATACTTCACAATCGCAGGGATGGGTAATGAACATATTGGTTATGGCTGAATGTGAAAGCCGGGGGACAGATTCGGGCTAAAAAAATTTTAAGCAAAAAATTGTAAATTTACCGGTTATTCAGATCATTGTGGTCTTCCAAAAGAGAAGCGGATGATATTCTTTGGACAGACATCAATACACGCACCGCACAGAATACATTCAGCCTGTTCCATCCGGTTTTGTTCCACCATGGAGAGGACATCAAGCGACTGGGAACATTCCCTTGTGCATCGTCCGCAACGGATGCAGTCTTCAGAATCGGCAACGAGTTGGATTGCAGGAAGACCGGCCATATTCCTTATCTTCCTGCCAACGATCATAAGAACTGATATAGGACAGAACAGATGACACATTCCTCTTCTTCCAATAAGCAGTGCAATACCTGTGATAAGAAAGAGGATCACAATGAACACGGTCAGTTCTACTGGCCCGGTAACTGAGAGTCCGTTTGTGGTTCGATAAAAAGGCTCAACTGAGGAAATACCCCCTGCACGTATGAATAGCCCAAATATCGTGATAAGCCAGAGGACAAAGAGTCCATATCTGAACCGGTTTATCCAGGGGTTTGTCACCCGCTTTTCCTGCACTTTTCGGGCAAGATCCTGAAGAGAGCCAAAAGGACAGATCCAACCACACCATAATCTTCCCCCGATTATGGAAAAAATGAAGATGATGGTGAATAAAATGGCACTTCCGGTAACAATTCCTGATTTTGCTCCTTCGATAATGAGCACCGGTGAGAGATAAAAGAAAGTGGCCGGAAGGAGCAGCAGTGAGAGTAAAAGGATCAGACGTCTGAGCTTTTGCTGGTTCATAGATCACCTTTTTTATCATTACATCATGATTTTTTACTCTATAACCGTATATCGCTGGATATAGGTGACATCGGTATCCGACGGGGGTTCCCAGGACCGGCGGTACACCCCAGTAAAGGTCTGGTTACCAGGAGCTGTCGCTTCAAGGATCCACTCATGCTCCCCTCCGGCTCCGACAATCCGCTTATTATCAGGGCCGATAAAGGTATCATTCACGATTTTAAGTCCGTCACTTACGGATACATTCCAGGTATAGCCGGTTGTCGGGTTTTCCTTCAATGATACCGTAGTCTGCTCTCCGATCTTCAGAAGGACAGGAGGCTCTTGATCAGTCTTTTTCTGGAGCACGGCTATCTCCTCTTCAAAAGAAAGCGGGATATCAGGTTCAGATTCGGCATTTGTCTCTGATGGGACCGGAGTATTATCGGGCGTAATGGGATTTTCCACCGGACTGTTGGTTGTTCCGGTACATCCACAGAGACACACCGCCCCGGTCAGAAGCAGGATGATGAAAACATACGGATTCATACAATACATTCACGTTAGGAAGAGCAAAAATCTGTCGGTATCAGTGAGAGAAGGAGAATATGGTAAAGCAAGGAAGAGTAACTCTCCATCCGATATCTGAAGGATACACATACTATCATAAATATATGTCGATCGCAGTAGAAATTATTTATTATGGTTCGGTGGTAATCCATTATGAATGACCGAGAGAAGTAACAGCAGGATAGATTCTGATATCCTGCAGACTCTCCTTGACTAGAACCCGGTTGCAATGGCCCAATTTGACACCCAGTTTCATTTTTTATACGCAAATCAGGCATTTTGTGATCTCTCCGGAATCCCTTTTGAAAAGGTTGTCGGGACCAGAATTGCCGACCTGAAAATATTAAAACTGGAGGGGGAAGGATCCAAAGCCGCCATCGAACAGAAACGAAGAGGGAAGGCACGGATAGAGGTTGAATTTCCATCCGGTTTCAAAATCCTGAATGCATATACCATCCCGGTTCTGGACGCACAAAAAAATGTCATATCAGCTCTCGGAGTGTATACGGATATTACTGCAGAAGAGTGGGAAAAACTGAAAACTAACCAGATAATTGAGAATAACCCAATCCCATTTCTGCTTTTAAAGACTGACCTGACCATTGAGGGAACTAATGAGTCCTTCATAAAATTGACCGGTTATACCAGGGAACAACTATTAAGAATGAATTTAGCCGATTTTAAAATCCTGAAACTGGAGGGTAATTCGGCACGGGATTGCATTACATCCAAAAAAGAAGCAATCAGTGATGCGCTTATTGAGTTTCCATCAGGGAAGAAGAATATCAGACTCTACTCAATCCCGCTTCTTAATGAGAAAAATGAGGTGAACTCAGCTCTTATCACCTGTGTTGACCTGACCCCCCAGAAGCGGCTCGCAGAATATCAGCAGACAGAAGTTGAACGGCTGGCACAAAACCTTCAGAATCTGGCGAACGGGGATCTGAACTTTGATCTCTCAACCGGCCAAGCTGATGAGTATACCCAGAAAGCCCAATCGCAATTTACCGTTATCCAGGAGAATCTCAAAGCTGCCGGGAGTAATCTGACTGGTGTCACACAAGAGATGGAACGACTTATCCGGGAAATTACAGCAGGCAATCTTAAATTCAGAGGTGAAGCGGAGAGATTTGCCGGAACATATAAAGAGATCATAGCAGGTCTGAATCAGCTCATTAAGTCGGTTGAGGTCCCGGTTTCTGCCTCCATCGCCCTCTCCGGTGAGTATGCAAAGGGGAACTTCGCTGCAGAACCACCAAATATCAAGGTTGAGGGAGATTTCCTGATATTAAAGGAGGCATTGATGAATATCGGGGTTCAGGTCTCTGCCGTGCTAAGAGAGATCGACCGTGAGATGGAAGAACTTACGAGCCGTGCCGAGGAAGCGAATGCCGGAGTAAAAGACGTTGCAGAAGGATCGGCTATGGTTGCAAAGAATGCTGCAGATGTGGGAAGCCAGAGTGAACGGGGAAAGCAGAATATCGACCAGGTTCTCCGGGCAATGATGGATCTCTCTGCAAATGTGGAAGAGGTTGCTTCAAGTACAGAATCAGTCAGCAGGGTTACCCATGATACCGATGAACTCTCAAAGAAAGGAGTTGAACTCGCTCATAATGCAGAAACCGGGATGAAGGGTATCATGGCATCATCAAATGAGGTGGAACGGATCATCACCGAAATCAAGGGTGAGATGGCACAGATAGGAAAGATCGTGAATGTTATCACGGACATCGCAAGTCAGACCAACCTCCTTGCGTTGAACGCTGCCATAGAAGCGGCTCGTGCCGGTGAAGCAGGACGGGGATTTGCCGTTGTTGCGAGTGAAGTCAAAGCCCTGGCACTTGAGTCCCGGCGTTCAGCAGAAAATATCGCTGAGATGATAACAAGCCTGCAGAAGAAGTCTGATGAAGCAGCAAATGCAATGGAACAGGCAGAGAATGCCGTATTACAAGGAAACGGGGCAGTTCTTGAAACCCTGAATATTTTCGATCAGATCGTTTTATCGATCGGACAGATTGCCAGGAACATGGATGATGTATCAAAGACGACCGAACAGCAGGCCGCGTCTGTCGAGGAGATTACCGCAAGTGTTCATGAGGTGAACAACCTGGTCGGGGAGATAGCAACCGAAGCCTTGTCAGCGGCATCTGCTGCCGAGCAGAGTTCGGCCGGGACCAGTCAGATTGTGACCGTGGTAGAGGATCTGAATAAAATAATTACTGAAGTTTCCAAAGCAATCGGGAAATTCCATTACAAATAAAAAATTAAAAATTTTTGGTCAGAGTAAACTTATTGTAGTCTGTTCCATACTCCCAAAACCGCTACTGGTAGTCGTCATAACTGTAGTGACCATCTGAATCATTTTCCCCAGCGAATTATACCAATATTCGACAGAATAATCATACCCGTTCGTTTTGGTGACTACTATCCCTTCATAATCATTTTTGGTAATACTGCTTATTATCCCGGTATCAGGATCCTGATCAAAGGTTCCGGTTCCAAGACCCTCTACCTCCGGAGGAATGAAAACCCCACCGATATGAGCCATTCCGGATACGGTACTGGTCGAACTCTGGGAAGTGAGAGTATCCTGGGAGACGGTAGTCACCACAACCGGAACAAATCGATCGGATTTTGCCCCGAATGTGAATGAACTGCTTCTGGGAAACTGGGATGGAGCACCGATCATTCCGTCTACGGTGATAGCTTTTACCCCGGAATAGGAAAGAGTAAGCCCGTTTGTCACCCACGAGGGCATGGAACCACTCACCCAGGGAACCTGGACTGTCCGGGTATTACGGAGAGCATATGTGGAAAAACTCCCTGACTGGCGTTGATACTGTTCCCCTCCATCCTGAAACCATGCGTCATTCCTGATATCAGATTTATGATACAGAAGCATACCTGTCTTCAGGTCATATATCATTGTCAGAACGCCGCCGCTGGTAGAAGAGGAATCAAACTTTATTGCATTATATGACGTTCCTCCAGTTGAATACGGGACACGGGTGACGGCAAAGGTCTGTGTTGACTGATCCGGAACAGCAGCGATAACATCGGGGTTCACCCAGAACGGACCACAACCGGCAGGGTAAACACTTCCGTGACTATGAACCAGGTGCATAGTATCATACGGGGGCTTGGGAGCATATGAGTCGGTCGTAACCGCGATGCTATTCCCGCTTATTCCGACAACCGTCAGTTGTGTGATGCCGGATCCGGTTCCTGCATTCTCACTTGGCATCGCAAATCCAAACGGATTCACCTCAGCCCCGCCATAGGAGACCATCGTGTTATACGAGAAACGGACCCCTTCAGTGACCCATGACGGGGCAGGGGCGGTCAGGAGATCAGGGATGAACACCGGAAGGGGATTTTCAACGCCTGATACCAGCATCGGAGCTGCCATACCGGGAGCAGATACAACAAAAAATGCTGAAAAACAGATAATCACCAGGGATCTCTGGAGAGCCAAACCATTGCCCATATAATCAGAATGGGAGCACAAGATAAAAAAATATTCTATCCTTTGTTCTTGAAAATCTCTTTCTTTCTCGCAAGGATCTCAATGGTATTGGTGATGGAAAACATCGTCGAAAACCCAAGTAGCGTTCCGAGCATGACACGGATATTATTCATGTCCCGGGTAATAAGCCGGTTTTCAAGGGTCAGCATCAGGTCACTCTCCGATGCATTAACATCAAACTGGTATACTGCCAGATTATTACCCGTGACTTTAAATCTGGTCGGTTTTGGAGCAGAATTTATCAGTTCATAATTTTTCGGGAGTGAGACCTGGATTTTATACCTGGTCACCTGTGTCACCCCGGCTATCTGTTCATTTCCCATTGCATACAGGGGAATAACGACTGAGACTTGTGAGAGAGAGGTCTGGTGTATCCACCCGGGAACAAATATCTCGACCCCGTAATACCGCTCGATTATATCAGGCTTTATTACCAGAACACCCCCCATCTCCTTTACACGACTCAGATTCTCATACTGCTCATAGGGGATCCGGATCGTATCAGTACTCTCAGCAATCTTGTCAGGATAGACAATCCCTTCGCGTTCGGGCATCTGCAGAAGAGAGATATTTTCAGCAGAATCAGGCACCACCATCAGGCACCTGGACTGATTTTTGTAATCTTTCCATTCAGTTATCACAATCCCCATGGTCTTTTGCTCAATGAGGGGATACAGCCCTAAAAAATACTCAGCATTATCTGATTTTTCGGAATAAATACCGATATAGTCGAGGTTCTCTGGATAAAAGGAACTTGTATAGGAGAGATATAAAAGAGCTGAGATCGTAAAACAGAAGACGACTAACCCGAGTATGAGTTTTAATACCGGGTGTTCCTTCATATAAGCAGGGATTTTCATACGGTAATCAGTATTGTGTTTTATTGTGGATCGTATGAGAGTTTTTTAATTGCCTTTTGAATCTGCATCTGTGTCCCCATCAGGTAGAGACAGTCACTCTCACATATCTCTTCTTTGTCGGAGAGATGAAACATCACATAGCCCTTCCGGTCACGTGCCAGAATAGAAACCTGTGTTTTTTTCCGAAGTGAACCAGCATCAGTCACTCGCCGGCTGGTTACCTGGAGTGCGGCAATATGCCAGGAATGGTCGATTGAGTGAAGAATCTGGGCATTATGGTAAAGCATCATCCGGCAGACTGCCTGAGCTATGATGGTCGGGATATACACAACATAATCCGCACCGGCCTCATACAACCGGGGGATCAGTTCAGGTCGTGAGCATCGTGAGAAGATACAAATGTCAGGGTTTTCATGTCTCACCATGAGCGTGCTAAAGAGGTTTTCCCGGTCATCCTGTGTGACTGCAAGGAAGAAACGTGCCGAATGTACGATTTCACGAGCATTTGTGAGAGCAGAACGAATCTCCCCGGTGACATCAGCCCCGGCCTTCGGATTCCGGTCTATGGTCACACATGACAGCCCAAGCTGTATAAAATCACGTGCAATCACCGCTCCCATCGTTCCAAGCCCTCCGATGATCGCGAGATTTTCAGCATCACTCCTCGCAAGAAATGCCCCGCTGACCAGTTTAAATAATCCATTCCCTGGTCCAATGAGATACAGAACCATAGACCGGTCAATGATCATGTCACCAGGAGGTGAAAGGATCACCTCACCCTTTCTGATAAGGTAAATCAGCCTGAAGTGATAGTCTGTCTCGAACCGAAGCGATGAGATTGTTTTCCCTTCTGCCATACTCCCGGGAATAACAGGAATTCTGACAAACCTGCATGTACCAATGGCAGAGGAGGTTTCCTGTAAAATCTTCTCCATCACAGGATTTGTTGCGAGAGTGTCAGGCTCCACCCCAAGGAGGGCGTGCCTTGCAGTCAGCGTTCCGACAATATCCTTTGAATGGACCAGAACATCAGCACCGCAGAGGGTAAGATACTGATCCGAATCATGACCGGTGGTGATCACAATAACCCGGGCATGTGTCAACTTACGCAGTCCCAGAAGTACCTCGGCAGAGATCATGTCCTCAAGACAGAAGAGGATATACCGACAGTCAGAAATGCCTGCATTATTCCAGGTTTTCTCTTCATCAAACCTGCCATAAATTACCTGAACAAGACCGGGGAGGGTAACTGCCTCCCTAAGAGCCTTTTTCTCATCCTCTTCAATCAGAACGATATCAACACCAAGACAGTGCATATGCTCCAAAACCTCTACAATCACCGGATTATATCCAAATATGACAACATGGTCTGCACAGGGATAACTGAGTGTGGTCGGCGGAACAGGATGCACCTTGTTCTGAATAATGGGAGTCAGAAAGAGATTGACGAGCATGAGAAACATAACCACACCAGATATCATCATAACAAGGACAAATCCCCAGAGGAGATCATGGGAGAATGGAAGCAATTCACCATATCCGGTCGTTGTTACCGTCTCCACGACAAAGATGAGGGCCTCTATGGGACTGATTTTTTTTGCCTCATAGGAGTTATGGAGAGAATAAAACAACATGGTCCAGAGAAGAATGACACCCGAAAAAAGAACGAGCGAGAAAAGAACCTGTTTCTCATACGAAGACTGGATCTTTCGGAGCAGACGTCTCATCGTTCGTATCATGGCCTGTTTGAAATCTGATTTGAAACCATATATACCCCCGTCATAGGAAAAGAGAAATACCTATACAATCAGG
>Ga0116165_1002881_pt1 | contig 11827 bp, 7 predicted proteins | sample AD_JPNMR1_MetaG_FD_89885 | JGI IMG/M metagenome (GOLD analysis project Ga0116165, IMG submission 89885) | Active sludge microbial communities of municipal wastewater-treating anaerobic digesters from Japan - AD_JPNMR1_MetaG | ecosystem: Engineered > Bioreactor > Anaerobic > Digestate | place...
ACCTCCATTTAATGTTTCTTCGCTTCTACAAAGAATAGGTAGGGGTAATAGAAGGAGTGATAAGCTGTTCGCCCTTGGAGTATATACTGATAATTGGGAAAAAGTATTATTTGAAACCATGTTTGCTTCTGCTAAATCAGGCAGATTATTTGAAAAATTGTATAAACCAGCACTATCTATAATTCCACAACAAATCTATTCATATATGTATCAAAGAAGGAGAATTGGCACAACTTTAAAATCTATTTATGAAATTTTTAAGCCAATTTACGACTATGATACTGTTAGAGAAATATTTAGCTCATTAATTGAAGTAGGATTTATAAAGGAAGTAAGAGCAGGAATTTACTTCCTAACTCCTGCACTTGAGCGTAAGATCAGTTATGGCAAAATTTACTCAAATATAGCAGAGATATCTTTTGGAGAATATGAAGTGTATGACATTGCAAAAGATAATATTGTAGGGAAAATTTTCTACCCAAAAGAGACTTTTATACTATCTGGTAAGTGCTGGCAAATAGTAAATGTTTTCGATGACAAAAAAAGGGTCTATGCTAAAGTAATAAGTGATACGACTGACTATGAAAAAGTTTTTGAAGGAAAAGGAGCAGGAAATTATAATTATCTATTGGCACCTGTAATAAAGAAAAAATTTTTTCCTGAGCTTAAAGGGGAGGAGTTTCCATTTATAATAAAAGATAAAAATGTTTACATATTACATTTTTTAGGTTCTTTATATGGCTTCTTACTTGCAAATGCATTTACTTATGATGGCTTAAATGCCTTTGATGTAGATGGTAAAATGCTGATTCTAAAACAGTATAATTTAAAAAACAAAGATTTTCCAATTCCATCCGATGAATCAATAATAGAGGCAATATGTGCAAATATTGAAAGGCTTGAGGATGCACTTGGCAGTGGAGCTTATTTTTATGATTTACCAGTTAAATATCAAATTGAAGACCATTATAGAAATCTTGATATAGAACGGTTTTTAGTGTTTTTGAGAGCTTTAAAACTTGTCCCTATAAACTTAAATTATTTTGAAGAAATTAGCAAATTTATAAGTACTAACTAAAATGAAGTATAATAATAAGTTGAAAGTGTAATTAAATTGGAGGTTTATTAAAAAATGAAAAGAATGAAAATTTTGGTAAAAGGCAATCTAAAAAGGATTAATCAATCATCTAACTGTAGAGAGTGCCAAACACCCTGTAAATCTGCATGTAAAACATCATGCACGATAGGTAATCAGACTTGTGATAATCTAAAAAAGAAGGGTAAATGGATCTGGTAGAAGAAAAACTCAATAAAGGAATAATACATCCATTCTCTTTTTGTGGAGAGTTTCTTCTTTTTGATTCAAGCACGAATTCAATTTTTTCTATACCTGAAAGTTACTATAAATCATTTTTCTCCGAAGAAAAGGATTCAGACCTTTTAAATGATTTAGTTGAAGGAGTAAAAAATGGTTATTTTTTTGTGAAAGATGAGCCCTTCATTGATAACAGAGTTTACAAATCTATGTGTCTCATAATTACAAGAAATTGCAACTTTTCATGTAAATATTGCTTTGCTAAGGAAAGCAACAAGACTGAATATAGAAACGCTATTATGAGCGAAGAGATTGCAAAAGAAGCTCTTTTCTTTCTTGTGAATGCCAGCAAAGAAAGGAAAAGCTTAGAAATTGACTTTTTTGGAGGAGAACCACTTCTTGGTTTTGAAACTATAAAAAGCACTGTAGAATATTCTAAAGTTTTGAAAGAAAAGTATAATAAAAAATTTCTCTTTTCTCTTACTACTAACGCATCTTTGCTAAATGATGAAATTATTGACTATTTAAACAAAGAAAATATTAGTCTCATATTAAGCCTCGATGGAGATAAAAAGACAAACGATGAATACAGAGTGAAAAGCAGTGGTATGGGTACTTTTAATGAAACTTTTGGAAATATAAAGAAAGTATTATCTAAGAGGAATGAAGGATATTATGTAAGAGGAACATATACAAACAAAACTATTAATTTTCCCGAAAATGTTAGATTTTTCTATTCTTCTGGAGTAAAAAAAATATCAATTGAGCCAGTAGTGACTAAGAATGAACTTATTAACCTTAAAGAGGAGGACTTAAGTTTACTTAAAAAAGAGTATGAAGAGCTATCAAAATGGTATATTGATACCAAGAAAGCTGATAAAGAGTTATCATTTTATCATTTTGAGCTTGATCTTATAAATGGATCCTGCATCGAAAAGTTGATGAGTGGTTGTGGTGCAGGTGTAGAATATTTATCTGTATCTCCTGAAGGGGATTTATACCCATGCCATCAATTTGATGGTAATGGTGAATTCAAATTAGGTGACATATATAATGGAATAACTAATAGTAGCCTAACTTCTACTTTTAGGACTGCAACAATTGTTTCCAACAAAAAGCCCTGTGATAGCTGTTGGGCAAAATATCTCTGTAGTGGAGGATGTCTTGCCAATAATTACACAATTAATAACGATATAAATTCCACATATAGTCTTGGGTGTGAAATACAAAAATTGCGATTAGAAGCTGCTCTTTTTGTTCAGGCAAAGATTCATAGTTTTTACTAAATGTTATAAAGGTTATTAATAGTTTTTATCATGAAGTAGTATCTTCTCAAATGATCCAAGCTTTCTTATTTTATATAACACCTATCAAAGCTAAAAAATGATCTTGTTTTCCTAATAATTTATTTTAGAAACAAAGACAGGTGTTGACGCAAGTTTATCAATACACAAAAAAACTATTAAATGAGGAGATTCCTCAAAACCAAGTAAAAAAATTCGTTGGTATACAAAAAGTATTAAAAAAATGAATTCTGAATGCTCGATAAATATGTTCGAGGGTGACAAATCACTTACTGAATTACCTAATAATTGAGTTAGTGAACGACACTTTACTGTCATTTTGAGTATTTTTTAATGATAAATAGTCTCTTTTTTAACTTTTGGGTGAAAATATTTCAGATATAAAAAAGAAAGAACAAACAAGAACGGCAGTTTTATGGTAACATGATTAGAGAAGAACATTTACAATATATTAAGGTTTTTAGTCCAAGAAACCATAAAAATAGTTACAAATTTCTAATTATATTACAATAATAAATTTAAGATATAATTATTAATGCAAAAATAAGTTGAATTGTTTTTTATGTGGAGGAATTTATTTGAAGTTAAATACTGACTTAATTAAGAAAATATTTGCAATAATTTTAATCTTTTTTGCTTGTATATTATCAGTGATTTCAATATCTTTTGGCATTTTAAGAAATCAGCTCTTTGTGATGCTTCCAAAAATTGAAGATATTACTGAGAACCCACAAATTTCATCGCAAATATTCGATAGAAACGATAATTTCGTTGCAAGTGTTCAATTAGATGAATATAGAATTTCTGTCCCTTTGAGTGAGATTCCTAAACATGTTAGAAATGCCATAATTGCTTCTGAGGATGAAAGGTTTTATGAACATGGCGGAGCAGACATAATTGGAATAATAAGAGCAGCAATAAGAAATGTATTTCACTTAGGAATTGTTGAGGGTGGAAGTACTATAAGTCAGCAACTTGCTCGAGCATTATTTTTAAGCACCGAACAGACATTTACGAGAAAAATAAAAGAAGTTATTTTAGCTAACGAGCTTGAAAATAGATACACAAAAGATGAAATTCTTGAGTATTATCTTAATTATGTATATTTTGGTCCAAGTCCCGCTGGTAGATGCTATGGAGTTGAAGCAGCAGCTCGCAATTTCTTTGGTAAGAAAATTAGCGAAGTAAGTGTTAGTGAAGCAGCGCTTATTGCTGGCACATTACCAGCACCATCTCTTTATTCGCCGTGGATTAATAAAGAGATCGCTATAGAAAATAGAAATGTTGTCCTTCATAAAATGCTTAGAAATAAATTTATTACAGAAGAGGAATATCAAAATGCCTTGAAAGAGGAAATAAATCTTAAAACATTGATGGGAACGCAGTTTACAGATTCAAAATATTATTTTGTAGATTATGTTAAACAGAAAGTTCTTGAGATGTTTCCAGAAGATGTATTACTAAAAGAAGGGTTGAAGATTTATACAACACTTGATTTAGACATTCAAGATAAAGCTTCTGCTTCGCTTAACGAAACATTTAAAAATGCAGAAAAAAGTGGCTACTTCAAAAAGGACTTAAAAGATAAAATTGGTGTTATTCAACCACAAGGGCAAATACTTGCAATGGACCCTAAAAGTGGAGAAATACTTGCTCTTGTTGGTGGAAGAGATTATTCAAATACACAATTTAATAGATGTACCTCTCCAAGACAGCCTGGATCCCTTTTTAAAATATTTGACTACACTACTGCCATTGAAAATGGCGTTGTTGGGACAGGAACAATAATAACAAGTGAAGAATTGAGTATGCAGGATCAAGAAAAAATGTGGAAACCAGAGGAATGGATTGGTGAAAATCAATACTTTGGACCTTTAACAGTTAGAGAGGCTTTAGTTAAATCGTCTAACATATGTGCGGTGAAAGTTGCACAAAGATGTGGTTGGGATAGAGTGGCATATTATGCCGAAAAGATGGGTATAAACAGTAAAATACTTCCAGTACCCTCTATGTCAATTGGAAGTTTAGAAGTCACTCCTATTGAAATGGCAACAGCTTTTAGTGTGCTTGCAAATAATGGCGAAAAAGCAGAACCTATATGCATTAAAAAAATCACTACAAAAGACGATAAACTCCTATATGAGCATCATTTAAATCGAACAAAAGTCATTAAAAAAGAAACAGCTATTTTAATGAATGATCTCTTTAGAAGTGTCGCTGCTAATGTAATAGGTTATATGCCATTTGAAGTGGCTGGTAAAACTGGAACATCTGAAGATTTTTTAAGTGGTTGGTTTGTTGGATATACCCCAGAAATAGTAGTATGCTCGTGGGTTGGAAGAGACTCAAGGGAAGTACCTCTTCCTGGTGCAAAGCTATGGGGCTCATCTTTTGCAGCACCAATGGTAAAAAATTGTCTTCTAAAAATACAATATACTCTTTCGAAAGAGAAATTTTTGAAAAACTCTGAAAATATTATAACAACAGGTATTTGTAGAGATAGCGGGCTTCTTGCAATACCGGATTGTCCATCCAATAGAGTTGTTTCAAGCAGTTATATAGCTGGTTCTGAACCAACTTTATATTGTCCAATACATAGAGAAGAATTTGTCTATAGAAAAATTTGTAAGGAAAGTGGGCTTCTTGCCAATGAGTGGTGCACAGAAACTGAAGAAAAAGCCTTTTTAAAAGGAACAGAACCAACAATATATTGTAACATTCATAAACCTCCTCTTTCCATATATTTTTCACCTTCAGAATGTAAAGTTAACGAAGAAATCACTTTAAGATTCGATATTTTTAATGATTTGGGTAATGTTGTAGAGCTTTATATTGACAATAAAAGAGTAGCTTCTATTACCGAACCACCTTATGAATATAAATGGATTTTTGATAATGATGGCCAACACAATATTATGGCAGTGTTGCGAAAAGATGAACAATATGTTTATATGCTAAAAACAGATGTCAGAGTACATAAATAAAAAATTTTTTTCATACAAAAAGAGAAGTTCCCCTTTTAAAATAATCCTAATACTTATATTAATAATCTTAATATTTATTATTCTTACAGTTTTTTCGTTGTCTTATAATATTAGAAAAGAATATAGTGAAAAAATAAAAAATGCCAAAGAGTATGTCATTTCTGGTGAGGAATCTTCCGAAGTTTTAGACTGTAACGGAAACGTTTTAAAGGTTCTCTATTTCTCAAAAAGGAGAATTTATGTTAGCTTAGATAAAATTTCTTTAGATCTCAGAAATGCTGTTGTTGCTTCTGAAGATGAAAGGTTTTATAAACATAAAGGTTACGATTTAAAGTCATTAGTAAGAGCAACAATACATAATTTATTTTCGAGAGATTTTGTTGAGGGTGGGAGTACTATAACTCAGCAATTAGCAAGGAATTTATTCCTTACGACTGAAAAAACTATTTCGCGAAAGCTGAAAGAGGTCATCATTGCAACTGAGCTTGAAAAAAAGTATACGAAATCAGAAATCCTTGAATTATATCTTAACCAGGCTTATTTTGGAGAAGGTTGCTATGGTGTAGAAACTGCATCTCGAAGCTTTTTTGGTAAAAGTGCAAATGAACTTGACCTCTCAAGTGCAACTTTATTAGTAGCAGTATTACCAGCTCCTTCAGAATTGTCACTTTTCAGCAATATTGAATCGGTCAAGGAGAGACAAAAATTAGTTTTAGATAAAATGGTCAGGAATAAATCTATTACAGAGGAAGAGGCAGACGCTACATTTAAAAAAGATGTAAAAATACTTGAGAAGGGATCATTCTCGGTTAATGAAACAGTTTTAAAAGATGGAGCTGATTATTTCATTGATTACGTAAAAGATGAAGCATTAACAATATTATCTGCCTCTGACCTATATAAAGGTGGACTAAAAATTTATACAACATATAATCCTGATTTTCAGAAAATTTGCTTCGAATCTTTTAATCAAGTGATTAACGATGCTATGAAAAATGGTTTGTTACCCAAAGATAAAAAAGATAAACTTAATGTAATTCAGCCTCAGGGAGCGATAGTAGCACTTTCAGTCAAAAGTGGTGAGATTATTTCTTTGATTGGTGGAAGAGATTATTCTAATACCAAGTTTAACAGAGCTCTTGCAGAAAGACAGCCAGGTTCAAGCTTTAAAATATTTCAATACACAGCTGCCATTGATAGGGGTATTTTATCACCGGAAAGCATCCTTGTTAGCGAACCAATAAACATCAATGGTTGGAGTCCAAAAGAATGGACTGGAGGATACTTTGGAGCACTTACTGTAAGAAACGCCATCAGACTTTCATCTAATATAGCAGCTGTTAAAGCTTTTCAAAAGGTAGGGGCGGATTTAGTAGTAGAGTACGCTAAGAAGATGGGCATAAAGAGTGAACTACTGAAAGTCCCTTCGCTTGCATTAGGAAGTAACGATGTAAGACCCTTAGATATGGCTGTTGCTTATGCTACTTTATCCAATGAAGGTAAAAAGATTGAACCTTACGCAATTAGGAAAATAGAGAAAAGACAAACAAAAGAGATATTATACGAAGCCAAACCAAAAGTTGAGCAGGTTGTTTCTCCTCAGGCAGCTTATATTATGACAGATTTATTAAAAGGACCGTTATCTCCTGGTGGAACTGCAGAGGCTATGAATGTGCAGGGTTTAACCATAGCCGGGAAAACTGGTACATCTGACAATTTCAGAGATGGTTGGTTTATAGGATATACACCAGAAGTATGTTTGGCAATTTATATTGGTTCTGACAGTAAAGAAGTTGATCTCTCCGCTATACCTAATTATGGCTCAACTTTTTCGGGTCAAATTTTTAAAAGAACAATGCAATCATTAAAATCAAAAAATTTGGTTAATAATATAGATTGGAAAAAGCCTGAGGGAATAATTAAGTGTAAAATTTGCATAGCAACCGGTAAACTTGCAAATAGCACCTGTACTTATAGGATAGAGGAAAGAATAGCCGGTACTGAACCACCGGTCTGTCAGATTAATCATATAGGTAAAGCTACGTCAAAAACAGAAGATAAAAATACTACAGAAAGTGAAACACCTAAGGAGCATAATCAGCCAGTTAAAGAAGAAGACCCTACAAAAAAAGAAGATGAAAATAGAGAATCCAAACCCGAGTTTGAACCTACTCCTGAAAGCTCTTTTGATAGTTCACCACTTTCTGATACTGGTGATTTTACAATATCTTTTGGAAGTAACATATTAAAAGTCGGTTCTCCTGTTGATATTAACTTTTTCATTTACGACCAAAGAGGTGTTAGTATAGAATTATTTATTGATGGGAATCTTACAGCAGTTTTAACTGAATATCCATATAAATTTTATTATTCTCCGGCTAATAAAGGCGAAGTTTTATTTCAGGTAGTCTTACGTGATAAAGATAATAACATAATAGGAAATAAAATATTTAAAGCATATGTTTTCGAGTAATTTAAAAGAAAAACTTATTATATCATTCGAAGGCATCGATGGTTCTGGAAAAACTACAATAGCAAAAAATATTGAATTTGAACTTAATAAAAGAAATTTTAAAGTTTTTTATACTGAAGAACCTACTAATTCACAGCTTGGCAAAGCAATAAGAGATCTGGTTCTTTTAAATAAAAATATAAAGCTTTCTCCCTTCTCTCAAGCTCTCCTTTTTACCGCTGATAGAAATTATCACGTAGATTGTGTAATAAAAAATGCTTTAGAGTATAAAAATATAGTCATTTTAGATAGATTTATTGATTCGACCCTTGCTTATCAAGGAGAAAATGAAGACCTTATGAATATGATAAGTAAAATTAATGAAATGGCAGTTGGATTTTTTATGCCTGATATTACTTTTCTTCTTGACTTAGAACCAGCATTAGCATTAAAGCGAATTGAAGAAATCGATAAAGAAGAAGACAATTTTGAAAAACTAAATTTTCTTACTTCTGTTAGGGAAAGATATAAGTTGATAGCTTATAATAATAAGGAAAGAATAAAGATAATGGATGCTTCATTAAAAAAAGAAAATCTTGTCAAATTTATAATTAATGATATTCTAAAATTGATAGATCAAAAACATTTGTGATTATTAAAAGAAAGGAGTACTAACATGAAATTAATAATTGCCATAATACAACAAGATGACTTGAAAAATGTTCTTGATAATCTTCTTTCGAGGGGCTATAGAGTAACTAAACTTAAAAGTATTGGAAGTTTTCTTGAAGTTACAAATATAATACTATTTATAGGAGTTGAGAAAGAAAAAGTAGAAGATGTCCTCGGAATTATAAACAAAAATTGTCGCAGTAGAGAAAAATATGTTGAAACTTTACCATTTAATTTAATAGAGGGTTTTTCAAGTTTTACTCTTCCTTTAAAAGTTACAATCGGTGGGGCACAAGTATTTATATTAGATGTAGAGAGATTTGTTAGATATTAATTTATGAGTCTTAGCTCAATATCTTTCGGGCAGACACGTGTCAAAAGAATACTTGAATCTTTTCTTAAAAATAATAAGATTCCCTTAACTTTTATATTTAGTGGTCCACAAGGATCAGGGAAAAGTTTTTTTGCGAAGCACTTCACTGAGGATCTGGTTTGTCCATCCAAAGAAGATATTTTTGCATGTAAAAAATGTATTTCTTGTAAATTGATAGAAGTTGGCACAAGTCCTGACTTTTTAAAATTTGAAAGTGATAAAACAGGAAGTATAAAACTTGAAGATATGTATAATCTTAAAGAATTTGTTTCTTTTAAACCAGTTTATGGTCTCAAGAAAGTTGCATTAATTGAAGACGCCCATCTATTAACCATAGAAGCGTTTAATTCTATACTTAAAACACTAGAAGAGCCTAATATGTCTACTGTAATAATACTTACGACATCAAAAATAGACTTTATCCCAAAAACAATTAAATCGAGAACCGTAATTATTCCTTTTTCATCTTATACAGAGGAAGAGATTATAAATATACTCATTAATGAAAAAATTAATTTAGAGACTTCACAATACATCGCAAAAATTTCAAAAGGAAACATTAAGAATGCTCTCGATTTGACGAAAGAAAGTAGTCTTGAAGAACGAGCGACTCTAATAAATTATTTGTTTGACTTGATAATGGAAGAACCTAAGAAAATATTAATTACAGATAAAAGTATAGCTCTCAAATTAATAATTTTCTGGCAATCAATATTAAGAGATTCCTTAATAATAAGGTTAACAAGAAATAGAGAAAATATCGTAAACCTTGATTTTAAAGAAAAAATTGATACTCTTGCTTCAATGATAGATTTACATAATTTATTTAAAATTGAAGATATACTCATTACTTCAGAAGAGGAATTAACACAAATTAACATAAACATAAAAAGTTATATGAGTAGTTTGTTTTATTCTATTAAAGAGATAGTTCTAGGTAACATTGCTTTACAAGAAGAGTATTAATTATATTACACTATATTTTGAAAAATTGAACCACAAATTATATAATTATGTTAATTATAAATGAACAAAAGATTAATTTAAATTGAGGTTTTTTGGGAGGTTTTTGAGTTGAATGAAGAAAATAGTTAGTTTGTTAATTAGTTTATTTATTATTTTTAGCATTTCTTCATCATATGCTATCACTAAAGAAAATTTAAAGATTGACATAGATTTTCTTAATGAAGTATCGAGCTTAAACAGAAGGGTACCTGTTATAGTGGAATTAACGGATGAACCAACAGTAGTATTCAGCATCAAAAAATCTGATCATCAAAATTTATGTAGCACTTTAGGTTTGAGAAATAGAGATTTTCTAATAGATTTTGATGAGACTTATAATAATGAATTAACTAAAGCACAGGACAGATTTCTCTCAAAACTTATAGATTTAGGTATAGACTATAAATTTAAGAATAGATGTTCATTTACAACCAATTCCATTATCTTAGATGTATTAGGATCAGATTTACCTGATTTAATAAAATTACCAGAAGTTAAGATGGTTTATGATGATAGTATGATTTACAAACCAGATAGAGCTATTGCTTCATATACTACTGGAGCAAAAAAAGTTTGGCAAGGAACATCAACTCAAAAAGCAACCGGTAAGGGTGTCCTCGTAGGTGTTATTGATACTGGTTTAGATAGTAAACATCCTGAATTTTCAGAAAAAGGTAAAGTAAAAGGTGGTTATGATCTTGCTGATGGTGATGGAGATTTTTCTGATGCAAATATGCATGGCACTCATGTTGCTGGAATAATTGGCGGAAAAGGTAGCAAAGATTATTTAAAAGGAATGGCTTATGAAGCAAATTTTATGATATATAAAGTATTTTCAACAAAATATCAGGGTGCATCACAAGGAAATGTTTTATCAGCAATAGATAGAGCAACAGCTGATAGGTGTAAGGTGATAAATTTATCTCTTGGTAGCCCTGGCGAAACACGCTCTAAAGGTTCTTCAGCTTACCATAATGCAGTGAGTAATGCCACGAAGGCTGGAGTAGTTGTAGTAGCTGCAGCAGGAAATGATGGCGCAAGAGGAAAAATTCAACCTTGGCCATCACATGCGCCTGGCATTTTAGAAGATTCTATTTGTGTGGCTTCAACAGATGATAGAAGCTACCAAATATTAAAAATAACTTCTCCTAAGCAAAACTCAAAATTAATTACAGGTAGAAGAGGACCATTCACTCCTTCTTTTGATAAAAGTTTGAATGGTCTTCCTCTTGTGAACTGTGGATTTGGCTATATAGATGATTTTAGAAAAGTTGATGTTAAAGGTAAGATTGCCATTGTTATGCGGGGCCCTGTAGACGATAAGTCTAATACATTCAGAAAGAAAGTAGACAATGCAATGGAAGCTGGAGCTAAAGCAATAATAATCTATAATCACACCCCCGCCGAACTTATAGCTCCTGGAATCTATGGAAATAACGAAGATCCAAATTCAGTTCAGTTAATCCCAACTGTATTTATAACAAAAGAGGATGGAGAATTATTACTCTCTCTAATTGATAATAACTTAAAGTTAGAGTTTGAAGATGGTGGAGGAGTATCAATTTCAGAGTTTTCCTCTATGGGACCTACTGTTGATGCTTGCTTTAAACCAGAAATATCTGCTCCAGGATCTTCTATATTTTCTACTGTCCCGGGTGGTTATGGAATAGCAAGTGGTACATCAATGGCTTCCCCGATGATTGCAGGATTAGCTGCATTAAT
>Ga0116165_1002902_pt1 | contig 11790 bp, 10 predicted proteins | sample AD_JPNMR1_MetaG_FD_89885 | JGI IMG/M metagenome (GOLD analysis project Ga0116165, IMG submission 89885) | Active sludge microbial communities of municipal wastewater-treating anaerobic digesters from Japan - AD_JPNMR1_MetaG | ecosystem: Engineered > Bioreactor > Anaerobic > Digestate | place...
GAATGGTTATCATGGCTTTACTGGGAAACCGATTCTCGTTAACGGCCTTAATGATATCGTTAGTTGTTCTAAAAACCAAGCCCTGTTCAATCCACTTTTGTTGCTGTGGTACCCTATCGCGAACCGAGTATTTAAACCCATCCCAACGCCTGCCGGTATCGGTAAGGTAAAATACCTCATTAAAATCGATGTCAAAATATGGTTCACAAATAATACCTAGTTTACGGTAATCGTATTTATACCAGATTTCTTTATTATCCCACAACGAGCGTGGGCTTCCATGCATACAAATTGTTTTTACGGGGTATACTTTTCGAAACTTTTCAAGATTTTCACAGAAATCTATGTAAGCAGCATCAATAATTTTCTCTTTCTCCACTTCGGTGTTTCGAAATTTTAGGCCTTGACGTTTAAACCTTGAACTAACCGTATCCATGTTCTCATAGTGATACCCAATTTCATGGCCTAAATCGGCTATCTTGTCAATAATATTGACATCAAAACTCTCAGGAACCATCCTAAAGTAATATGTTCCTTGAATTCCTAATTCATTTTCAATTATTGCAGTTGCAAGAGAATTTTGGGGTTTAAGGTCTACGTCGTGGCGAAGGATAATTGTCTTTGCCAAGAAAGATTCAAATGATAACTTAAATGGTTGAAAACTATAATTATTATGTAAAATTTTTTTAATGAAAATACTTAATAATTTTAACCTGAAATCCATATTTAATATATTAATTTCTTTTTATTAACTCCCAATTATTAAACATATGAAGTAAATCAAGGTCAGATTCACTGTCAGAAATGGAATATTTGTAATTGTATTTTTCAGTAGGATATTTACTAATAATAAAATTTTTTTTATTAATGCCATATAGATGAATAGGGCTTTCCGAACCAAAACTCCCATAACCGATCCAACCTAACCTCTGGGCAATCTTTGAAACATAAATATCTGGCGATGCACTGCATAATATTATAATATCATTTGTCTCACATAAAGATTGTACTTTTTTTAATATGCTTACATCTATGTGTTTATTTATTTTGTCAAAAAATTTATTAGCATTTTTAGCGTCCCATCTTTTATCTATTAATATTTTTAATATGTTTTGTTTAAACTTCGAATTATTTATTATGCGTATTATTCTAATAAATAAAAGAAACAAAACACGAATATCTAAAATATTCATTAACACTAATAACCTAAAAGAATCAAATGGTATCAATGTACCATCTAGATCTACGACGATAATATTCTTCTTATTCATATTTTTCTTAAAATCATACTAATATATCCACTAAAATCAGAAAAAAAAGAAACGTCTGGTTTATTATGATTAATGTTTTTAACAAAAGTCAAGATTGGCTTAAATCTAAATCTTAAAAATAACTTTAAAAAAGCATAATAAATTAAAGGAGAAACATAAGTTTTGTAATTATTTATGTTTTGGGTTAATTTTGTTTTACCAAGAATTGGAGAAAAATAGTTTACACCATTTACTAAGCCTTGGTTTATTGAACCCCATACTCTTGGATTAACTTCTATTAAATATAGTTGATTATCATTAGTTAATTTAAATTCAAACATAGCCAAGCCGCTCCAATTTAATTTTTTTACAATTGGTACAACAATATCAAGTAATCTTTTGTCATAATAACTTTCGCGATATAAACTAGAACCACCTGACAAAGGAAATTCAATTAACCTTTTATGAGAGTAGTATTCCTTTATTTCACCATTAATAGAACAACATGAAAAGCCGATCCCATCACCTTTAATATACTGCTGTATAACACCTGTTCCTTTTAACAAAAATTTTTTTTTAATTCTATCATTCTCAGACATGAAATAAATTATACCCTTTGAAGATGAGGATGATTGTGGTTTAAAAACGAATGGTATTTCAGCATTATCAATTGATTCAAAATGCTTGGGCATAATATCATAAGACATATTTTTAAGAAAATTGGCCAAAAGAAATTTATTATTTAATATTTCATAACTATATGTTGGACCATAATACGAAAGCGAATTGCCATATAACTCCCTGTTTTTAAGAATTTCACCAATATAGCTACTGTTTACAGGTATAAACATTTCAATTCTATTTCTATTAACAATGTCCGATAGTTGCTCTAAATATTTTTTTAAATTAGATTTCGGATTATATACTACAAAATGTTTATCGCTGTATTTTGTTTTTACATATTTTGTAGTTTTAATAAAATCAAAGGTATATACAGAAACATTATTGTAATGAAGTTTAATATATTTTGCAATAACAATTGCTTTATAACTACTTATTTCACCTAGAAGAATTTTCTTCATATTTTATATTGATAATAATTTAATGAAATAATCAACAGGATCAATTTTATCTAACAATAATTTTTTTAATCTTTTTTTGTGTTCTTCTTTTAAATGATTATTAGACAACAAATTTTCAATAATTTTAATAACGCCTTCTGTATTTCTATAATTATAAATAAGATTATATTCATCAGCCAATTCTTTGCAATAACTAACATTAAGAGTGTTAATGTAAACAGAAGGTGTACCAATGAGTGCTGCTTCAGCAGCCATGGTAGCACCTTCACCAATATACATTTCCGCAAAATAAAGTAAACTATGTATTATAGAAGGAGGTATGTTTATTAAATGTTTTAAAAAGCAATTTTCTAATTTTCTTTCTGATGAAATTAAAAGTTTTATTTTATTATTTTCACATATAATTATTAAATTTTTTAAGAATTCATTGTCAATACCCCATTCATTTTTGTCATGGTGTGCATTCCATGAAACTAGCCTTATAATTATGAATTTATCTTCTTTAGTAAAACCTATTTTATTTATTGAAAAAGGATCAGGTTTAAAATTATTTGGATGGAGATACAATAATTCATAAAATGAAGAAATATAAACTTGTTTATACCCAAACTTGTTAGGAAATTCTTTTGGAGTAAATATTTTAGTACAAAATGGCACAGTTATTTTATGTAGCGTAAGCACATGTTCTGTATCTTCAAGAATATAAAATTTAGACCCAATAATAAAAAAGGAAGCAAAGGCAAAGTGTGGCAATGCTTGTCCAATAAATATTTTAGGTTTATATTTAATTGATAATGCTAATGTTTTTAAAAAATACCAAATAAATTGAAGTATTTTATTATGCATTCCTTTTTTATTAACTCCCAACTTAATATAAGGAAAATTTGCTTCGTTAAGTAATTCAGCAAGTACATCCTTTTCTGAAACAAGAATTTTATATAACTTTTGTTTTTTATTTAAATCTTCAATAATGTTTTTAAACATCCAAAAGTGCTTTGGATGATTCATTCCGATAAAAATCATTTTTTTATTATTTTATTCAGTTCAACTTCTAGTTGTTGAAATGTTTCTTCAGGGCTAATGTTTGTTGTATTAATAATTGGAAAATTATATTTTTTAGCCAATTTAATATATAATTCTTGTTCTATTGTAAGTTGTTCTTTAGTATATGCATAAGGATCATTTCTTCTAATTTGACGTTCAATTGATTCATCAACATCTAATGTAAATATTATAGCATTTTTTGGCTTGAGGTTCCACCATAATCCTTCAAACCATTTTACATTGTAATTTAAAGCTCTAAATTTAATTTGAGTAGCGCATATAAAACGATCATAAATTACAATGTGATTATTTTTAATTGGTTTGTTTAAAATATAAAAAATAATATTATCAATAAAGGCAATAGGAGGTTTTATTATTGAAGAAAAAGACTTTGGGGGAGGCGAATAGGGAGATTTTCTGTCTTTACGATCTTTATCAATTACTTTACCAAATACTGTTCTTAAAAAATCTGCAAAAACCCATTTATGAAAAGGTACAATTTTTACATTAAAACCTTTTTTTTCCAAATAGATTTTGGACATAATAGACATAGTTGACTTGCCTGACCCATCGATACCTAGAAATACTATTTCTTTCTTCATAAATTATTTATTAAATTATTAGTATATTCTTTATTGTAAGTTTGAGGGGAAATAACAATGTATAAATTAACATCTAGTAAATTTTTTTTTAAAACATTTGCCAAATTTTCTTTAAAATTATATAATATATTTAATTCTTTTTCTTCAATTATTTCTTTAAAGTAATTATTATTAATTCCACTTAAGGAATGAGTTGGCGGGATGTTAAGTTCTTGAAATTCGTTATCAATTAAATATGGAAGAATTTCATTTATATCAGTTTTTCTTATACTAAATTCACTTCCCTTTATCAAAAAAATTAAATTGTTTATTTTACACGGATCTGATATTTTAATGTAATGTTTAGAATTTCTGAAATTTTTTAAAATGCTAATACCTAATTTAACTTTTTGCATTTTGCTTGAAGCATTTTCATTTGAAAAAAACCGGATTTTATATGAAATAGAATCAATATTTAAAGGGAAAGGATAAACCTTTGTATCGTGAATTAAACAATTTTCTTCACCAATAAACTCTGCGCTATATCTTCTAATAGCATCCATCAGTATTGAAGTTTTAAAAACTCCTGGTCTGCCAGCTAGAATATATGTTCTATTATTAATCTTAAAAGCGCAGGAGTGAACTAATGTTGCATTCTTAATTAACAGTTGCAATGAAATTAATGATCTAACATAAATATTTTTAAATATTATATAAGAGAAATAATTTTTAATACCTATGTTTTCTGAAAAAATATTTAATATACCATTTTCAAAATATGAATCAATGTCAATTGACCAACATCTGTTGTTAATTCTTAATTTTTTAAAAAAATTATCTTTTTTATTATGAACAATTATTTTAAAGTGATTATCAGTTCTGATTGGCGATTGAAAAAATTTATATTCAGGATTAAAATTTTCTAAAAATAAATTTCCGGTGTTATTGATTAATTCAAAAGACACTAAATCATATATATTATAAAGCTCCTTAATTTTCATCGTAAATATACTTTTACGGCCTCTTTGTTAGAAAAATACTTTATGCCTGTTTCAAAAGCCTTTACCCCTAGTTTTTCTCTTATTTCTTTACTTGTAATTAATAAGTCTAAATTATTTATATACATTTCATAATCGCCTATTTTTGAAATCATACAATTGTAATTATTTTTCAAGTATAAACTTAAGTCACTAAAGTCTGTTGAGATGATTGCTTTGCCTGAAATAAGATATTCACCAACTTTTCCAGGAAAACCTGCATTAGCTATAATCTCTCCTTGTTCTGGTAATACTAATATATCAGATCTGTTATAAATTGACGGTATGTAAAAATGGCTGATATCTATCTTAATTGTAACTATATCTTCAATACCTAATTCACTAACATAGTTATGAACAACTCTAAAATCTCCTATGTTAAATGCAAAAAATATTCTAATATTATTGTATTTTTTATTTTTAATTAGATTAGAAATGCAATTTAAAAAAAACAATATTCCGTTTGGTCTCTCGCACGAACCTGCATATGTAATTAAAAGTTCATTTTCTTTGATAATTAAATTATTTAGTTCAAAGTAATTATAAGTTTTAAGATTAAAAATATATTCATCGATACATGTAATAGTAGGAGAACTTCTTATAATTTTAGATTTTGGCATTAATGCACTATATTTATTTTCTAGGTAACTTGATATAACAAAAAGTTTATTAATATTTTTAAGGTTATGGTTAAACATTTCTCTATTTAAAATTGCAAGACTTCTATATAAAGAAAATTTTTTATTATCATACTTTCTACCTACTTCATCTACAACTTCAACAAATAATTCTTTTTTATATTTTTTGCAAAATTTTACTACTACTGCGGTATCTAACCAACGATCTCCAGTTAATAATACTTTGTCATAATCTTTATAATTTTCTAAAGTTTTATGTAATTGGTATAATGTTTTAATTTGTTTAAGAATTGAAAATATAGATTCTTTTTTGCGAGAAGGTTTAGTTAAAAATTCAATGTGTTCTTCTACTGTATTAATTGATTCTATTTTAGGCCAAGGGTAAGTTACTAAAACTTTAACATTTACACCATTCTTAATCAGTCCATTTGCTATCATTCTTACACGTTTACCCCATGAACTTGATGGGTAGTTTGCTCGTGTAATAATTAATAATTTCATGATTTTAAATCATATAAATTTATATTTTACATATAATATTATACTATATATCAACAAATTCCATTAAAAAGAGCTTCTCTAAATTCATTTCGAACAATTGATGCTGAATGTCTTTTTTCAACTAAAGACATTGCATTTTTTGCTATTTTTTCTCTCAGATTAGAATCTTCAATAAGCGTAATAATACCATTCTTTAGATAGTTTAGATCCCTAGTGCTAATAACTAAAGCACATTTATTTTGAATCGCATATTCAGTTAAAGCAATATTTTTTGGTGCATAAACTAATATAGGTACACCTGAAGCCATATATTCTGTAGCTTTCGTTGGTATTGAATATTTAATAAAATCACGGGTTGAACTATCAAAATCAAGTGGTAAAAATAGGATGTTGGCCGTTGATAATAATTCTGGAACTTTATCGTGAGGAACAGAAGGATGTATTCTAACCCTTGAAATTTTTTCAAATTGTCTTTTCAAATTCATATTATAATCAGGAGTGAAGATCTCAAATAATAATTCATAACCATTAATATTAATTTCTTGAATTGCTTCAACCATATCGTAGATACTTTTTTTAGTCGCTATACCAAATCTTCCTATATATAAAATTTTGATTTCTTTATCGATATTCCAGTTTGACTTCTGGAATTTTGACCAGCTTGAAATTTCTACAGGGTTATGAAAATAAAGGAAATTTTTTTTATATCTTTTTTGATACTCTATTGCCATATACTCACTAATACACATTAAAACAGTTGCTTTATTTATTAAATGCAAAAAATATTTCTCCATTCTTCTACGACTAATGAAAGACAAAAATCCATGCCTGTAAATCGTTTTTGGCCAATCATCCATAATATGAATTGCTAATGGTTTGTTTAAAATTGAAGATAATTCTGAAACCATGACAGCAATATTAACATCTGCTAATTGAGTATAAATTATATCAGGGTTAAATTCTTTTATCCAAACAAGTAAACCATGGGGAATTTTTTTGATTCTTAAGAAAGGTAAAATACCGAATTTTTCAAATAATTTAAAAATTATATTTATTATTCTTTTATTTTTAGTTACTTTATAATTCGGTTTTGACAATTTTAATTTTTCTAAATTAATTTCACCAGATCTTGATTTATATAATTTTGAAATTGGATATCTCCAACGTTTTAAACCATAAATTTTATCGCAAATAACATTATACGAAACATGTTCATAGTTAGAGACCACAGATGCTATTTTATCTTTTGGCCAACCTTTAAAAAGGTTTATTAAAGTAACACCACCACCTGAAAAAGTGTTAAAACCTTGACCAAAAATTAATACTCTTGGATAATCTTTAGGCATAAATTAATTATAATGAATTTAAAAATGATATTAGTTCTTCTGTTTTAACTTTAGCAGAAAATTTTTCTTTTATATAATTTCTGCCATTATTAGCAACTAGTTTGGCATAACTGTAATTTTTTATAATGAATTCAATTTTTTTTGCATAAAGATCAACATTATTTGGAGGTACAAAAAAAGCATGAATATTATCTTTGATTTCTTTTGTATTTTCACCTACATCAGTTAAAATGACTGGTACACCAGCTGATAAATACTCACCCAATTTTGTTGGAAAACCACCACTTGCTCTAACCGTATTAGGTTGGGAAGTTACAAGTATATATGCATGAGAAAGAATGGTCGGAACTTCATTAAAAGGAACTTTCCCTTTAAATAATACTCTATTATTTAATGATAAATTATTTATCAAAAGTTTTAATTTATTGAAATCTCTTGGATTGGGGTCACCATAAAGATATAGTTTTAATTCTTTATATTTATTTGCAATTAGTCCAAAGGCATTAACAATTAAATCAACATTATCTTTTGCTAGTTCCATATTACCCATATAACATAAATACTTTTCCTCATAATCGGTTTCATTTTTAATATATGTTTTATCAAAAAAAGAATTATCAATAATACCTGCAAGAATAAAAGTTCTTTTATTGCAAATATTTGTATAAAATTCTTTTAAATTTTCAGAAATTGAAATATATGCATCAATTTTTTTTAGTACAAACTTATAACAATAGATTTTAATTTTAGGTATTTTTGTTTTTAACTTATGTCTTATAGGAGTAGGATATTCATCAAAAATAAATATTACTTTAGCCTTTAACAATTTTGCGACATTGGAAAAAAAGAAAAGAAATAAAATTGAGTCATGACTAATAAATATGAAATCTATTTTATTTTTAAAGTTTCTTTTAATTATTTCAATGAATAAAGTGAAATACCCAATAATTTTTCGATATCTTGTAATCACGGAAATAGCACGAAAAAGTTTTATTTTGCTTTTATATCTACCAGAGGTATAACAATAATTAATTCCATCAAATTCACCAGTGGCGCTCTTTTTTATAGAATTTTTAATATTATCTGTAGGAAATGGTATATATACTGTTACTAATGCGCCGTTTGAAACCAAACCTTTTGAATAAGTTAGAATTCTATTTGATGCTGCCAGACCATAGGGAAAAGGATATCTAGAAAGGATTGCAATATTCATTTTATTTTGATTTTTTTATAATAAATAAAAACAGAAAGGATCTAAATAAAAAATCATCGAAAATAAGTTGAGAAAAGCCCATTACTAATATTATAAATAATAGTAGTATAGATTTTATCTTATAATATTTTTTATCAAATGCATAAAATAAATTTTTAAATGATATAAAAATAATCAATAAATATGTTGTGAAATAAATTAAACCATATCTTCTTATAAAGTTTGTAATGCCATTTGGTCTGTGTGTTTCTATTGTATATGCATCATCACCAAATAGCACTTTTTCTTTTCTACTCCAACCCAAAAAAGGTCTTTTCTTTATGTCTTGCCAATCTAATAAGGCCGCTCCTATTCTGTTTTGAGTTTCATCGGCAAATTCTATCTGATCTTGAATTTTATTGCCCAGAAATTCAATTTTATAAAATAATTGGTAAGATAGTATCAAAAGAAATAATAACCATATTATATCAAATCTATTATTGAATTTTATTATAGCATATGTTAAGCAAAAAAAGAAAGCCAAGTAACCAGCAGTAGAAAAAGTGCTAATAATTGAAATAATAAATATTATTGTTTTTTTATCTTTTATAAAACTATAAAAATTTTTTGTTGTAGTTGAAATATGAAAAAAAAATGCAATGTTTAAATATGTAGCAAATCCACCAGCTTCCCATGTAAAACCAGCATTTCTAATATAATTATAAGTACCTATGTAATATGCATTATCAAATGTGTAAAAAATTATTGTAGGGTTAGTGCTATGTTTCAACGGGAAAAAGTTTTCTCCAACATTCTTTAATAAATATAAATTTGGAAAAATTAATAACAAAGCATAAAATGAAAGACTTATAATAGATAATAAATATATAGTATTAACGTAAGCTGGAATAAATTTAATTTTAATTGCTTTTATTGTATAATATGAAAATAAAAAGAAACCAAAAATTTTAAATATTGCCTTTTCATTGTCAATGTTAAATATAAATTTATGAAGAACTTCAAAAAAAGTAAAAAAACAAATTATAAATAAAGGTATTACATCGTTTTTTTCAAGTTTGAAATTCATTGGATAAAGTAATATTAATAACGAAAAACCAATGACTGTAATAACAACAGAATTTTCTCTGAAATATGGATTACCTGATGAAATTATTAAATATAATGTTATTAATAATTCCTTCCAACTTAATATTCCTTTAATAATTTTATCCTCGATATACTTCACATTAATTTTTTAAATCAACTAAATATTCTTTATAATCCTATAATATAGCAAAGGGTAAACCCAAGCAGAAAAACCAGTAACAATAATATTACCGATTAGTATTCCTTCTAATCCATATTTTTTACCAAGAAAAATGCATACTGGTATATTTATAGTTGCAGCAAGTAATTCAACTATCATTTGTATCTTAATTCTACCAATGGCATTAAGAAATGTATTAAAAATTCGTTTCCAAGCATCGATAGAAATCCATACACCAATTAGACTTGTAATAGAATAAGGAATAGCTATTTCATATCCTAACCAATATCTATATAGTGTTTTAGAGAATACGATTAAAATGAAACCAATAATAAATAAAAAAGCCCAGAAATAAATTAACTTATTAATAGATATTTTTATCCAATTGTATTCTTTTTTTGTCCAAGCTTCAGTAATTGCACTCCAGTATGGAGTTATTAATATTGAAAAAAACATTAAAAGAACATTTAAATATTTATATGGTATATTATATGTTGTAACTTTTTCTGGACCTAATAGTTGAGTTATAATGATATTATTTGTTTGATATAATATAATAACTGAAATTTGAATAATAAAAAACATTAAACCAAGATTTATTAAATCTTTTGCATATTTAAAATTAATATATTTAATCGAAGGTTTGAATTCTTTATAATCTCTATTAAAGAAGAATAAACTTGAACTTAAAAGAACAAAAACAGGCATAGAACTATAAATAAGTCCTAAGTATAATAGTGATACCTTAGATGTTTTTGTTAGTATAAAAATTAAAATTAATGATATTAGTTTTCCAAAAAAATCAAAAAAAGAGGCTAATGCTGGTCTTTGATCTGCAGTTAATATTGTTGTAATTATTTTTAATATGAACGAAAAACAAAAAAATAAAAAAACAAATGTTACCAATGTTGTAAGTTCTTCTTTTTTTACTATTTCTTCTCCTACATTTAATATATAATTCCAATTTAAAAAGTTGTTAAAAAGTAAAAATAATAATAAAACAAAAACAATGATTATGGTTAAAATTGCGTATGTAGTGCTTACATATGTTTTGGCTAATTCTTTATTCCCTACTGCTAATGCTTCAGTAAATCTATTTCTTAAACCATGACCTAAACCAATATCAAAAAAACCAAACCAAGAAATTATTGAACTTAGAGTAAGCCATATCCCATATTTTGTAGATCCAAGATAATTAATTGTAAGTGGTACAAGAATTAAACCAATTGCAATATTTAAACTCTTAATTAAAATGGAGTATAATATATTTTTTCTTGTTCTTATAGTTCTCTCATGCCCTTTTGTAATGTAATATAATACTTTTCTTTTATATTTACTATATTTCTGAAAATACTTCATTTAATTTTATTTAAAAATAAATTAAAAAATAGATTTAATCATTTCTGTAGGCAACGGCAATGCAAAAACCACCGATTTAAAATAATAATATGAAAAGAATTAAAACATTATATTGAATTTAACGAATATAATTTAATTATTTCTAACTACAGCTTCGCCCCGTCAGTTACAGGTTATTGACCTGCAATTCAAAACACCTATTTTTGCTAAGGCTGTATATATTTTACTTTAATTAAGCAACCTATTATTTTAATAGTTGTAGCGATTTTTCAGCTACGTTAAAAATAACAATAGGTACAGCCTCATGGTTTAAAATAACCTCTTAATGCGTTCCTTCCAAGTCAGTTGTGGTTCATCGTCGTCGGAGTAGTAGCCGCTGCCGGTATAGGGGCCGTAGCCATACCCGTAACGGTAACCGTAGCCGTAGCTGTAGCCGTAGCTGTAGGCATAGCTGTAACCATAGCCGTAACCGCGCCTTGGGGCAAAATCGTTA
>Ga0116165_1002914_pt1 | contig 11744 bp, 4 predicted proteins | sample AD_JPNMR1_MetaG_FD_89885 | JGI IMG/M metagenome (GOLD analysis project Ga0116165, IMG submission 89885) | Active sludge microbial communities of municipal wastewater-treating anaerobic digesters from Japan - AD_JPNMR1_MetaG | ecosystem: Engineered > Bioreactor > Anaerobic > Digestate | place...
AAATATTTCTTTTGCCAAATCTTCTGCCGAACCACTTTTTAGCAAACTAACCCATTTCTCGCCTGACTTCTCAGTGCACCATCTAGCCACAGTAAGCAGTTCTTTATGGATGATCCAATCCCGTACTGCCTCAGTAACAACCTGTGCCTCTGCGCTCAAATCCACCGGCTTCTTCTTAACAAGTTCCTCCCTTTGTTTTGGGAATCTCACTATATCCGAAATAGGATTCCATTCTACAAACGCTCTCACTTGTATTTCAGTTCTCTTTAGATCCAATACCTTAGCTCCTGCTTCACATTCATAAAGATGTCTATCCCACGCATGCACATCAGGAAAAGATCGCCCGCATGACATACAGCGCACTGCTTTTTCCACCTTGACCACGCCGACACCATCGATCGAGAGCTCAACCGGCAACAACCGTTGGTCCCCACCAAAACTAACACGAATCTCTGTAGGTTTATTCGCGATGGCTGACTTAATCAAGGAGAGCGCTTCTGGACCTTCAGCCCAGTATACGGTTCTTTTGGCAGTAGATGACGTCCCAGCTTGCCCAAAGTTTCTATCACTTTGTGAATTCACACCTTCCCAGCATTCGACTAGACCAAGTTTGAATTCCATTGGGTCCCAATAGTTCAAAAGGGCATAAAACATGTCTTTTTCCAAAGGTAGGGTGACCTTCGGCAAAAATGGGTTTAACTCGACAAAACCCGCGTTCTCATCATAAATAGCCAATGCTAGTATCTCACCGGCATCAGTGTTAGGTAGCGGTACATATGAATCGCCACCGATAGGAAGACCCACAGGCATCATAAGAATCTCACGGCCTTTGATCTGAAGGCAGGACCCAGTAAGAGATGCGTTTTCGCTAAATTCGGGAACTGCTCTTATCATGCGTTTTTGCCAATCCACTCTGAACCCACCTGGAGACCATTTATCGGGAATAATCTCGATAGCAAATAAATTGAGGTCTTGAGTCTTAGGAACCTCACAAATCTCTCTTGAACTTTCCCAGGGGCTAACCTCCACGAAGTGCAAGAAAAAAGGACCAGGCCTATGGCTGGTAGGATCCAATAGAACAGAAGCAGCGGGCTCAGAAGACTCAATCTCAACCTCAGATGGAGGTGCCCAAAACTTGTACCCTGGCCACAATCTCAACCTTGGATTCTTCGGCAAACCAGTCTGAGTCCATGTCAGTTTTACGGCTAAATTACCATCTTCTATGCTAGAATGTGCAACTACATTCTCTACGGTCCAACGCGTGAAAACTCTGGCAAGAGACACCGGTGTTGAAATCATCTCGGGACCAGAATACAGGGCTAGCGAAAATATCGCTGGATGAGTAAGTTGGGTAAGAGTATCGTAAAACTGGGGCAATTTAAAAACAGCCTTGCCCTTTTCAACCGGTTGTCCTACACATTGATTAGTGCCCTCTAAACGCAATTCCACAAGATCTACTTCCAACCAGTCGCAACCGAAAAGAAAAACCGATAGTTCTGGATAATCCATAGATCGAAGTTCGTCAATATCCATCTGGATCAACGCCATGGTGTCCCAGGTAGAGTACGTCTTGCCGCCACCTTCAATAGCGCACCAAACCAGAGGTACAGGGATACGTATTGAGTAAGTTATGGCAGTTTCCCCAACTCGTAAAGTTCCTTCTATGGATTTCTGGTCAGACCGAAGCTCAAAAGAAGCATATCCAGGTTCTATCAGACAATTCTCAACCCCAGTTACGGCTTCAAACCTAACCTCTTCGGGAAAAATCATATCCACATGAACGTTAAAAGGCTCCGTATCATATGGACCAACCACATATGGTTCAAAGCAAATGTCTATATCTTCTATCACGCTGAAAACAAACACGTATCGTCGTTGCCCTGGACCGCGTAGTCGTACCACATAAGAATCAATAGCACCCTTACGCGACACCTGTGGCATGTCCAGGCGCAATGTAGCCGGTCCCAAATCTTGTCCAAATTCATTTCCTCGTCTATCTCGGCTAACACTTGCTTCTCTATTTTCAGACCATTTGACAGTATTTACGCCATTTTGCGCTTCATACAAAGAGCCCAACTCAATAAAAAACGTCTCTCCCTCGCCAGACGACCTATCCTCGTCATCTTCTTCGTTCTCGGTTGACACTCTTGTTATGTACATGCGCCAATTGGAAAGGTCGTAAATCATGGCAGAATTCAATACTAGAGACGGTACATCACCTATATAAACAGGTGCTCCGTTCAGAAATACCGGAGCTACTTTTCCGTCGAGATAGGGTTCTACAAATTGGCGTCTTTGGATCCGAAAAGTCTTCTCAGCGCCTTGAGTTGAGACAAACACGATATCATCCTGCTCGACCTCGGAAAGATCTACAAGCCAAGCCTGATACCCTGACCATTCACCTGTTAGACTCAATGAAACAATCTTCCTCAAGTCGGATAAAACCTGCCATGAAGGCGCTAGAACTAACCATACATGCTTCCGCGGTAGGTCCCCTTTGATCTCAGCACCGCTCACTTCTTGGAAAAACGATACCGGAACCCATGCGCTAGGAATTTCCATAACCCAGCTTCGTATCACATCAGAACCCTGACTCATCAGATCTTCACATTCCAGGCTGTGTGTTTCCGATAGGTTCTCCTCCAATCCAGATCCGGTTTTACCGACTATGCTCAACTCAACTGTGCCGCTGGGAAAAGATACGGGTATTTCCATATAGGATGTCTTGCACCATCCTTCATTTTCTGGATACACGGTCAAATTGAAGTATTTTGTAGCGTCGATTTCACCACCATACTGCACCTTTATCACAGCCCCGCGATGTGATTCCAAAGGCAACCTCTGCTCAGGAATTCTTATGTATAACCTAGATTCAATATCCTTGAAAATGAGCTGTGGTGCGGTCTCTCCCACCGCATAAGTACTTGATACTCTTCTCGCTTCCTCCCCCAGCGTAGAAGTCCACAGTTCATAAGCTCGCCGGGCTAGTTTTTCAGCACTAGTTGACCCTGAAATTCCGCTTGCTTTACCGTTTGAAGATACGAGACTTATCGCCTCAAGCAGAAATCGAAATGCCGACTCGCCTCCCGATAGAATATATCTGGTAACAGGTTCCTCAACCGCTGAACCAAATGCCGGTCGGTAACGACTATTCCTTTCCTTCACTTGCTCCAACTCTGACTGCTTTTTCGTATAAAAGTCCTGGTATTCATTTAGATACCGTTGTGGTTCCAGAATTAATCTTGGATCCAAATCATCTAATCTCCGTCTGCAATCTGTAAACTCTTTTGAAGCGACCTCAATTCTAGACTCTAAATCTTGGTGTCTCATTAGAACCTGTAATCCGTGTTGGAAACATCCCTGCCCAAGTTCGGTTATGATCTTCTGAGCCTTTACGGAGTCTAAAAGCAAGTAAAGTTTAACCCGCAGAAGAGTTAGAATTTTCGGATCTATGCAAGACTCTAATTGCTGTCGAGCCACCTCAGACCGCAACTGGCATGTCTGTGCCTGACGAAGTCTCTTGCCCAGACACGGCTCAGCTGAGTCCAATACTGTCTCTAATACCTTACAATGCTCTTGGATCTCCCATATCTCCCTAGAAATACTTTGAATCTGTGATTCTAAACGTGTCGTTGTTGCTTTAAGCTCTTTACCCTGATGAACCAATTTGACTAGTCTTTCAAGAGAGTCCAAATCTTCATAGGTTATAGACATCGGCTTAGTAAGGTGTAGCAGCCGTTCCAAAGGAGCAAGGGCCCTTTGTTTCTCACTGGAGGAATCATTATAACCGGCGCTATCATCATACAACTCGTTGGGAGAAACTGTTTTTGTACCTACTATGCACTGCAAGTATTCGTCTATGGCTTCCAGAGTAGCCGCCAGGTTTCCAATAACTTGGCTAAACTCCTTCATGTTCTTACTGTCTTTAGCAACTCGTGTGCCACAGACCAAAGCTACCACGAGAGCAGCTCCTGAAAAGGTAGAGAGTATCCACGTGTTAAATGGTAAGAATGGCACTAGCGACTTCCACACCTCAGGCATTAAAATTAAGAGGAGTCCCAGTAGCGCCATAGCAGAAGCAACTGTGGTCACCGTCTTCGAGAAAGGCGACGTGGCAGGCGGTAGCAGTTCCAAGGAATGATCCTTTTCGGAACTATCCTTACGAATCCAACCTTGATCTATTAACTCATCTATAATCTGGTCTCTTTCAGATATTTTAGACCTCAACCCTTCAATCGAAACATCTAAATTCAATTGCCCAATATCTGTAACGCCTTGAATACCGGTAATATGTTCAACAGCACTGGTTTCCCACGAATCCATGGCGCTAATGAGACCAATTTGAACTCGGTAGCACCTTTCTAGCTTATCTAATCTGCTGTACAAATAGGCCAGCCGCTCAATCTGCTCCGCCGAATCAACTATTTCTTTTTCAAGCGGAGTGAACTCAAAAACTTCTTTCTGGGCCTGGACACGAAGATCCATTAGATCTTGCAGACATTCGTCTATATCACCGAGGGCCCTCCTTCTCTGTTCTTCTTCTAAGAAATCTACTATTCCTGGAGGCAAGCGATACTCCTCACGTTCCTCCATCATAATCTCGAGGTCATCTTGGAGCCTCAGGTAATCTTGGAGAATCCCAATATGCTGTTTACAATTCTCAAGTTGCGCCTGAATCTTTTTCTCTTCCGCCACCGCTTCTCTGTACATGGCATCATCATTAGCCAACATTTCCAATTCGTGTTTGATTAAGTCAATGTTCAAGGAGTCCTCTTGCAGAAAAGGACTGTCTAGAAAAGGAGTAACCACATGCTGGAAAAATGATCCTACGCATGCGTCTGGAACTCCGCCATGAAAGAGAATTGGGGTAACGTAGATAAGCGAGTCTGGAAATTCGGGCACCCTCAATCCCATGTTTTGCAAGCAAGTTAGAAAAGTCTGACCTAATTGGCGTTCCCATTGAACACCTGACATCCCAAGTGCTTCTAGTATCGGTGGCCAGAATGTCCCTTCACGATAGGAAATCTTCCCTTTCCAGACCATGAAACAAAGAAATGCGGCAGGATACCTATGTTCTAACAATGTCAGGGCATTTTCGGGATCAGTAGTAAATAGGTCAGCTATGAGGTTTGCTAACAGGTCAACATCCTTTTCGGAAAGAAGCACTTCCCCTACTATTTGGGAATCCAATACAAGGGGCCTAAGAATTGATTCGCAAGTTTCGAGATCGCTTGCTCCACAAAGCACCGCTCAAGCCTCCAAACGCTCCAGAGCTACCGAGGACATTTTTCGAATCATCCGACTCAACTGTTTTATAACGGAAAAGAATCGTGGATAACTAATGAATTCGCTGGATGCTAGTAAGAATATTTATTCGAGACCTAAAGCAAATTATCCTGCCTTTTGCACCATGAAATTGACCTTCAGCATGAGTTGAGTGTATAAGAAAGTGGGGTCATGAAGATGAAATTGGGATTAGTTTCTTGTCTGGTCAAAGATAACGATATAGAGCATCAGTTGAAGCAGATAGAACGTTATACTTCTCTTAATCACAATTGCGATCTAATATGCTTTGGAGAAAGTTTCCTTCAGGGATTTGACGGATTAACATGGAATTATGGTGAAGATATTGAAAGGGCTGTAGCAATTGACGATGCGGTCATTGATGCCGTTCGAGAACTAGCTAAGACTTCTAACTGCGGCATATCTTTCGGTTTCGTGGAACGCGACAAGAGTTTCCTGTACAGCAGCAACATGGTTATCGATTCCTACGGCGAAGTTGTCGATGTTTTTCGACGTATTACTCCTGGGTGGAAAGAACCCAGAGCCAACGGTATGTACAAGGAAGGTCAAGAGTTTCATACGTTCAAATACACGGATAAAGTGCTAGGGACAGCCATATGTGGTGATATATGGGATGATCATTTTCTTAAATGCCTAGAAGGAATGAAAATGGATGCACTATTATGGCCTGTATACATAGATTACTCTGTTAGCCAATGGAATGAAATGTCACAAAAAGAATATGCTGAAAGAACCAGGAACTTACCTTACCCTGTTTTGATGATAAATAGTTTCTATGAGGATAACAACCGTGCAAAAGGCGGGTGTTATGTATTTCATCAAAATAGAATAGTCCAAGCTTTGCCCTTGGGAAACACAGGGGTTTTAGAGTTTGAATTGGATTGATATTTTATACTGGATCCACAAGATGTACTGTTAGATGGTGAACTTCTTTCAAAGGATAATTCTCGATGTAGCCGTAATAACTGCTCCTAGATATACCGAATAGCTCGCATGACTACTTTACCCTTATCCCTTTTGCTTTAAGCTCCTTTACTGCATCTGTCTTTTCTGAAACAGTTCGTCCGTTTTTTGAAGCTCTATCTCAATAGCCTGTTTCCCAATGATCTTCTGAAGTTTTTCGATCTCTGTCTCTAGCGCACGGTGATAAGACTTATTGCCACTTTCCAGAGACCTTTTATCCCTTCCAGAAAAGCATCGCGTTAATTGTAGTACGTAGTATGACTCAAGCCATTTTCCCTGCATATCTCAGATATGCTCTTCTCACCTTTTAGACCTTGCATAACTATGGAGAACTTCTCTTAGTCGGAACTGTATAACAGATCTGGAAATGAGCAAATCCAACAACTGGCGGGTGGCCCTCTACATGTCGTGTGTCATTTTGCCTGTGTTCCAGATCATCCTAATCAGGTGTAGTAATAGTTCTTATAGAATCAAGGTGGAAAGTGCGGTTCGAATCTTGTAACAGTTGCTCTAGCAAGCATGCTAACCGCTGAGTCCCAACATCACCGCCACAATTCTCTTTCTACCAGCTTCATGTACTTGTTGACGTAAAACATGTCTGGTTCGTGCTTAAGTGGCCTAACCCTTATATCGAACCTGGGTTCATCTGGATTCTGATTATCGAAAAGGACTAATCCTATGCCGAAAATCAAGCATAAGGCGTCTAGTCTGGAGAGATCTTCCTGACCTGAGTCTTTGGGTACAACCATGTAGGATTTGTGGCTAAACAGTTTGTAGGAACAGGCTTGGCCAAAAGCTGTGATCAAGTTCTTTGAGTCGGTCTTAGTCTCTGCAGAGATTATCTCGGTAGGTATCTTCACTATATCGCTCATCTGTGATTCTCGTTTTCCTATGACGTCAGGTGTTCCCCACTTATCCCTGAATCGATTGCCCCCTAAGGGGATCGCACGAGTACACTCTTCAACTTCATTGACTAACCAATCTGCAAAGGGCCTGTAGAAGTCCTCTTCTTTTATTGGGACGGTTTCGTGTATACCCGGTTTCTCCACGGTTCCTTCTTCTTTACTGAGTTCTTCTTCATCTTCTTCTCTGAAAGAAACATGACGATACACACCGCGGGCTGGCTTGTAGATTAGGTCTGGACAAGTCCGGTCCAAATCATATATCGACCCTGAAACTGTGTTAGGGTTCATTTGCGGAAGAGCATCGTGTATTTTTCGTACGAGATCGCTCCAACGGATACCCTCCGGATGAGCCTCTATAATCTCCACCGCTTTTTTGGCAGATTATGGCTCCTCTAGTTCTGTTTGCTATGCGAGCACCCTTTCACCTACAAGTCGTTTCAAGCATCGTATCAATTCTGTCAAACCAATAATCCCTGTACTGCATCGGAACTCTGGCAATATCGTCTGCTCTAAGCAATAGTTTTACCCTGATTTTTAGCCCATTATGGCAAAACTCTTTTATCGTCCCATTTTCCTCAAATACGTTTTTGTATCCGTCTATTTTTCTGTCAACGTCAGTATGTTCGGTGCCTTTAGGATCCACAAATAAGATGGTATACTCATTTTTCTTCTGAAGCCAAAATACAAAATCCGGATAAAACGCGCTGATTCTATTTGTTTTCGGGTTGTAGTAGGGGATATACACATCATCTAGACTTTCATCAATCTTACTGAACAACCACCAATCAAAGTCCAGAAACTGATTGTCCGGCGTCTTTATATATGCATCTAGATCTTGGATGAATTTAACTTCGCTTGGAGTTTTGATAATGTGTTTGATGTGTTTTACCTTCTCATCCTCTGAAATAATCACGGGAAAATAATAGTGATTCGTAATATACTTTAGTTTCAACCTGTCTCCCCCGTATTCGAACGGTTTCTCTGCAGAGCGCATGCTGTAATCTCTAATACTGTACTCCCCCACTAGCCTCGTGTATTCGTCCAAATCTATATGACCTTGTTCCAACTTTTCCCTCAATTCCTCCAAAGACCTTCTAGGCTCTGCTAAATGCAAAAAATCGTGAATCTCTGCCTCGAAATTGTCTATTTCCCGCAGGCTGGATTCGTCTCTCCAATGAACCTTTACGTTCTTAAAGTGCCTGATCTCATCCTCAAGCTCCTCGAACCTGTCAAGTTCCTCTGGGATAACATCTAGGTAGTCGAAAAATCTCTGTGTGAGCAGATCGACATCTCTTACGTTTTTTTCTTCTTCAATGATTTTGAAAACGGCAAGTCCTTCCAGGTTGTCTCTCAAAAACCTTATTTTTGAAGGTTCGGTCTGGTACCGCATCAAAAACACCCTGTCATCGGTAATGAAATCACTGAACATTCGAAAGACCCGCAAATCTCGCGCCGAAATATCAAACTTAATCTGCACTTCTTTCTTGAGGTCCAAAAGAGGTCTTCCTGCCAGCTTATACACTGGAACTAATAACCGATGCTTGTGTACATCAGGATTTTCAAAAAGAGAGACCTGGCGCTCTTTTTTATTTTCTTTTTCCCGCGCCAGACCGCTGATAACTTCTTGTAGAGCTTTTCTATTTGTGGCAAGAACAAACAGGGTTTCTAAGGGTGCAACCTTGTCCCTGATCTGACGATACAAGCCCGGGTCTATTTCGCCAGTGTTATAAATCCGCTGCAACCTCTTTCTTTTGCCTTCTAGCGGCTCTATTCTGACTCCTCTGCCAACAGACTGCAATATAAACTTCCTTGCGTTTTCACCTACCCCAATGTTGATAAAATTTATCACGTTTGGCCTGTTTGAATCCCATCCCTCATAGAAACTGTGTGATCCCATCAAAATGTTAATTGGGGAATCATCCCGATTAAGGTTCTCAAAATAACTTTCATCCTCGAATCTTTCCTGGATCTCATACCCGACCAGTTCCTCTTCCAGCCAATTTGAAATATCTCCTATTTTTATCAAAGCAAAAGGTTGGTTGCTTGTCTTCAATTTGAATGCCAATTCTTTTCTGTCGGACTGCCTCCTCAAAACTTCTATATCACCTGGTGCGCCAGAATCCGCATTGTATACATACTCCAGCACGTCAGACTTTGTTATACTTCTAAAGAGCATCCTATCCGTCTTCAACTTCTCCCCTGCTTCGAACATGAACTCTGGCTCTTCCCTAAGCTCCTCCCACAACTCATCGAGCGCTGCTTCGAAAATTCTATCTTCAACTTCTCCCTTACCAATACGCTCCAATTCTCTGAAAAACATTTTCAGATCAGCATCCTTGGTGTTAACGGTATGTACTAACGTAAGAAGAAGGGGATCATGGTACAAATTTGAATCTATCTCTGATACCGCTTTGTAGCATTTCTTTATGTACGTTAATAATATAAGCGACTTTAGAACTATCTTTTGTTTCTCCTCAGCGTTGTAATCTTCCTTATCCTTAAAAGCCCTTATTTCTTGCTTCATGATGCTAATGTGTTTCCCGTATCCTGAATTGATGAAACTTGACAGGTTAAACTCATACGCGCATGTAACAATATCCCTTTCATCTGTAAAGGTGGCTGAGAAATTGAACAAAAAACCGTTCCTAGAAAGGATAGAATATATATGTTGTCTTTTTGATTCTTCTTTATCTCCTTTGTGGGCTTCGTCTAAGAATATGTACCATTTACCATCATTATCGTAATTTCTAAAGTCTATAATTTTGTCTTTTTGCTCATCGCTCAAATTGTCAGACCTATAGTAAAAAACAGGGATACCAAGCAGTGATGGTTGTCTTTTAACTTCCGCATACTCTTTAAGATCTACCAGGTTTATCTTAGTTTCACTTAAGTAGTTGAATTCGTCTACGTGTTTTTCAAATTGCTCAAGCAGATCATCTCTGTGCGTCAGAATCAGTATGTCGTGAGGAGGAATCTCTTTTCTTTCAATAAGTTCAATTAGAATCTCTATTAGTTTTATGATCACTAGGCTCTTGCCTGTCCCCGTAGCCATCCAAAAACTCATCCGGTTTATGAAATGTTGGTAAGCGAAATTTCGCCCATCTACAGGGTAATACTCGGAAAGAAGCTTATATATGTTTCTTTGAGCACGACTTTTTCTTTCATCTATTTCTATGTCCAAGTTCTCATCTAACCCATTATCTTGGTACCATTGGAATAATTGCTCTTTCCGAAACTCATTTGCATCCATATGTTCGTTGACTTGGTAATCCACAAATCCTTCATAATACTTCCATAAAACCTTAATAGCGTTTTGCAACGCTTCTTCCTGATAGTCCCAAAGATTCTTACTTGTTGAAAAAGTTGTCAAGTCAAAGGTATTCCAGCTAGAAGGCAAATCCTCATATTTCAATTCCTCTATCATGTGTTGTAGAAATATTGTCATTCTTCTTACCACCATATCAAAGATTTAATCATTTTATAGTCCAAATCTTTCAGATCAATTCTTTCCCCACCTTCAAATTCTACATAATCAGGGGTAATCTTCTTTATCCACTTACCAAGAAGATTGGAGAGGGTTTCTGGGATGTCTATGTTAGAATAAAGTCTCGATAAATCAACTTTCACTTTGTTATGCTCATAATCAATCTCCAAAGATTCAAGCATCTTCAAATCTCGCATAAAGACATACTGGTTGTAAGGATCCTCGTAAGGATTATCAAACAAATCCGAATCCACGTATTTTACTCTTCTTAACGTATCCTCGTATTGCTCGAGTTCGTAGTACTTGAAAAAACCGCCTGCTGCGTTCTTGTTGTATTTATCTTTAACATCCTTCTCTTTCGATATTCCTGATTTATCATAAGCAAGAACCCTCTTCATCCTGGGCAAAACTACGGTATAAAAATGCTCGCCCATCTCCACACCGATCCATTTTCTCCCAAGCTTATGCGCCACCGCAGTGGTAGTACCACTACCCAGAAAGAAATCCATGACAAGCTCATTATCTTCTGAGCCGGTATTTATGACCCTAAATAGTAATCTCTCTGAGTTCTCAGTCTGAAAACCTGTTGTTGTAGAATATGCGGGAATATCAGTCCAATCCGATTCAATAGTTTCATGTTCACTCATCAAATACTCAAGAACTTCATTCTGCTCATTTCCGTAAACATCAACATATCTCTTGCTAATTACTCTGATCCTTTTCTCCGAAGCAAGTTTATTGACAGTTTCTTGAGCAAATGACCAATGCCTGCCTTTAGGTGCTATGAATTGCCTCCCCTCAAAAATAACTGTGTGTGAATCTCTATTTTCTTTTGGGGAGTGCATCTCAAGCCAACCGCTTTGCCTGTTTCTTTCTCTAAACTGAGGATTAATTGAGGCGCTTGGATCCTTTGAGTATAGAAAAAGAGTTTCTGTAGCAGGATTAAACCTCTTGTCGATTGCACCTTGCTTATTCGATTTATTAACTATCAGCTCATTTCTAAAATTGTCCCTTCCAAAGACCTCATTCATTAGAGGCCTTACAATCCAATTCCCATTGTAATCGCACCTAACAAAGATGCTTCCTCT
>Ga0116165_1002930_pt1 | contig 11700 bp, 10 predicted proteins | sample AD_JPNMR1_MetaG_FD_89885 | JGI IMG/M metagenome (GOLD analysis project Ga0116165, IMG submission 89885) | Active sludge microbial communities of municipal wastewater-treating anaerobic digesters from Japan - AD_JPNMR1_MetaG | ecosystem: Engineered > Bioreactor > Anaerobic > Digestate | place...
AGGTTTTGATTAACTTTACTCCAGAGATATAACTGAAGTAATATTACTTTACCCTGACTTAAAGGTTGATAGACAAATTTGTAATATGACCACAATACAGAAAGCTTTATTTGACTTATTTAATCTTTCTAAATTTACTTAAATTTTAGATAAATATTAAATAATTAATTCTTAAAAGATAAGTAATTTCGTAGAGATCTCCGAAAAACTCCTTAGTTTTTCCTTTAATATTTCCAAATTTTTGCATTTTATTTTCCTCTCATAGATAAATGTATTTTAAATTTTAAAACCAAAGTTCAATTAGAATCTATCAGATTATTAAATACATGCAGTTAAATAATTTGTAAAGTCAGGCTAAACGCAATGATGGTAAAAATATTATAAATTTAACTACGACTTAAGAACTAAAAATTTGGGATGATTTCATGAAAAGATTTATTCTCGCAGATTGATTTTTACCATCTATCAGGATAAAAAACATCGTAGTCACGGGGTTTCTTTCTACCACCACGAAGCATGATAGCAAGTATTAAACCAGTTAGAAATCCTCCAATGTGAGCCCACCAGCCAACTCCTGGTATTCCAAGCGCAGCATTAAATAGTTGCGTAAGAAACCAGAAAAATATAAATATTAAAGCAGGTATCTGAACAAGAAGCGGAAAGAAGAAAAATGGTACAATCACATTTATTGAGGAGAGCGGAAGAAGAACAATATACGCCCCCATAACTGCTGAAATTGCTCCAGAAGCTCCAACCAGTGGAATCTTAGAAGATGGAGAGATTGCTACCTGACATAGAGACGCACCTATTCCACCAACAAAGTAGATTAGCAAATACTTTATTTTCCCTAAAACATCCTCAACATTATCTCCAAAAATCCACAAAAATAGCATATTACCAAAAATGTGCGAAAATCCCCCATGGATAAATAAAGAAGTTATTAAAGTTATATATACCGGATAATTAATAAGAGGTGGAATATCGATTCCAGTTGTTATTTCAAATGGAATAACTCCATATTTCATTATAAATACGTCATAAAATCCTGGAGGCTTTCCAAAACTATAGAAATAGACTAATACATTTATGATTATTATAAGAATAGTAATTGCTGGGCTACTTCGTCGTTGTGGAGTATCCGATAAAGGTATCATTGAGATGGAGCTACGCTCGTAAACTTAAAAGATTTACATTTAATTGCTGGAACAAGAAGCCCTTCATATAGCCTAAGTGCATTTCCAACTTCTAAAACATTTGAAAGAAGATTAACCAAACTATCTGTATAACGAAGATTTTTTATTGGTTTCTCAATTTTTCCATTCTTTATAAAAAATGTTCCATCTCGAGTAAGCCCTGTCACCAAACCTAATTTAGGATTTGTGGGGTTTGAATACCAGAATCTCGTTATGAGTATAGCTTCATCTGTTTGAGAAACTATATCTTCAAAAGATTTATCGCCTTCCAAGAATATCAGATTTAATGGGACTGGACCATAAACATTAGGGGCAGGTAAAGCATGCCCTGTATTCTTTCTACCAAGCTTTAAAGCCCATTTAGAATCAGTCACAAAATCATTAAATACACCATCTTTTATTATTTCCACCCTCTGCTTTGGAATACCTTCAAAGTCAAATGGCATAACAAACCCTCTGCTGTCCAAACCATCATCAATAATTGATACTTTCTCTGAAAAAACTTTCTCTCCTAACTTTCCTGACAGAAACGATCGACCTTCAGAAATGGCATTGCAGGAAAAACCCATATAATTGAGCATCTCAATAATATCTTCAGTTGCTTCAGGTTTTAAAATTACTGGATAATCTCCTGGTTCTATAAAAGAGGGATTTTTAGACATAAGACAGGTTTCGATTGCATCGTTTATAGCCCTTTCAATTTCAAGATCTGAAATGAATTTTGAAGTTGACTGAGCAAACCCAGAAAAACCCTCTCCCATTATTTGCACATTCAAATTTACCTGAGAAGTTTTAGCATATGCTTCTACGCCCAAAGAATTACCCACAAATAATTCCATCTTTGAGGTTGTAAACCTTCCAAATGCTTTTAAAGACTTACTTTTTGATTTCGAGCAAATCTCTGAAATTACATCTGCTTTGTAATCTTCGCTATCAAATTTAGCTGAGGAATCAAAATAATCAAATTGTGGATATTTAATCTCCTTACGCTCTGGTAAAGAAGAGAAATCAGGATCTTCTTCGCTCGAATTCATTATCTCCGTGGAAGCTTTCACTAAATCTGCTAATCCTTCTTTAGATGTATCATTAGTAGAAGAGACTCCGATTCTCTTACCAGAAACAATTCTCAGCTGGACTGTCGTATCGCTTGTTCTAACATTTTGATGTATTATTGAGTTTGCATATCTCGTTAAAGACTCATCTTCACCCATTATTAATACTTCGAATTGAGGAACTTTAACAAATTCCTTTATATCATTGTAAATTTGGATACATCTTTCTTTATCCAACATTTGCAACACCTACCTTTACATTTCTAAACCTTGCAGGGGAAGTACCATGAGAAAGTCTCATAATTTGTGGTGGCTCTCCCTTTCCACAATTAGGAACGCCCCATACATGCCAATAATTCTTATTACAAATTCCATCACAGGAACTCCAAAATTCAGGAGTTATACCTGTATAACTTGGATTTTTAACCATTTCGCCTAATTTACCACCCTTAACTTCCCAGCCTATTTCAGTTGCAAACTGAAAATTAAGCCTCTTATCATCAATTGACCAACTTTTTGTAGTTGATAGTAGGATGCCATTATCAATTTCTCCAATAAGATCATCGAGTTCATAATTTCCAGGTTCAAGATTAATGGAAGTCATCCTTATTAAAGGAATCTTCTGCCAATTCTCAGCTCGCATTGCCCCCATTGGTTCAAAACCGAAAATAGCTGCAGTTTCTCTGGAATTTAAGTATCCTGAAAATATTCCGTTTTTAATAATGTAGATCCTCTTAGCTAAGACTCCTTCATCATCATATTTGAATCCTCCCAAAGCACCAATTATTGTAGCGTCTGAAACTATACTAACAATATCTGAACCGACTCTTAAATTATTAAGTTTCTCTGGAGTTAGAAAGCTTGTTCCAGCATAGGCTGCCTCATATCCAAGAACTCTATCAAGCTCAGAAGGGTGCCCAATAGATTCATGGACCTGTAAAGCAAGATGGTTCCCATCAATTATTATATCTCTGTATCCTTCGGGGCATTTTTTTGCTTTGAGAAGTGCTTTTGCCTCTTCACCAATCCTTTTTGCATTTTCGCCTAACTTTAGCCCTTTAATAAACTCATATCCAAAAGTTGAAAGGTCACCTCCAAAAGAATTAGGGTAAGACCTTACCTGGACTTCATTCCCTTCTATGGCAGTTGCAGAAATACCAGCTCCTGATTCTATCCTGTCTTGCTCAATATGAGCTCCCTCAGATGAAGCAAAAATTTTCTTCTGCTTTAAGAAGCGCATGTTTCCTCTTCTGAGTACTATCTCTGGAGAGACATTTAATGAGTTTGTTGCTTCTTTAAGAAGGTCCAATTTTTCATTTAGAGAAATACTAAAAGGATCTATTTTAGCATTATGCCCAACCTTATCTTTATAAGGTTTAACACTAGCAAGCTTTACTGAATGTTCTTTAACTTTTGCTGATGCTTTAGCAATTCTACAGGCTTCATCAGTAACTTTGAGAATACCCTCTTTGCTTGTATCGTTTGAAGAGGAAAAACCAAAACTTCCATCAACAATAACTCTTACTCCAAAGCCATCGCTTTTGCTTCTTTTGACTCCTTCAAGTTTCTCGTTTTTAACAGATATACTCTCATATTCATTTTCTTCGTACCTAAGATCTGCATAAGTTGCACCAAGCTCTGAAGCTTTTTCAAGAGCAACCTCTATAAGACAATCCTCCATTTTTTCATCACCGCCTAAATAAAGATACTTTTTTTAATATTAACTTCTAATTCATTATTTGCAAGAAAAAAATATATATATAAATTTTTATCAATTATTTAACTGAATAAGTTGCAAAACACTTGAGACTTGAAAATTTATCGCTTCAATTTATACTAATTTCTTTCCAAAGAAATGGGAGAAGTTAACTATTGAAAATGTTATACGAAATAGCGGCTAAATTGATAGAAAAATATATTGAAGAAGAATAATTGATACTACATTGAATTAAGGAGTTTGCATATGAAGAATGAAAGAATATTAATTCACGATTTTGATTTAAACTTAATTTGTGATTATTTTGGAAGGTTGGAACGACAAGGACCTGGTAGCATTGAATCTACTATTAGGGCATTAAGTTTTATTGACAATTTTTCAAATGAATTGAAAATTGCGGATTTAGCTTGTGGAACAGGCGGTCAAACAATAACTCTTGCACAAAATACAAAAGGAACTATTACAGGGCTTGATATTTCCCCCGATTTTATTGAAAAATTTAATACAAATGCTAAAAAGCTCTGTTTGCAGAATAGGGTAAAAGGTATTGTTGGTTCAATGGATAATTTACCATTTCAAAATGAAGAATTTGATGTTGTATGGTCTGAAGGGGCTATTGCCAATATTGGTTTTGAAAAAGGTTTGAATTATTGGAGAGGCTTTCTAAAAAAAGACGGTTATATTGCTGTAACATATGAGTCATGGTTTACCGATGAACGACCTGCTGAAATTGAAAAGTTTTGGGTTGATGCTGTTCCTGAAATAGATACAATAGGGCATAATATTACAATAATGCAAAAAGCCGGTTATAGTCTTGTTGCCGCATTTACATTGCCTGAAAAATGCTGGACGGATACTTATTTTATTCCGCAGAAAGCAATACAAAAGGCATTTTTGGATGATAATGTTGGGAATAAAGCCGCAGAGGCTTTTGTTGAATATATGAAGTATGAAGCGGAGTTGTATTCAAAATACAAACAGTATTATGGATATGTTTTTTATATTGGCAAAAAAGTATAAAAATGAATTACACCATCATTTCGTATAACAGCGCATTTATGCAGTGTTGCTTCGCTCCTCGGTTTCTGTTCGCATAGTATAAGTTTCCCACTTTAATTTTTTTTATGCTCTTCAAGTTATGTATACATCTTTATTTTTTAGTTTTAAATTTTGTATATATGACCTGTCCCCTTAAATGAAAAAATTTTTACAGTATCATTTGTTAAAAAAGGAGAACAATATTATATTTTTGACATAAAAGAAAGAGAAATTAACTCATTAGTTTAACTCTATACTAGTTCCTGTCCAAAGAAATGGGAGAAGTTAAATGGAAAAAATAAATTTTAGAAAGGCAAAGTTTAGCGGAATTATTGGCTCTTCACTGAGTATCATTGGATGTATTTTAACATCCCTTAGTTTAAGTATCATAGATTTTAAAGTTCTTATCCCTATCATTTTATTTGTTGTTGCAAGCATTCTTATTCTTTTTGCTATAAGTGATATTTCCAAAAAAACAAGAGTTTCCAAGATTTTTTCATTCTACCTTATAGGATTAATTTTGTTCATCGTAGGCATAATTTTGCATATGTCTTTATTTAGAGGACCAAAAACCTCTAACTTTGGTTCAGTATTAATTTTTACTATTTTCTCTTATGTTATTATTGTCGTTTCTGCATACTGTACAAAGAAAAGTTTTGATATTATATCTATCGTACTTAATAATCATTATTTTAAAACTGTGAGTTGGTTTATATTTATTTGTACAGTCTCTATTGTCATCTTACCCTACAATTTTGTTGTACTTATTCGTGTGATTTTTGAAATAGTTGTGTTTATTAGTATCCCCAGTGAGTTTGAGAAGGAGGAATGCAGTCAGAAATTTTGAAAATTTGCAGCAAAAGTGCCGTCTGGGTTAACAGTGACTGGACTTTCGTCAACAGTAATTTTAGATGTCGAGGATACTTTACCCGTAAAAGCATAGCCTGATTTATCTATTTTTGCATTATCTGGAATTGATAATTTTATTTTTTAGTTTGTTGTGAGTAATGCAAACTTTTTCGTTGGATTATATTAATGATAGCCATAATAAGTATGAAGGATTGAACTGTGCTCCATACACTGGATGTAATTACACTGTATTTAGGATGATAATTTTTCTTCTTTTTGCGAATTTATTTAATATTTTATATTATACAATCTATAATAGTCTAAAGCAGAAATTTTTCTTATAATTAATATAAGAACAATTTAATATATAAACTTAATAAAAAAGCTTAAGGAAGGAAAATGAGCATATTATTTAGCGAATTAAGGATTAATGAAAAGATATTACCGAATAGAATTGTATTTCCACCCATAGCTACTGAAAAAGCAAATGATGATGGCAGTATTACCGATGAAATCGTATCTTACTACGGAGAAGTAGCTAAACTTGGAATGGGTTTATTAATTGTCGAGCATTGTGCAGTTCTACCCGAAGGGAGAACAAACCTAAAGCAAATAACAATCGCAAGAGATAGCGATATAGAAGGACATAAAAGAATAGCAGAGGCAGTTCACCGGGCAAATACTATTGTCGCAGTCCAAATAAATCATGCAGGAAGTAATAGAAGTAATGCTTTTACACCACCTCCGGTTGGTCCAAGCCCAGTACCTCATCCTAATACTCAAATAATCCCTCAAGAATTAACAATTTCACAAATATCAGAAATAATTAAAGCGTTTGGTGATGCAGCTAAAAGAGGTAAAGTTGCAGGCTATGATATGGTTGAGATTCACTCAGCTCATGGATTTTTAGGAAGTCAGTTTCTCTCACCTCTAACAAATAGAAGAAATGATAATTATGGTGGTCAAATAGAAAATAGAATGAGATTTCTTTGCGAGGTAATTGAGGAGGTTAAAGGCAAGGTAGGTAAAGATTATCCAGTACTTGTTAGGCTTGGAATATCTGATAATCCTCCTGGAGTTAAAATTTTTGAAAACGGATTAACTCTTGAAGAAGGGTTAAAAGTTGCAAAGGCTTTAGAGAAAAATGGTATTTCCATACTTGATATTTCTGGAGGAATGTGTGGAAGTAGACCTAAAGAAGTACAACATTTGCAGGGCTATTTTGTCCCTTTCGCAGAAGCAGCAAAGGAAGTTACTAATCTCCCCATAATCATAACTGGTGGGATAAAAATGGCAGAATTTGCTGAGAAAATATTAAAGGCACAATCAGCAGACCTTATAGGAGTTGGGAGAACTCTTATTTCAGACAAAAACTGGATTAAAAGAGCAAAAAGCCACCTTGATTAATTTTTAACTAAAATTATAAATAATATTAAGTTTAAGGAGGTTTAAAAATGAAGCGTATTTTAATTGTCGTTTTACTCCCACTTTTTATTACTTCAATCCCCACTTATGCTATAAATGGACCTATTGAAATTAAATCACCCAATATCTATGGAGAATTCTTATGGACAAAAGAGTATGTAGATAATATAACAGCTGAAGGAATAATCGATTACAGTGATATTTTGCTTCCTCGAAGGCCAATAAGAAGAGGAGAGTTTATTAAGTGGCTCGTAAAAGCAAAAGAATTAAGATTAGTGGATACAGGATATGAATTTTCTGATGTGCCTAAAAATCATCCTTTACATACTTACATTGTTACTGCAGCAGTAAACGAAATAATTGAAAAAGAAAAAGAGTTTCACCCAAATGATGCACTTCTAAGATATCAAATGGGTATGTGGCTCATCACTGCAAAAGGTAAGGATGCATGTGAAGAGGCAAAAAAGTATATGGAAGAACCTTTAGTTTTAGCTCAGGATGGTTACTATGAGTTAAAGGAAATTTCTCCAGAAGTAGCAGGTAAACTATCAGTATGCTATCTTCCCAAAAATCAGCTTATGTATTACAGGAAAAATGGAGATTTTAGATGTATAATGCCAAAAGAGACAGCAGTGCTTGGTGAGGCTTGCCATAGTTTATGGATGTTAAGACATCCTCCAAAAGAAGAAAAAGAAATAATAATTGGCTTACCTCAAGAGCCAAGAACGTTATTTTATAACGCTGATTCAATGACTGCAATGACTCAAGTAGCAGGCTTAATTTACTCAACAACAGTAGAAGGTTATGACGAAAATTGGTGTATTTATCCAAGTTTGATAAAAGTAATACCAACACTTGAGAACAAACTATGGAAAGTTTATGCTAATGGAACAATGGAAGTGACTTACGAATTAAGGAGAGGATTAAAATGGGCAGATGGAAAGCCTATAACTTCTCAAGACTTAAAGTTTGCTTTCTGTCTTTTTAATCATCCTGCTTTTCCTATAGTACACACACAAATTGATAGATGGATAAAATTAGAAATTGTAGATAACTATACTGTCAAAATCAAATGGGATCATCCATACCTTTATGCAAATTACGGAATTTCAATTATGCCTAAACATTATTGGAACTATGACCTTGAGTATGACCTAAACGATCCAAATTACTATGTAGAAGATGATCCCAACACTCCAGAAGATGAAACTTATAAATCTGACCAGTATAAAAAAGATGAGGAATTTATAGTAGAAGCAGTTATGAGTGAATATAAAGAAAGACCCCTCCATGCAGGTCCATATAAAGTTAAAGAATGGAATAAAGGTCAATACATAAAGCTTGAAAGAAATGAGAACTTTATGTTAGATAAACCATTAGCAAAGGAAATTACTTTCAAAATAATAGAATCAACTGATTCATTATTTAATGCAGCTAAAGAAGGATATATAGATGTTGTTACTTTTGGATTAACCTATGATCAGGCATTAGAGCTTGAAAAATATTCCAGAAAGAAGGAAAATATATCCTCTCTAATTTCTATCTTTGTACCTGCCCTTACATGGGAACATATTGATTTAAACGTGGATAATGAGATTCTTTCAGATAAAAATGTAAGAAAAGCACTTATCTATAGTATTGATAGACAAGGCATTGTTAATAAATTTTTTAATGGTAAACAGCCTGTCTCTCACTCATGGCTTCCATCGAGACATCCTGCCTACGATAATTCCACAATAACAAAATATGAATATAATCTCCAAAAAGCAGACAAATTATTAAACGAAGCTGGTTGGACGTTAGATCCTTATACTGGACTTCGAGAAAAAGACGGAGAAACCTTATTAATAACATTTAAAACAACCTCTTACAACAAAACAAGAGAAGATATTCAAAAAGAAATAAAGGCTTATTGGGAAAAAGTTGGAATTAAGGTAGAAGTAAAAAATGAAACTACCACTACTTTTTTTATTTCAACACTTCAATTGAGAGAGTTTTCAGGACCAACAGCTTGTATGTATGCATGGGTGATGGGACCAAGTTCAAACCTTTATTCTCTTCTTCATTCTTCTCAAATACCAAACGATAAAAATGGTTACACTGGACAAAACTATACAGGTTATTCAAATAAAGAGGTAGACAGATTATTAGATGAAAATTATGAATCACTTGATAAAGACAAAATAAATAAAAATTTAAGGAAAATTCAAGAAATTGTAACTGATGAATTGCCATCTATACCACTTTACGATAGAGTGGACTGTTGTGCGATAAACAGAAAACTTAAAAATTTTCTACCAACAGGAACAACCACTGCGATCACATGGAATGGATATCTTTGGTATTTTGAAGAGCAAAATAATAGATAGTGTTAATAAGAACATAATTTCAGTAAAATCTGTAATAAATAGATGAATACAGTACAAGAGCCACTTATTGGGGCTCATATGTCAATAGAAGGTGGAGTACATTTTGCTATTCAAAGAGGAGAATCAATTGGGTGCAAAACAATACAGCTATTTACTAAAAATAATACTCGGTGGAATGCTCCACCCCTTGAGGAAGAAGAAAGTAGAAGATTTAGAGAATTAGCTTCCAAAACCAATATTTTACCTATAATTGCTCACAGCTCATACCTTATAAACCTTTCCGCACAAGATAAAAAGGTTCTAATTCGCTCGCATTACGCATTAATGGATGAAATGTTACGTTGTGAAATGCTTGGTATAAAACATATTGTTATTCACCCTGGCTATCACGGTGGAGCTGGAATAGAACAAGGTTTAAAGAAAATCGCTCTCTCCATTGATATGGTTTACGAAAAGCTCCCAAATATCGATGTATCAATAACTCTTGAAACTACAGCAGGGCAGGGAACAAGTATAGGATTCAGGTTTGAACACCTTCGAGAAGTAATCGATAATTCTAACTATAAGGAAAAAATCTCGGTTTGCATTGATACTGCTCACATTTTTGAGGCAGGGTATGATATTAGGTCTTATGATAAATATAACGAAACAATGAATGAGTTCTGTGAAATCATAGGGCTTAAGAATCTTAAAGTAATTCATATAAATGACTCGAAAACAACTTTAGGTTCAAATGTAGATCGGCATGAGCATATTGGTAAAGGAAAGATCGGCATCGATGCTTTTCGTTTTATCATGAATGATAGGCGTCTTGCAAATATACCAAAAATACTTGAAACTCCTAAAGGAGAAGACTTAAAAGAGGATATCGAAAACCTTGATACACTTAAGAACTTAGTAGATAAGATTTAATTTAAATCTATTTCCAATTCATTCTTAATTTTATTGATATCTTCTTTCTCGGGTAAAAATGGAAAATTGCGAATTTCTTTGCTTGGGCGAGAATTAGAATAAGGTCTATTGCAAGCAACCTCACCCTTCTCATCGGGACAACCGCTTGTCATAAATGGTTTTCCAGACTCAACAATAGTATTAAGTTTTAAAGACGGTAAACCAAAATCGGTTATTTTACCATTATTATCAAAACTAAAACTTTTAGTATCAATAATTCCTTCATCGATTAAATATCTTGCAAGTTGAATTCTTCTATACTGCCCAATTGGCGGAGGGAATTTCTCTTCAAGTTTAGAGTTAACTTCAGGGTAAAAAGAGAAAAGGTGTGTTGTACCCCCCATATTATAAACTTTTTGAATTGTTTCGATCATTTCTTTCTCCGTCTCGCCTAATCCTACTATTAGATGAATTCCAACCATTCTTTCTCCAAATACTTCCAATGCATCCTCAAAGCATTTCCAGTATCTATTCCACCTATGTGGTCCATTAACTCCTTCTCCTCTTAAGTAAGAGAAAAGAGCAGGAGTAGCTGCATCAACCGAAATACCAATCCTTTCTGCACCAGCCTCTTTAAACTTTATTAAATCTTCTTTTTTAAGAACAGTTGGTGCAATTAGAAGAGATACAGGTAAATTAAAATTTTCCCTAAAAATCTGAGTTAAATGAATTGTATCTTTTGTTGCTCTTCCATTAGTAACCATAGATATGCAAATTCTATCAACTTTATTAATATTATTATTAATCCCCTGAATTATATCATTTAGCTGAAAAGAGGGCCAACCAACCCTGATAAAACTCTTTTCGTTGTAACTACCAATCCTTTTAAGAGATAGTCCGCAATAAGCGCAGTTTCCACCACACCCTGAATCGTAAGTTAAGAGAACATTTACGCAGGGGGATTTTGCATTTCGATAAAACGACCCTCCCTTAAAACCAAGCGTCATTGCTGCTGCTAAACTAATTCTTAAATATTCAGGGCTTTCCATTCTTTGCATTCCCCTTTCTTTATATTTTTTATAGTTCTATCAACTAAGGCACTGAACAACAAGTTCTTTTCCATTCAATTTCGAGAGCATAATCCTCTGCTTTTTTTACCGCTTCAT
>Ga0116165_1002955_pt1 | contig 11639 bp, 10 predicted proteins | sample AD_JPNMR1_MetaG_FD_89885 | JGI IMG/M metagenome (GOLD analysis project Ga0116165, IMG submission 89885) | Active sludge microbial communities of municipal wastewater-treating anaerobic digesters from Japan - AD_JPNMR1_MetaG | ecosystem: Engineered > Bioreactor > Anaerobic > Digestate | place...
AAAACCGATAACGCGTTTTTTATTTTGTCGATATTTTGATTTCTATTTAAAATTTTCCATAGTTTTGAGGATGTGGTTTGTATACCTATGTTTACCGCTCCGCACCCGGAATCTTCAAGCGCCTTAACGGTATCCTCGTCTATGTGATACGGATGAACGCAACAAAAATAAGGCAGATTTATCTTTTTTTTGTATTCGGAAGCAAAGTCAAAAAGCCATTTTTTGTCCGCCGAAAAAACCTCGTCGTAAAAAGTTACTCTTTTTATCCCGTATTTGTTTTTTGCGTATTCCAATTCTTCGATTATATTCGGTATGCTTCGTCTTCTAAAGAAATTATGTGGATAGATCTTTTTTATCGAAGAGTTCCAGCAATAAGAACAATTGAACATGCATCCCCTCGATCCGATTATGGTATAACTGTTTTGAATCGCTATTTTGCATTCTTTATAAAATATTTCTTTATCGGGAAAAGGAAGAGTGTCAAGATTCGATATTAATTCCCTGGGTTTATTTATTCGTATTTCGCCTTTTAAATCGCGAAACGCTAAATTTTTTATTTGGTGAGGGTCCTTATTTTCTTTTAAATGAGTTAAAAGCTCCAAAAACGCTTCTTCCCCCTCTCCTATTATCGCAAAATCGCAGTATCCGTCTTTTATTACATATTCCGGAACCGAAGATGGATGTATTCCCCCGAAAACTATTACCGTATCTTTTTTAATTTCTTTTATTTTTTTTGCCATTTCCAAAGACCATGCGTAGTTGTCAGATATTACGGAAAATGCGACGATATCGGGAGAGTCCTTTTTTATTTTCTCCAAAATTTCTTTTTTAAAATTAAAAAAATTTTCGTATAAATAATTTTTGTCTAAAAAAAAATTATGAAAAAGCGCCGGTTCGAAATATAGTTTTAAATCATTAAAGCCGTGCTTTTTGATATACGAGCAAAGATATTCGATTCCGAGGTTTTCGTAATGGGATGTTACAAATCCTATTCTCATCTTATTTCCAGAGGCAATTCGGATGCGTTTTTAAATATCTTTTCTCTAAATTCTTTGTCGATTATAAGACAATTTTTATTTTTAGTTTTTTTAAATAATTCGTGCCCCCACATCCTATCGAGAATTTTTTTTAAATCTTCATTTTTTATATTTCCGAAAGATAAAGGAAGATATGCGCAGGGCTGGACTTCTCCATACGGAGATATATAAAAAGTATTTTTTAAAAATATGCCGCATACCGAAGGTCCCGGAATTCCTTTAAAATAAAAAAGAGAAGGATTTATGGAGTCTATTATCATTTTTTCATCTTCATCGGTTAAAAGGTTTTTTTCGCAAAAGTTTAAGAGTCCGTTTCCTACCGGTCTTAGCGGCATTACTCTTATCGCGGTAACATTATAAGATTTCGCTATCTCTTCAAACTTTTTGAAGAAATCGGTATTTATTTTGTCTCTGGTAACGTATGTGGATAATATTACCGGGAGTTTGTATTTTCGGGCAAATTTCAGGGTTCTTAGAATATTTTCAAACAATCCTTTTTTGTTTCTTATTTCTTCGTGTTTCGTTTCCGGACAATCCATACTCACCGAAAGGCATGAAAGATCGGATTCCTTTAGCTTTTTTATAACCTCTTCGTTTTCGGCGACTCCGTTGGTTTCCAGGATAGTTATGAAATATCGAGAAGAAAACCTTACAATCTCGAATATGTCTTTTCTTAAAAAAGCCTCTCCTCCGGTTATGTTTAGCCTCGGCACCCCCATTTTATGTATTTCCATCAAAATTTTTTTTATTTCTTTTGTGTCCAGTTCCGCCGAAATTTCTTTTTCGTATTTTCCGGCGGAGCAGTGGGGGCAGTTTAACTGACATCTGTATGTTACCCCTAAAACGCATGATGCGGGCGTTAAAAAACCTAAAAGATTTTTTACATAATTTGATAAGACTTTAAAGTATAAGCGAAAAGGCGTAAGTTTTATGAAAAGTTTTAAAAGAAATATGGTTTTTTTTATGCTTCTCATAATATTTTCTTTACGTCTATAAAATATGTCGAGTCGTCTATTTTTGTCCCGTATTTTTCGGCGAGTTCCAAAATTTTAAATTTTTTTTCTTTGTTTAAGAGATATTTCTCATAAGACAATTTTCTTATTTTGTCGTAGGCTTGAGGCGTTTCCAGATAAGATTTTGAATAATATTTTTTATCCACGATTACATAGTCTATCTTTTCTTTTCCGATTATCTCTTTTATTTTTTCAAGAGAATCGGTGTAATAAACATCCGTAGAATAATCGTATCTTTTTTTTAATTCCGCGCAGTAGATCCGACTTGCGGTACAAATTATTTTTTCAGAACTTTCCATGGCGTAGGAGTTTCTTTTGGTAAAGTAAGGTATAAAGATATCGGAAGGATGAGAGAGAATTAATGAGTCGGTCGACGTGTTTTCGTTTATAAACGACATCGTTTCGGAATTTATTTTTTGAAACTGAGAATCCGGCTTAAAAGGAAAAAAAATTAAAATTAATATTAGTATAAAATATTTGCCTATATTTATTCTAAGCTCGTTAGCGATAGTCTCGTTGGATTTTATAAGTATTAATGATGTGAGAAAAGGGATGGCGAAATTTGTCTGTTTGGAAGCGTATCCCGGAGAAACAAATAGGCAAGAGATTGAAAAGGATATCAATACCGAAAAAAATAAAATAAAATCCTCTTTCGCGAATATTTTTTTAAAAAGCTCGGCTTTTTCTTTGGCTATTATTATAAACGATATTAAGGTTATCGATATAATGGAGTAAAAATAATAAACGTATAATTTCGGATATTCGTTGAAATTTAGAAAATAGTTTTCTATAAAATTTATGTTTTGAACTTGAGTTTTAAAATGATCTTTCCATTCAAATCCGTTTTTTATTTTGTCTATTTGAGTTTTTAAAATATCGTGATTTAATATCGCCAATAAAATTAAAATAAGCGGGATAAAATAATATAATTTGATTTTCTTGCCCAAACGGATAAACCGAAAATAGACGAGAGTTAGGATAAACGGCAAAGAGGCCGAGTAGAAATATCCGAAAAATGCCGAGAATAACAAAAATGCCTTATCTTTTTGAGAATAAAACTGAAAAATCGTAGCTAAAAATAAAAGAAAACCTATATTTCTCCTGAAGTCTGAGAAAAATATGTCGGTGACGGATATAAAAATAGAGAAAAATAAAGAATAAATAAAAACTATTTCGATTTTTTTTATGTTAAGACTTTGGCGGATAAAATAGAAGAAAAGAACCGATGCTAAAATTTGTGAGATAACGGCTATCGCTATGGATATGTATTTGGGCGTGGATGCAAACTTTAAGAAATACGAATATATAAGCGAAACGATGGGGTTAAATAAAATGTTTTTTAGATTGGTCGCGGTTAAGGATTTATTTATCAAATCTTTTTCAAACAAATCCGATTCGTTTTGAGAATAAACGAGATAATGATAATAGTTGTCTCTATATATGGTATCGGGATCGGATATCTCCTTCCAATGAATAAATACTGATAATAAAGCGAAAGTAATAAACAGAAAAAATTTTAAAATCATTTTATTATGCTTCTCTTTAAAAATTTTAAAATCAGTATCCATAATAATTTGGGGTTTTTGCTCGGAAGCGATCTTAAAATTCTAAAAATTCTTATCGGAGAATAATAAAAATGCGCGTTGGCTTTGAATTTCAATTTTTTTAATTCGGTTTCCGATAGAATTCCCGATTTTATAAATCCTTCGTAATCTGAATAATGAAATCTATCGGAATTTATGTTTTTTATTTCGGACACAGCTACCATTTTCGCCAGTTCAGTTCCTTTATACGCCATCGCGGTGGATAGAATCATAGTGTGGAGTTTGGAGTTTTTCATAAAATCTACGGTTTGCTCTATATCTTTTTTCGTTTCAAAAGGAAAGCCTATCATAAAAAGACCGTGAACATATAAGCCTTTTTTAACGGCGTAATCTATCAGTCCCTTGGTTTTTTTAAGATCCAGATTTTTTTTAATTAATTTCTGAACTCTTTCCGAACCGCTTTCTACAGCTATGGCAAAATATTTAACTCTGGATTGGCTCATAACTTCGATGTTTTCTTCGGTTAAAGTCTTTGCCGACAATCCTCCGGAAAAATAAAGAGCCGTGTCTTGGGGCAGTTCTTTTTTAAACATTTTTAAAATATCGTTGAATCTGGCCGGGTTAAAATTCGCTATATCGTCCATTATGTCTATCGCTTTTATCCCATAGGTGTCGTGAAGATATTTGATTTCTTCTATTACTCTTTTGGGAGAATGAGCCCTGAACGATTTGCCGTGAACCTTATGGCAGAATATGCAATCGAACGGGCATCCTCTCGAAGTATATATAGTCATTGTTTTCGATCCGTATGTATATATGCTGCTATTTACCAATTTTTGATATTTGTATACGTCTATAGATTGGTAATCCGGAAAGGGAAGTTCGTCCAAATTATCGTATATTTCTTTTTTTCGATTTATTTTAATACCGGTTTTGTCCAGATATGCTATTGACGGTATTTCCGATATGTCTGTTTTGTTTTCGTAATACTTTATAATCTTTAAAAAAGTTTTCTCTCCTTCGCCTATTACGCAGATGTCTATATTTTTGTCTTTGAGAATGTCTTGATAATAGTAAGTTGGATAAGCTCCCCCGACTATGACTTTAGCCTTCGTATTTTCCTTAACAAATCCGGCTATTTCATGCATAGATTTACCTTGAGCTGTAATGGATCCGATTCCGACGATATCCGGTCTGAATTTAAGTATCTCATTTTTCCAATCTTTGTCAAATATGTCCAGATGCAATATTTTTATATCCTTATATCCGTTTTGTTTGCATACCGCCGAAATATACATAAGTCCGTGAGGAGGGTTTATCGTTATCAGTTTTGGTAAGAGTTTGGCCTGGATTAAAAGAATCCTCATTATGTTTATTTTATATAATATTTGTATGATTATCCAAATAAGGCGTTTTTTCGCTTTTTTCATATGTTTTATCGGTGTTTTATTGCCTCATAGGTTAAGAATTTATTATTCCGAATTATTGGGATGGGTTGTGCAGTTTGTATATATGAATTACATATATACTCTAAAATTTATAATCAAAAATTTAAATGAGAATGAACCCGTTAAAAGATAACGCAGTTTTGCTTTATTCCGGCGGTACGGACTCTACGCTTTCCGCTGTTTTATTGCTAGAGAAGGTTAACACCGTTCATCTGCTTACTTTTTCAAGAAAAGGAATCTTTTCGGCTCAAAACGCCGAATTAAACGCTAAAAAATTGATGAATAAGTATCCGGGCAGATTCGTTCATAAAATAATCGATGTAGATAAGTTGTTCGCTTTTATATCTTACGAGAATTATTTTAGAAACCTGTTTAAATACGGTTTTTTTAATCTTACGACATGCGGATTATGCAAACTGGCAATGCATTTAAGAGCCGCGATTTATTGCATAGACAATCAAATAGACGAAATAGCGGACGGGGCAAACAACGGAATGTATATGTTTCCGGATCAGCAAAGGGGATATCTGGATCTTTTAAAAGAATACTATTCCAAAATAGGCATAAATTATGAAAATCCGGTTTTCGATTTCGAGGCCCCATCCGATATAGATTTTGTCGATAGATTCAGGCTTGAGGAAATTCCCGGACTTAAGGATTACGAGCAAAGTACGGAAGAAACGAGAAAAAAAACTACGGGTTATAAGCTTTACGAGTTGGGGATAATGCCTTCGGAAAACGTTAAAGGAACGGAAATGGATAGGCGGATGCAACCGAGGTGTTTTCAATTTGTTTTATTTAACATATGGCTTTTCTGGTATTATCTTCCGTTTAAAGGAACGGATGATTATAGAAAAGAAGTTTTAATTTTTTATAGAGATAAGTTTGAAAGAGTATTTAATATGATTTCGGAGTATAAGGAAAAAAAAGAAAAATCTAAGATATATAAGTATATATGATATTGGATTCCAAAAGATGTTGCGCTTTAAACTCAAAACCGAATAAACTATCTTTTTTATCCGTTTTAACTTTTGTTTTCCCCATATATCTTTTATCGCTTATTTCTTATTTTTTGTTCGGGTTAATGGGATTAAATAAATTAGCTTTAAAAATGGGGTCATTATCTTTTATAACATTCAGAATGATAAATACTTCTATGTTTTTCGCAACGAGAAAAAGGATTGTCGATATCTTGTATGGGTTTTCCCCCATTACTGCGGTTATTTTTAATACTTATTTTAACATACTGATGCTTTTTGTTTTATATTTATTTGTTTTCTTTCTATTGAAAGGTCTTTTATGAGAAGCTTTAAGATGTTTGTATTCGGAATAAGAGTGTTTTTTAATAATATTACTTTTAATAATATAATACAAATACTGAGATTTTCTTTTAAAAGATATCTTTTGGGCAAAAGAGTGCCCGTTTCTGCGGTTTTTGCTTTGACATATAGATGCCAGTGTTCTTGCGTTCATTGTTCGGTAGGAGATTACATGGAAAAAGAGGAAATAGATAGCGAATCTGCAAAGAAAATAATTTTTTCGCTTAAAAAATTCGGCGTTTTAAAAATAACTTTTTTCGGCGGAGAGCCTCTTTTAAGAAAAGATATAGTCGAACTCGTTTCTTTCGCATCTAAGTTGGGGCTTAGAACCTCAATAGATACCAACGGAATATTTATAAACGATAAATTGGTTTCCGAGCTTAAAAAAGCCGGGATCGGAAATATAAATGTAAGCATAGATAGTTCGGACCCCAAAATTCATGATTTTTTAAGGAAATACGACGGATGTTTTGAAAAAGCAGTAAACGCTATAAAAATTTGCGTTAAAAACAATATTCCGGTAATCATATCCACTTACGCTTCCAAAAGAGCTTTAAACTCCGGAGATCTAGAAAAGATAATAGATTTAGGAAAGAAACTTAAAGTAAAAGGAGTCAAAATATTGTTTCCCATACTTTCCGGGAAATGGAGAAAAAAAGAAGAGGAGTTGCTTAACGATAGCGAAACAAGTCGTCTTATGGGTTTAACCGACCCGGCTTTTGTTTATATAGAAGACGCTTTGGAGATGGTAAAAAGTAATTCCAAAGGATGTTCGGCTTTGAGAGGCAATCTTATTTACATATCTCCCACCGGAGAGGTTCAGCCCTGTCCGGCCGTGCCTCTAAGCTTCGGAAACGTTAGAGATAAAAATATCGAAGAAATATTGTCTTTAATGGAATATAAGTTTTCTTTGAAGTATTCTGGTAAAAGCGGTTGTATTATGAACGACGGCGAATTTAGAAAGGATCTTTTCATTCAAAAAGACACATATCCTTTAAAATGCGGGGATAAGTGATAAAAATATTGTTTGTAAGAACATCTATGGAGCTTGGAATCGGTGGTCCGATTCCGCCGTTAGGAATAATGTACGTCTCTTCTTACTTAAAAAAAAATTTAAAAGAAATAGATACTAAATTGGTCGATTTCTATTTTTACAATCTTTCGGATTTTATAAAGATAATTAACGATTACTCTCCCGACATCGTCGCCTTTTCTTCTCTTTCTTGCGAAAAAAATCTTCTTTTGGAGCTTTCGAAAGAGGTAAAAAAAATAAATGCCAATATAATTACCGTTTCGGGAGGACCATACCCTACCGTTTCTTACAAAGAGCTTTTAAAATCTCGCGGGATAGATTTTGTCGTTTGCGGAGAAGGCGAAGAGGCTTTTTTAAAGCTTATAAATCATATATTTTACAATTATGAAAAAGATCTTTTGAATATAGCTTACTTGAAAGATAATAATATTGTTTTTAATAAATCGGAATTATATGCCGATAATCTCGACGATATTCCTTTCCCGGACTGGGATATTATCGAAATGGATAAATATTTCGAGGTTTATAACTGGAACGGGGTAAATAAATATAGAAGATATATGCCGATAATAACATCGAGGGGATGTCCTTACGGTTGTAAGTTTTGTCATTCCACTTTGGGGAAAAAATTTAGAAAAAGAAGCGTTGAAAACGTTTTAAAAGAAATAAGCATTCTCGTCGAAAAATACGGCATAAAAGAATTCCATATAATAGACGACGTGTTTAATTTCGACCTTGAAAGAGCAAAAAAAATATTCTGCGAAATTAATAGAAAATACTCCTCTTCTCTGGCTTTTTCTTTTCCAAACGGAATGAGAGCCGATTTGATAGACGAGGAGTTTATTTCAATTTTGAAAAAATCAGGTTGTTATAAAATTTATTTTGGCATAGAATCTGCTTCTGATGATTTAAGAAATAGAATAATGAATAAAAATATAAAAATAGAATCGATAAATTCCGCCGTAGATTTGTGCTTAAAATATGATATTATCCCAGCTGGTTATTTTATATTTGGCTATCCGGGAGAGACCCAAAACGATTTGAAAAATACCTTCGATTATATAAAAAAAACGAAACTTATAATAGCTCATTTTTTTAAATTTTCAGATTATTCCGGGAGTATTCGAGAAAAGTCTTATGATTCTTTTTTCGAATACTCGGAGGACGATACCAAATATTATATATATAAAGCATATGTCGAGTTTTACGATATCAAAAGGATATTTCGTATAATATTATACTCTCCGAACAAATTGAAAATATTGCTTAATATAACGGATCTGTTGTTTAAAATATTGATTTTTAAAATAATCTTAAAACTAAGATAGGCTAACTGGTAAATAGTTTTAAAATGTTATAAATCGATATTATAAAACTTTCCATTTTCCCCTTTATCGCCGAGGATAAGTTTCTTTCGTATCCCCGTGGAGAATATATGAATGTATTTATCATATCGAAATTTTTTATAGCTTTCAGGGTTAATATAAAATCTTTAAAATTTGATTGAGGATATCCGGTTATTATATGAGTCCTTATAATTATATTCGGATTTTCTTTTTTTATTTCTTTTACGAAATTTAGCGCCTTTTCTATTTCGTAATTTCTGTTCATAAGTTTTAGTATTTTGTTCGATCCTGATTGTATGCATATGTTTATAGAGTTAATGTTTGGGTCCGATAAAACTTTTTTATAATCTTTGGGATTTTCCAGTATTCTTTGAGGATTTAGATATCTTAGTTCGAACTTTATATCCGGGAATTCCTTTTTTAATGTTAATAATAAATCCGGAAGAGTCTTCCCGATATCTTCCCCCCAGCTTGCGCAATCGTCTCCGGTAAGATTTATTATTTTACCGCTGTTTTTATATTTTTCTATATCTCTTATTATCTCTTGTTCGGTTCTCGATCTGGGATTTTTTCTGGATATTTTGATAAGACAGTATGAACAATTTCCGGCGCATCCGTTTCCTATTAATATGTTAGCCCTTTTGGCATGTAATATGATTTCGAGCTTTTTTTTCAGGCGGAGCGGTATTTTAAAATTTGTTATAAATTTTATTACTCTGTATGCAAAGGGGTATATTTTTACCGGATCGTTTTTTAAAACGGCATATATATTTTCGTCAAATTCTCTTTCTTCGATATCGGTTATTTTTTTTTCGGTTTTTAATATTTTGTCCATATCGGCTAACTCTTTTGCTATCTTGATATCGGGGTTTGTAGAGGTTAATTCTTTTATGGTTTGATAGTCTATTTTAGAAAGACATCCGAATATTATTATCTTTTTATTAGGAAATCTTTCGGCCGTCGATTTTATCAAATCTATGCTGTATTTCTTAGTTTCGATTACCGAACCGCAGGTAGATATTACAATTATGTCGGCTTTGTCGGGGGTGTCTGTAATTTCTATTAAGTTTGATTTTAGATGCTTTATTATTACCGATACGTCTGCGGAATTGGAATCGCATCTTTTATTTGCGGATATTATGAAGGCTTTCATCTTATCAATAAAATCCTTTTTATAAATTTGACAAAAAGCAATTTTAAAATCCGAATATTTTTTTCTGGCAAATCTCTAAATATAATATATATCCTATGCGGATTTATATAAAAAAATACGTTTAGCAAATATTTTTGAACGGAAGTCTTTATGTTTCTTTTTAGCGGCATATGTGATGAGAAGTAATCGGTATACAATCCTTTATCGTTTTTTGCCGATATCAAATCTTTATCGTTATTAGAAAGTTGGGTTCCGGGATATATTCTTAAACCTGCGGTCATTATGGAATGTATCTTGAGTTTTAAGACATAGATTAATGTTTCGATAAAAGTTTTTATGTTTTCTTCTTTAAATCCGAAAATAATTCCCGCGGTCACGAATATCTTATTTTTGTAAAGATTATCGGTATTTTCTTTAAATTTTTTAAGATTTAGATTTTTCTTTATTATTTTTTGAAGTTTATCGCTTCCGGTTTCAAGTCCGCATCCCGCGTACCTTACTCCGGCTTTTTTCATAAGATTTATCGTTTCTTCGTCTAAAAGATCGATTCTTATTCCGCATATATATAGATTAACATTTATGTTTAAATCTATTATCATATTAAGTATTTTTTTCGCGCGATCGATTTCGAAATTAAATATGTCGTCTATTATCTCTATGTTATTTATATCGTATTTGCTTTTAATATCCAATATTTCGGATACGACCCTTTCGGGCGAGTGAGACCTGAATTTTTTCCCCATAAGATTATGACAAAAAACGCAGTCAAAAGGACAGCCTCTCGAGGTTATCATATCCGCATATTCCAAACCGTAAAGAATCGGCGTATGAGGAACGAATTTGGAGTAATCTTTCAGTATTATCCCTTCCCTATCCGGTTTTGGCAAAGAATCGAGAATATCTTCAAGGTCGGATATTCCGTTGTTTATTATTCGATCTTTGTTCCTGAGCCATACCCCGTTTAACGAATTTATCTCTTTGTTTTTTGAAAGATTATCTACAAGATTAAAAAAAGATTTTTCGCCTTCTCCGCATATTATAAAGTCTATATTCGAATCTTTTAAGCATTCGTAAGGAAGAGATGTGGGGTAATGACCGCCTGCGGCAATAAAGCATTTTTTGTTGCATTCTCTTTATTTAACGGCTGATGAATATAGATACTGACTGTAAATGTTTTAAATTTATCAGTAGGTATATAATACAAATGAATGCCTTTAGTAATATTTGTTTTGTTAAAACCACCCATATCTTTCATCTCCATTCTTTATTTTTTGTAACGATAAAGTTGTCAATTATAATATTACCACATATTAAGTATTTTGCACCATATGTTAGTAAATTTATTCATAAGTTTTAAAAATGCAAAAGAGCCGCATTCGTGCGGCCCCTACCTTTCAACATTTCTCGCATTTTTTAATTTTTTCTACTATTTTACATATTTTAAATAATCTTTTATGTCATCACCTTCAACAATAATATCCGGCGTTATCCTACTTCCCATAATATTTTGTTCTTTTACATTCCAATAAAAATTCACAAGATAAATCATATACTTTCCATCATTACTTACATAAACATTTTGCCCTACACCTTTTCCTACCGTTGGTTGTCCTATAATTGTAACATTCTGCAAATATGTTTTTAATCCAAGTGCCAACAATTCAGAACTGCTGGCAGAATATTGATTCACTAATATATAAATGTGTTTAAAGTTCACTTTTCCTTCATCAGAATAGTATGTATATA
>Ga0116165_1002970_pt1 | contig 11605 bp, 8 predicted proteins | sample AD_JPNMR1_MetaG_FD_89885 | JGI IMG/M metagenome (GOLD analysis project Ga0116165, IMG submission 89885) | Active sludge microbial communities of municipal wastewater-treating anaerobic digesters from Japan - AD_JPNMR1_MetaG | ecosystem: Engineered > Bioreactor > Anaerobic > Digestate | place...
AAAAGACCCGATCGGCTTCTTTCAGGGATATGTCCCCTTCCTTTTTGAGCTTTTCGATCAGTTCTTCAAGGTCTCTATCGTCCATGATTCTGCCTTTCTGTCTGGCTGTCCCTTTCGCTGCATATTTCGCCGTATATATCATCGACCGAGCGGAGAACTTCGGGAGAAAAGACGGAACTGGTGATTATCTTTCTTCCTATCATCGTCGCAAGCACGCTCTTTGCGATCCTGCGCGCTTCGGGCATCAGCTCTTCGTCCGAAAGGAAGTAAAACCTGCCGTAGGGGTCGTCGCGGTTTTCGACAAAGCACAAAAACGGAATCTGTCCGAGCTTCATGCACTTTTGAAGCACCATGTTTGCCGTCATCCTTTTGTGCTTCTCGAGAACGTCCGAAGTCCTGAAATCTTCCATGAGACCGACGAGATCTTCTGCTATTCCGTCCAGAGAAAAAAACTTTCTGTCCGCTTCAAGGTATCTGATCTTTCCCTGCCTGTTCGGATCGTAGATTTTTTTAAGCCAGTCGGGAACCTGAAAGGAAGAGATCATTATCAGCCCGGCCCTGTCGCGCACGGGAAGCGCCGCTGTTATTTCGTCGTTGATCTGTTTGAGCAACGGGTCTTCGGGGCTGACGGGCAAGGAAGTTATGAAATTTCCCGTCCTGTCTTTCAGGACGTCTCTTACGGTCTCGTACCACCTGTGAACGAAACCGTACAGCCTGCCGTCGAAGTCGTTGCTGCTGCAGTCCAGACGGTCCTTGTTCTTCCTTTGGATGTCGTATATCTCCTTTGCTTCTTCAAGGGAGATATCTTCTCCTTCTTCAAGCCTGAAAACGGCGTCTCTAAGTTTTCTTATCTCGTCGTTTCTGTCCATAGGTCGTCTTCAAACTCCTTCTTTATATCCGAAACAATCTCAATAACGAAAACCGATTTTTGAGATCTTTTAAGAAGGTTACACAAAAACCTTCCAATATCAGGCAAACATCATTCGTTTAAAATTTAAAACTTCTGTAAAAATTATATCTGTATTCAAAAGTAAGGTCAATAAAATCGAAATATTGTTGAAATCAAAAACGTATTTCGAAAGTTCATCTGATCACGTCCGCCCATGAATCGTCCGGATCGGCTTCGATTAAAGGAAGATGAAGTTTTAGCACGTACAGAGATTTATCCAGAGCCTTCAGGAAAATTTCCCTTTCGTAGGGATACGGAATTTCCGGGAACTCGGACAGCAGCGCTTCGTCGGGAATTTTAAATATCTCTTCAACCCGGGCTTCCTTTTCGTACGCCACGTAATATGCGATCTCATCGCGAAGCCGACAGACGGGAAGAAGACCGTTTCTCTTCAACATCTCGAACTTCACGACGAACGGGTTGATCTTCGCCTTTCTGTCGCGAAAGCTGAATATGTACGGGAAGAATATGTACGGATCGATTTTTGTCATATTCTCAAACCGACAGGACACGCCGCCAGAATCTTTAAAGAGAGCATATCTGTCGGCCCGTGCAGCTTTTTGAACGACTCCGCATCTCTGGGACATCAGCACTTTTCTTTCGTTGTCGAAGAACACTCCTGTTATATCGGGAAGGTCAGATTCCGTCGAAAGTTTTGCCGTGGAAAACTGCTTTGGCAGCAGATTTAACGTCTTTTTGACGATTGAAGAATAGCCGGTAAAATCGCAGACAGGCAGAGTATGCAGGAAGTTTCCCGTCCTGCCCGACTTTGCAACTTCATACACGGTCTTAAACCACAGATTCAGGGCGTTTTTAAGCCTGTCGGTCTGTCTCTTAAAATCTTTCCTTTCGCCGTAAAACCTGAAGCTTCGGGATTTAAGAGTCTGGGAAAACTTAAATATCGTGTATATCAGGTCGGACTCTTCAGAAGTTATATCTTCGCTTTTGAGCTTTTCCGTCATCCTTTGTAGGAAAAGCACATCGCCGGTGTTTCTCTCAAGGCGGGGAACAAGTCCGCATCTCGCAAAGGTCAGCATCGGAAGTCTGGTCTCGGGATAAAAGAATAAAGCATCGGAAGTAAGAAGTTTATTGGTTCGGACAGACAGCTCCCTTGCCTGATCTCCCACAATTTTGATAATTTTGTCTTCTTCAGACAGCTTGGAGAAGGCGAATCTCATCAAATCGGCGGTCTCTTCTTCCGCCAGTAAAAATGCGGGAATCGTGGTCGTGAAATTGCCTGTACGTCCCGATGCTGCAAGGTCCGCAACGGTCCTGTACCATTTGCCGAATGCGCTTTGCATCGGGTTTAGAAAGCTGTCGGTGAAATCGTATTCCATGGCATCATAAAAGTAATTGGAATTAAGCCTTGAAAAATCCAAAACTTTACGTTCGGACCCGGAATCGTGTTTGGAAGAAACATAGCAGTACGCTTCGTAAATCTGTCTGAGCATGTACACAAGATCGGCTTCTTCCTGCGACACGTCGCCCTGTAATTTAAGTTTTTTCGTCAGCTCTTCCAGCTTTCTGACTTCTTTAGCCTTATATGCCATTTTTAGATTCTCTCCTTTCATCTTGTTATGTCTATCCACGAGTCGTCTTCATTGACGGCGTCTGATCGGCAAAAATTTATATCAAACACGTACAGAGATTCTTCAATTGCTTTCATAAAATCGTTTCTGTCAGAAACTTCAGGAAAATCCAACAACAGTCTTTCATCGGGAATTTTAAATATTTTTTCGACTGCGTCCCTATCTTCTTTTTTGTATGCTAAATAATACTTATCTCTCGGATCACACGGTTGATAAAACAGACAAACCGGCAGTATTCCTTTTTTGCGCAAATACTGGGTTTTGACAACGGAAGGTTTGATCCTGTCATTGCTGAAAAGACTGTATATACTTAACGCATATTTGTTTTCGTTAAGGGTTTCTTTTGAACGCATTTTTTCCAGTTCTTCCAGCCGATAGAAAGATCCACAGTCGTCCGGAAAAACAGCATACCTGTCGGCTTTCGCGATTTCTCTGATCACACCGCATCTCTGAGACATCAGCACGTTTCTATCAGAATCAAAGAAAACCCACGCCATATCGGGCAGTTCGGGCTTTTTTGCAAGTTTTGCCATTAAGAACTGGTCGGGAAGCAATCTCAACGTCTTTTTGATATGCGTCAAAGAATGTCCCATATTCGATAGTCCGCTGGTAGGCAGAGTGTACAGAAAGTTTCCCGTCCTGCCTGATTTGACTGCTTCATATACTGCTTTAAACCAGTCAGACAAAGAGTTTTTAATCACGTTACCCTGTTTTACCAGAGCATTTTTTTCATAGTAATGTCGCAATTTGTACACTTTAAAAGTCTGAACAAACTTTATGATTGTGAATATCATATCTGCTTCTTCAAGAGAAATGTCGTTTTCTCGTTTTAGTTTTTCCGTCATTTCTTGTAAAAACAGTATATCGCTGGTACTTCTTTCAAGACGGGGCAGAAGTCCGTACCTTGAAAAAGTGAGCATCAGATATAAATCGTCGTCGGAAAACAAAGCGTCGGAAGAAAGAAGATTTTTTGCTCGCAAATATACTTCTTTTGCCTGTTTGCCAGTTATTTCAGTTAAACTGTCTTCTTCAGGCAGTCGGGCAACTGCAAGCTTCATAAATTTGGCAGTATCTTTTTCTTTCCTGTTCCATCTGTGGCAGGAATCGACAGCGGGAATCGTCGTTACGAAATTCCCCGTACGGCCTGAAGAGACAAGATCGGCGGCGGTTTTATACCACTCCCTGAAGGCGCTGCACATCGGATCGATAAAACTGCCGGTAAAATCGAAGCTTACGGCGACATCGTAGAGATTGGGCTTTAAGCTCGGGAATCCGGAGACTTTTTGTATGGTATTCATCGATTTCGTAAAAGTCGAAATGCAGCACACTTCATAAATTCGTCTGAGCATATACACGAGATCGGCTTCTTCCTGCGACACGTCTTTTTCTTTTTTGAGCTTCTCCGTAAGGTTTTTGATTATCTTTACTTCTTTCATCGCTCTATATCCACCCACGAATCATCTTCTTCAACAATATCTGTTTGTTGCAACAATATGCTCAGCACATAAACAGATTCATCGAGCGATTTCATGAAGTCGCTTTCAAGAGAATCCGCCGGAAGCTCGAGCGACAGCTTTTCGTCAGAAATCTTGAGCACCTTTTCGATGACAGTCCTGTCTTCTTCTTTGTATGCTAAATAATACCTGTCCCTTGGGTCGTTTGGCTGGCAAAGCAGACAGACAGGAAGTATCCCTTTTCTGCTTAAATATTCAAACTTCACGACAGAAGGTTCAATTTCACCACGGAGATTGCATATGCCAGACAGGTAGATTTCGCATTTTTTTTTCAGGCGAGAATTTCCAGTTTTTAATACTTCTGTCCGACAAAAATCTCCCCAGCTATCGGAGAAAATTGCATATCTTTCAGGCTTCACAATTTCTCTGACTGCACCGTACCTTTGAGACATCAGCACGTTTCTCTCTTCGTCGAAAAATACGCCCGCCATATCAGGAAGGGCTGGTTTTTTGGGAAGTTTAGCTACAACAAACTGTTCAGGGAGCAGGTTCAACGCTTTTTTGATATATGTTAAAGAATGCCCTAGATTGTTCAAGCCTTTAATCGGCAAAGTGTACAAAAAGTTTCCTGTTTTGCCCGCCTTTGCCATTTTATAAACTTCTTTAAACCAGTCGGATAAACTGTCTTTCAGCACATTAGCCTGTATTTTTATGGCGCTTCTCTCGTGGCGATAATACGGCCTGCGTATTTTAAACGCTTGAATAAATTTTATAATCGTGAACATTACATCGGCTTCTTCGATGGATATATCGCCTTCTTTTTTAAGTTTTTCTGTCATATCGTGGACAAAAAGCACGTCATTGCTCTTCCTTACGGAGCGGGATATAAGCCCGTATCTTGAAAAGGTGAGTATCGGACAGGGAAAATCATCTTCGAACAGGAGATCGCAAGAAAGACAGTTCTTTGCCTGTGAATACACTTCCTTCGCTTTTTTTCCTGTTATTTTTGTAATCCCATCTTGTTGAGACAACCGGGCAATTGCATACTTCATAAATTTAGCGATTTCTTCTTCTTTTTCTCCGCACGGGCTAAACATAGAACAGGAATCGTAAACGGGAATAGTAGTTACGAAGTTTCCCGTGCGTCCCGAAGCCGCAAGGTCTGCTACGGTTTTATACCACTCTTTGAAAGCTTCCGACGTTGGATCAAAAAAGCTGCTAACAAAATTGTAGCTTATGGCACTATCGTATAAATCAGGGTTTAGACTCAGAAAATCAGAAACCTTTTGTTTAGTTGTATTTGACAGCGCCCCGGTCGAGATGCAATACGCTTCGTAAATTCGCCTGAGCATGTATATCAAATCGGCTTCTTCCTGCGACACGTCGCCTTTGTTTTTGAGCTTTTCCGTAAGATTTTTGATTATCTTTACTTCTTTCATCGCTCTATGTCCACCCATGAGTCGTCTTCTTCAAATTCTGCCATGGTGAGCATATCCATGACGCTAAAAGATTCTTCAAACAACTTCGCCAGACCTTTTTCTCTTATAAATGGCGGAAGTTCTAACATCAGCCTTTCTTCCGGCATGTCAAGTATCCTTTGAACGATTTTTTCGTCTTTTTTGTCGTATGCAATAAAATGGATGAAGTCTGTGTTACAGAACCGGCAGACGGGAACAATACCCTTTCTTCTGCTTAAATACTCTATTTTTAAGATAAAAGGTTTAATTACCTGTTTTTTTTCATACCATTCGCAGATGCGCGTAAAATCACCACCGTCTCCTTCGACGAGACAGGAAATTCCGTTCGGGTCTAATAAATTGGCGTACCTTTCGAGCCTGACGATTTCCCTGACCACGTTGCATCTCATGGATAGCATCAGTTTTCTTTTTTCGTCAAAGAAAACCCCGGCCATATCGGGAAGATCGGGTTTGCTGGGAAACTTTGCTAAAATAAGCTGCTCGGGAAACAATTTTAAAGTTTCTGAGATATATCTACGAGAATCGTCCAGTCCTTCAAGTCCGTAGATCGGTATAGTGTACAGAAAATTTCCGCTCCGTCCCGCGCTTGCCGCTTTATAAACTTCTTCGAACCACAGCGACAGAGCTTTTTGATGTCTTTTCATCTGCATTTGCAGTCTTTTACTGCTGGACCCTTCAAAAAGAAGACGGTTGCGAGAAGGCTGGGCGAACATACTCATGGCCTGAATAAATTTCATGATTATATATATCATATCCGACTCTTCAGGCGTAATATCTTCTCTTTCCAGCTTTTTTGCCATTTCTTTCAGGAAAAACACGTATCCGCTTTTCTTTTCAACGCGCGACGCAAGCCCGTATCTTGTAAATCTGTAAGAACTCCCGTATCTGTAAAAATCCAAAGCAAGAAAGCCGTCAGCAGATGAATGTACCTTTTCGGCAAATTCGCCTTCTGCTTCTGTTGTTCTGTCTTCTTCCGACAGATGCTCTGCGGCCCGCTTTATGGCATAAACCGTGTCTTTTTCTTCTTTTTCTTTAGATAGAAGCGTTTTTACGGGAATTGTAGCGACAAAATTTCCCGTAAGGCCGGCGGCAGTAAGATCCCCAACGGTCTCATACCATTCTTTCAAAGCACGGGACATGGGATTTAAAAAACTGTCGACAAAACTAAACTCTACGTTTTCGTTCTTGCTCAAATCATAGTGATCAATCGGAAAATTTCCGCGTTCACCCAAAAAACCACTCAAACAGCGATACGTTTCATGAAGTCTCTCAAGTATATATATCAAATCTGCTTCTTTTCGCGAGACGTCCCTTTGTCTTTTAAGCTTTTCTGTCAATACTTTGACTATATCTATCTCTTTCATCTAATTATGTCCGTCCACGAGTCATCTTCCGAAATTGTCGTCTTTTGAAAAACCATATCCAACATGTACAGAGATTCTTCCAAAATACTTGAGAAGTCTTTGTCGTCAGAAAACTCAGGAAGCATAAACTCCAGCTTGTCGTTCGGTATTTCAAACACGCCCCGAACGGTTTTCTCGTGCTTCTTGTCGTATGCCGCAAAGTATTTGTCTTCATCGCGAAGGCAGCAGACGGGGACAATCCTGTTTCGGTTCAGATACTCAAACTTGACGAACATCGGATCGATTATCTTTTTACCGTCTCTGTAAACATAAAAGTCGCGTCCGATATCTCCTTTCTTAGCCCGTTCCATAAAAAGAAATACTCCTTCGTAATCTTCCGCTATGTATTTTCCGATCCCCGCAATCTTTCTGACTACTTCACATCTTTGGGACAGCAGAACGTTTCTTTCGTCGTCAAAAAATATACCTGCCATATCGGGAAGAACAGGCTTTGCTGGAAATTTCGCCGTAAGAAACTGCTTCGGCAGCAGAGAAAGCGTTTTTTTGATGTACGGGACCGACTTGCCCAATCCCGTAAACCCGGAGACCGGCAGGGTGTACAGGAAGTTTCCTTTTCTGCCCGACTTCACGGCTTCGTGAACGGCCTTAAACCACGACATCAGGGCCTGCTGAAGCCTTTCTATCTGCACTTTTCCTTCCCTGCTTCTTCCGACCTTAAAATCGGAATACCTGATGTTGGGAACGTACATAGCCTGAGCGAATTTCATTATTATGTATATCAAGTCGGATTCTTCGAGAGTAATGTCTTCCTTTTTAAGCTTTTCCGTCATCTTTTGTAAGAACAGCACATCGTTGGTCTTTCTCTCTAAACGGGGCACAAGTCCGTATCTCGAAAAAGAAAGCTTTTTCAAATTTGAGTCATTAAAAACTAAGACGTCTAAAGTAAGAAGTTTATCGGTTTGACGTATATCTCTGGCTAACTTTCCCGTCACTTCATCAAGTCTGTCGTCTCCCGAAAGACTGCGGGACGCATATTCTATCAGGTGACAGGTTTCTTTTTCAAAATTATTCTTCCACGGAGCCACATACACGGGAATCGTCGTTACAAAGTTTCCCGTGCGGCCCGAAGCTGCAATCTCCGCAACAACCTTGTACCATTCCTTAAAAGCACTGCGCATCGGGCATATGAAGCTGTCGATAAAGCTGAAATTCATGGCTTCTCTCGGATGCACGGTCTTCATTATCGGAAAGCCACAGCTGCCGTGCCCGAATATATCTCTTGAATTTGTATATGCGACGCCCTGCGCTTCGTGGATCTTCCAGAGCATGTATATCAGGTCCGCTTCTTCCTGCGATACGTCACCTTTATTTTTGAGCTTTTCCGTAAGGGTTTTGATTATCTCTATCTCTCTCACCGGGATATCTCCTGCCTTTCGAACAGGGAAGAAGTCTCGTATACCCGACCGATATCGTATTTGTAAAACTCGTCGGGCACCTGTTCGTTTATGCACAGCCAGATGACGCTGTTCTTCAGCTTTCCGATCTCCTTTTCCACTTGCGGGTAGTCGTAAAGCTCCATGTCGGAGAACACGACGACGGCGTCGGGCTTCTGCTTCATCTCGGCAATCTTTTTGAAGAAGGGCGCAAACTCCGTCCCGCCCCTGCCGCGCCTGACGAATCCGTGCTCTGCAAGTTCCCTTTTCCACGCCGAGTAATCGCGGGAAGGAATATCCATCTCCTTCCACTCTTCCACGCCGGCGTCCACCTGACAGAAGATGAACTTGTGCCCGTGGCTTCCCTTCGGGATATTCCGTTCTATGAAATTCATTATCTTGAGCACGCCGGACACCACTTCTTCGTCGTTCATCGACCCGGACACGTCCACGGCAAAGGCGATATTGAGACGTCTTCCGGTCTTCTCGAACTGGACGACGGAGTTTCCCGTCATGACCTGCGTGAGCATCTCGATAGGCGGAACGCGCTCCCGTATCTGCCTGCCTTCCCTGATCTTGTTCTTCAAAAGCAAAGTAATGCCGACGTACCACGGTTCGGGCTTCGGTCGAAAGTAGGCACGGCACAGGGAGATGAGCAGGGAATCGGGAAAGGCTCCCTGTCCTGCCCTGCGCATCTCCTGCTGTATTTCCTTCTGAAGCTCCTGCATGGCGCGGTCCAGCTTGGCTTTTGATACGGGGCTGTTTTTCATCATCTCGTCGTTTTTGTCGTGGTCGTCCATTAGGGAATTGCCGCCGAGAGCTTTATCGACTGCATCGTCGATCTCGTCGTCTTCATCGCCTAAGCCCTTGTCTTCTCCGCCTTTTCCGTCCTTCGAATTGCCCGATCTGTCCTTGCCCGATTTGCCTTTCTCCGCCCCGTCGTCTTTTTCGTCTTGTCCTTCTCTGTCTTTTTCGTCAGACGAGACACCCTTGCCGGGTCTTCCGCGGGATCTTCCGGACCTTCCCGAGCCTTCCGACGACTCTTCTTCGTCGGGGTCGCCTTCTTCGTCCAGATCGTCGTCTTCGTCCGGATCGTCGAAATCAGGATCGGCGGAACTGCCATTCCCTGAGCTTTTCTGACGGTCTTCGCTGTCCTGACGGTTTTTATTCTGCCTGTTTCTGTTTTTTTTGTTCTCTTTGTAGTTTTCATACTCGGGATAAAGACTTCTAAACAGGCGTATGGAGCCGAAGAAGTCGTCGGGATATTCCTTGATATCTTTGCCGAGCCTTTCCGCCATCTTCTTGCTGGCGGCGTTGCATGCCTTGACGAAGACCTGCGTCCATGCCTTTTCGGTTTCTTCTTCCATAAAGTAAAACTGCGCCTGAAAAACCCCGAAAGGAGTCCGCTTTTTGTATCCCCTGACGGAGTAGCCGAACTCCTTCTCAAGGCGAGTGTTGATCACGGCGTCTGCGGATTTGTTTGCTATATCCATGAGCTTTTCGTAAGCTTCGTCGTAAGGCCCGGGAATCTTGAAGGTGATATCTCTGGAATCTGAAGCTGTGTTTCTGTAAACGATGTGCATAAGCTCGTGCGCGAGAAGGAACCGTATGCTCTTGGAAACGCTGTCTTCCTGTCCGCTTTCCATTGCGTCAAGACAGATGTTTCGAACGAAATTGGGATTGTAGAAGATGCTTCTTCCGTCGGTGCACATGGTGGAGCAGTCTTCGCCGACAAGCTCGGTGTTTATGACGGGAAACTTGGACAGAAGCTTTCCCCACAGCCTGTCGGTAAGGCTGACGTGCCGCATGGTCCCGCGCCTGATCATGTCGGACACGACGGAAGTCATCACGACGTCGGGATTTATCGCCTGCACAACGCTTTCGTTTATCGTCTTTTGAGTATCTTTACCAGCCATTCCGTCATCTCCTGCCTTCTGTCGCCTTCCAGCCTGCGTACGGCGTCAAAGGCATCTTCTCCTATCGGTATCTTCCTGCCGCGATTTTTGAGCCTGTCCAGCCAGCGGAAGGCTTCGCTCAGCTCTTCGTATCCGACGTCCTTCTCGAAGCAGATGCCGTCGCAGTCTCGAAGCATCTGGGACAGCAGGGAAACTCCGATGTCGACGGGAAGCCCTTCCACGATACTTACAGCCTTCAAAAAATCAGACGATGTCAATTTCATCTTTATTCTCCTTGCTCATGATGTCCTTCAGCATTTGAGATACTTCCGTGAAGGAATCGCTGAACCTTTTCGATACCTTGATCAGCCACGGAGCTGCCGGAACGACGGCGTTGAAAGCCTTGACGGAAGTGTCGGCATTGAGCTTGACCGTCCCGCTTCTCGTCTTTATCTCGGAAGTACGCAGGCGGGCGAGAAGCTGCATCAGGTCGGCATAGCTTTCCGTCCACGGAGAAAGAAGTATGGTGCGCTCCATCATGTTGAGCAGGTTGTTTCTGGTCGTCGGCACGGGGAAGAAGCACGCTGCCTTGAAAAGGTTGTTCAGGAATACGCCGTCTATCGGCTTGCCGTTTTCAATGGAATCCTTATACGACTTCCTAAAGGCGTAAAGCAGAGAATCCGCCAGTTCGGCTTCCGCACCGACTTCAAGGACGTTCCTGCTTCCCGAGAAGTACAGGTCTCTGACATACTTCTCTATATGCTTCTTGGCGATTTCGGGAGTCAGCTTTTCAACCATTTCCTTGAACTCGGGATCTTTGTTCCTTGATACGAGCAGGTCGATGACCTTCCTGTCTCCGGGACGCTTGCCGTCGTCATATCCGTTTATCTGGTTGAAAAGTCCTTTTTCGAAGCCGACCACGCTCACGTCGTCTTTCTTGAGCATTATGTCGGCATCCACGGCTATGGCGGCAAACAGAGAAGGAATCTCATCGGCCTTGTTCGCTATCTCTTGGGGAGAAGGAAGCGCCCTGATTATCTCCATGTAGGCGCCGAACCTGTTCGCCATCTCCGTCCCGACGTTCGTGGATATCTCCGTCATCGCCGTGTCGTAGTCGCCGTGAGACAGCACGATGGCAGATATGGCGGCGTCTATCGATCTCGGAGTGGGAAATCCCGGATTCTCTTCGGGGTCTTCGGGTATCTTCAGGATTATGTCCCGCGCTCCCATGGGCGGGTCTTCCTTCAAAAACTTGATGAAGTACCTGAGAAGCTCGTTTTCTTCAGCCAGCTCGCCGTACTCTTCGTCCAACCACTTCAGCCAGCCGCTCACGATCATCTCGTAGTTGCTCATATCGATGTACATACAGCGGTCTATCATGGCGATGCTCTTCGTCATGGTGCCGTAAGGATCGGCCGACACCGGGTTTTCCGCCCCGACGAC
>Ga0116165_1002971_pt1 | contig 11600 bp, 9 predicted proteins | sample AD_JPNMR1_MetaG_FD_89885 | JGI IMG/M metagenome (GOLD analysis project Ga0116165, IMG submission 89885) | Active sludge microbial communities of municipal wastewater-treating anaerobic digesters from Japan - AD_JPNMR1_MetaG | ecosystem: Engineered > Bioreactor > Anaerobic > Digestate | place...
GGGGCTCTGATTCCTCCTCAGAGCAACAACATGACCCTTACCCTCCAGAGATGCCGGTTCCCTCCTCCCCCCGCCGGCATCTCACCTCTCAAGCCCTCATCTCTTGCCCTGGTGTCGCTTTCCCCCTCAAAGCGACACACCCTCACCCTCCAGGATGCCGGCGATTTTCATCGCCGGCATCGCTGTTTATAGCGTCCCTCTCCGCGCTATCTACCTGGCGCGCTTTTTTTTCTTTTTTCAATATGGTCGTATATAATTGCGTCCCATTACGTCCGAAAGGCATTCAAACAAGGAGACCCACCGTGGCTGGAAAGTATTACTGTCCCAAGTGTCACCGGAAATTCATCGACTGGGGTGCTGAAAAAGTGGGATTCAGATGTCCCAGCAAGGGATGTGACGGCGAACCCTTGAAACTGATTGACCCTAAGACCCTGGAGAACATGGAAAAGCCCAAGGTCAAGAAACCCAAGCGGAAGAAGGAACGGGTGGTTCCCGTGTCTTCGGAGTATGACCTGGAAGATGGGGTGTCCGAAGTACCCCTGGAAGAAGAAGAATACGAGGAAGTGGAAGATCAGCTCGAAGAAGAACTGGATGATGATTATCTGGAGGACGAGGAGGAAGAAATTGCTGAAGAAACGGAACTCGTTCTAGCTGAACCCGATGAAGAGGACCCCGTCGAGGTTATCATTGAGTCAGAAGAAGACACCGTGATCGAAGACCTGGAAGACGACGAAGTATCCGGTGACGACACGGAAGAAGAAGAATAAAAAAACGCTAACGCCACCCGGGACGCGGAAAAATTTTTCCGCGTCCTTTTTCTTTTCCGGACTTACTGCCCCCGCGACGTGATGATCACGTGATCGAAATCAAACTTCACTTGCAAACCCGGGACGATTTTGCTCAATTCCTGGTGGAGAAACTCGGCAAGGGTGGTTCCCCTGTTTACGGTAACACTGACCTGTCGTTTCGATTCAGGTAATTGCTTGACATCATCCGCGATTTCAAGCGCGACGTCGGCCTTGATGGCCAGTTCGGTGAGAATTTTCGTGATATCCTGATTTTCATAAGTCAAGGGCGTTTCCGGAAGGGGCGTAGTCAGTTTCTGGTGAAAAGTGCTGTCCAGTTCGGCCGCGGGAAAAGCAGTGGTTTCTTCCTGGGCGGGTTTGGTTTCCGATTCACCGCTCTGACGGATTTTGCCGGCCTGATGTATTTCCTGGACCTGTTTGCGGGGGATTTTCAGATCCGCTTTTTCGGGGCTGTATCCGATTTCCACGGTCAGCGGGGTCACGCGAACGATATATATATTGTTCAGTTGTTTCCCATTTTTGAGCACCACATAATCACCCGTAGGCGCGGAAGTACCTTCGGACGACGTTCCCTCGGGGCTTGCCTGCGCGGATGGTGGAGGGGGAGAAGATGGATCGGTAGGAGGCTGAGTCATTCCGGGCGTGGACAGAACAGTCGTCACGACCAACCCGCACCAGAACGCGAGGATTCGCTTCATGGAAGGCTCCTTTCGAATTGCACGAACCACATTGTAAATGATAGAGACTTGCTTGACAAGGAATCAAAGTCCGAAACAGGCGAAAAGAAATTATCGAAAAAAATGGAAATAGGCCAAGAAAATTCTTGACAAACGGCGAAGAAGTTCCTACAATGTATAGAAGAAAGCGAAGGATGTAAAGTTTCATGGGTTCTTGAAACGGACGCGTTCATGGCGTGGACGCGTCCGGGGTGCAGGATCACCTGGAAAAGGGTACCCAACGCCGGAAGGTAGACATACCTTGGGTTTCAGGAAACCGAAATACGCGATTGGTCTTGATCTAGGGTCGCATTCTGTCAAGGCCGTGCTGATGAGCAGAAGTGGTGGGCGGCTGCGCATTGAACAGGCGGCCCAATTCATCGTGGATCGTGATCAGGTCAACAATGACCCCACGGGCGCGCAGGCCCAGGCGATCCGGGAGGTCCTACGGGGCATGCCCCTGAATAAAGCCCACGTGGTCGGCGCGTTGCCAGGCCAGTCCGTGGTGATCCGTTATCCCCGCATTACAGGTAAAGTGAAAGACCAGTTGTCCGACGTGGTCATGCGTGAAGCCAAAAACAACGTACCCTACGACTTGAACGAAGTTTACCTGGACTGGACGGTTCTTGATGAAATCAAGGGAGACACGCAGAACCAGATCAAGATCCTGCTGGTAGCCGCCAAGCAGGACGTCGTCCAGAACCTGTTGCAGACCTACCGCGCGGCGGAGGTGGCCTGCGGTGCCCTGACGGTAGACACGTTGGCGCTCGCGGACGCGGCAGAAGCCTGTGATTTCCTGCGGGTGGGTGAAACCGTGGTAGTCATGAATATTGGCGCGTCCTCCACCAGCCTGCATTTCATCAAGGATAGCGTGTCTAACTTTGTCCGAGAGATCAACTGGGGCACGCGGGACCTTGTGCAGGCCATCGCCAAGGATCGTCGTTGCGCTTACGACACGGCATTACGGCAACTGGAAGAATTTGCCTCGGTGCCGATTCATGACGCGCCAACTCTCGAGAAGGATCTTCCGGAAGCCATTGAGTTGACGGAAGCCGATGTGCTCGACACGAAAACACTGGTTCCCGGCGGAGATCAGAAGGAAGCCTGGAACAACGCGTCGTTGCTGGATCCGCTGGACGAAGAACTGGACTCGGTACTGCCCAGCGGAACTTCCCTCATGCAGGACGGGGGATCAGGGTTTACGCCGCAGAAACCGGAAGTGGAACGGGCGTCGGCCTTTGATCCGAGCGGGTTATCTAGTGGCGGGGTTGCCGGCCTGGGTATCCAGCGTCCCCTGGAGGAGGTATTACAGCCCCCCCTGGACCGGATGCTCGGAGAGGTACGCCGGTCCCTGGATTTCTATGAACATCATCTGTATGAGCAGCCCGTGAACCGGGTCATTCTGACCGGCGGCATCGCGGGGTTCCCGTTGTTGCGCGTCCTGATCCAGGATGAACTGGGGATCGATGATGTGGAGACGGCCAAACCCGACATGAGTGCCCTGATGATGGGGGCTGACGCGCGTGTCGGTGACCTGTTACAGAATCCACCGCAGTTCATGGTGGCCATCGGGCTTGCCGCCCGGGGAATGGCTGACCTGTGAGGAATCAACGGTGATACGCATTAACCTGATGCCCGAGGAATTACGGCCGGTCAAACGGTCGGCGTTACCTCACCTGTTGAGCCTGGTCCTGCTGGCGCTGGTCGTTTTCTACCTCGCATCCAACGCGGTAGGACAGATGGCGGCGGTAGCCTCTCTGACCAGGCAGTACGAAAAAAAGAGGCAGGAACTGAACCAGTTGTCGGACGTGGTCAAGGAATACAACACGCTGGTTGAAGAGAAAAAAGCGTTCGGTGAGCGCATTGGCGTGATTCAGGATATCCTGAAAGACCGGACGCTCTGGTCGGAGTGGCTGGCCGAACTGGTGCGCCTGACCCCGGATAACATCTGGTACTCCCGGATCCGTCTGACCTCCCGGAAATTCACCGAGGAACGGATCAAGATGGATAAAAAGGGGGAACCGATGGTGGATCCCAAGACAAAAAAACCGGCCACGGAAAAAGTTCAGATCGACAAACCTATCCTGGAAGTCACCGGGTACGCGGTGGAAAATGAATCCGGGGTAAGCAGCACGGCCCAGTTAGCCGAAAACACGTCGGAAAGCGAGCGGTTCGCCTCGAAATTTTCCCTGTACGCTTCCCGGATCGAGGACACGGATTTCAACGGTTTCGCCGTAAGGAAGTTCATCTTTGAGTACATCATTCAACAGTAATCCAATCCCGTTCAGGGTTATACCATGAGGCCTTGAAAAGATGCTGGACCTCTTACAAGGCAAGATAACAAAGAAAGACTGGATCTTCGTTGTCGGCGTCATTGCGGTGGCCGTAGTACTGGCGGTCTTGTACTTCGCGGTCGCGTACCGTTATTTCGATCAGAAAGCCGAAACGGAACGCCAGCGCATCGCCTCAATCCAGAAGGAACTGGACGAAGCGAAAAAAATCGCATCCAACATTGTCCAGTTGCGGGAAGAAGCCGCCCAGATGCGCAAACTGGTGGAAGGGTTCCGGTTGCGTCTGCCCGAGGAACGGGAAATTCCCACGCTGCTTAACCGGATCGAAATGCTGGGCGCGGAATTGGGACTTCGCGTGCAGTTGTCCACGCTTCCGACGAAAGTCGACCGGAAAATTGAAGTAATCCCTTACAAGGTCACGGCGATGGGACAGTTTCACCCTATCGTTACGTTCATGAACATGCTCGAGCGGGATAAGCGGTACTTCAAACTGGGTGACATCGACATTGGCGAGGAAAAGGAAGGGGTTTCCACGGCCACCTTCACGCTGAGCACGTTCCGCTTCATAGCGGAATCATCCCAGTCCAGTCCTTCCGACAAGGAAAAAGAAGGGGCCCAGAAGGATCAGAAAGGGGATGCCAAGTCGGGTAACGCGAGGAACCAGGCCCGATGAACGAGCAGAATAAAAAACAAATCATCATAGCGGTGGTTTTGTGTGTCGCCCTGGTTGGGGTCCTGGTATACCAGTTTGGATTCGCGGGCAAGACCGCTGCTCCGGTCAATCCGAAAAACGCGGCTTCCGGAAACAAGGGAAAAGCATCCACGGGGGCCCAGGTGTTCCTGGAGAAAATGGAAGACATCAATCTTGAAGAGTTGCTGCGAAGCGTGGATGTCCAGCCCGTGGAATATGCCAAGGTGCGCATCCAGCGCAACCCGATGACTCCCCTCGTGGGCCAGATTACCCCCATGAAAGGATACCTGGGCGGGGAAATAACGGAGGGCATGGCGGCTGGCGCGCCGACACCGGATTTTTCCGGTGGTCAGCCTGTCGCAACTAATCTGAGCCGGATCCTGTCCAGTCTTTCTGAAAAACAGGTTACGGCGATTGTGTATGACCCGAAAAACGAATCCAAATCCATCGCGGTCATCGACGACGAAGTGGTGGGCGTGGGTTATATCTATCCAAACGGCGTGGAAGTTTCGGCCATTGAGGCGGACCGGGTCATCCTGAAAGTGGGTGACACGCTGGTACCGTTGGAAATGAAGGAAATGTGAGTATGCGACAGCCGGTATTGCACAGTGCGGTCGGCATCTGGGGAACGGTGCTGGTGCTAGTGGGTATGTTGCTCCTGCCCGCGTATGGGCAGCAGACCGTATCCACCAGCGGCGGAAGTGCCGTGGTCAGGCAGCAACTGCGCGAGGTAGGACGGGTGGGGTCGGTCGCGGAGACCCTGCGATCCGTGGCAACCGTTTCACCAGAGTTGACCACGGATACCCCGGCCTCGCTGGCGGATGTGCCCCCCGTGGAGGACGCGCAACCGGCCAACCAGCCCGAGGTTTCTCCTAAGGAACTGCAGCAACTCATTAACGCTGCCGGGGAAAATGCCGGAGGAGCGGCCCAGGGTGGTCCCACCGTCGTTTCGAATGAACCGCCATCATCCCAGCAATCCGCCCAGCAGCCCGTTCCTCCCCAGCCGGGCGCGTCTCCCGAGGCAGGAACGTCCGGGCAGGGCACCGCGCCAAGCGGACAGCAACCTGCTCCCGCGGTAGAGCCTCCGGCCCCCAGGGAACAGGCTGTGCCGGTAGAAGCCGTAGTGGAAAGCAACGCGTCCCTCGCAACCCGTATCCGCCGCTTAATGCAGGAATTAAGTACGGGCGAGGGTGGTGGAAACACGCTGAAGGCTTCTGGTAAAGAACAAACCAAGACTGAAACGCCCGTTCCATCGGAAGCGTCGCCCACGCCAGCCCCGGCAACTCCACCGTCACCCGCCCCGACTCCACCGGAGTCGCAGCCATCTTCAACCCCGACGGCTCAACCGGGCGAGCAGGCCGCGGAACCCAGTAAAGTGCCCATGACTCCGGACATGCCACCGATTTCTCCCATGGAGCCGGGGGGACCAGTTGCCGACAAGGCCCCGAACGCTATACAGAAACGGGCCACGGTAGAAGCAAAAAAAGAAGTTGCTCCTGAAACAATCCCAGTCACGGGAGATCCTTTAGACCAGATTGTGAACATTGATTTCCGTAATCTCGACCTGACCAACGTGGTGGCCATGCTGGCCCAGAAAGCGGGGATCAACGTTATCGCGGGAACCGCCCTGAAGGGCACCGTGACCGCCAACCTGCGCAACGTGACCCTGCGTCAAGCCATGGAGACGGCCCTGCGCATGAATGGCCTCGGGCTGGTTGAAGAAGAGGGCATTTTCCGTATCGTTCCGTATGACGAGGCCATGGAACTCAATATCCGCACGGAAATGGTGCAACTGGACAACGCCGCCGCGGCGGACGTGCAGAACATTCTGCAGGACGTGATTTCCGTCGGTCGCGATAACAAAATCATTACCATCACATCGAACAAGTCCACCAACACGGTGGTCATCAGGGCGCCCAAAAACCGGATTCAGGATCTCGTGAATCTGGCCAAGCAACTGGACGTGGCCAAACCGGTCATGCCCACGGTGACCGAGGCCATTCCTCTGAATTACGCCGATCCCGCGGAAGTGGTGCAGATGCTGACCAAGATGCTTACGCCCAGCATCGGGCAGGCGGCCGCGGACAAGCGGGCACGTCACATCGTGGTCACCGACATGCCCGTCGTGGTGGAACAGATCAAGCAGGTCGTGAAATCCCTGGACATCCCGGTCCGCCAGGTAATGATCGAGACCATGGTGGTTGACGCGTTACTTAACGATGAAGCGGACACCGGCGCAAAGTGGCTGATGAACGCGGTCAAGCGGCAGTCGCGGCGGGATGTCGCGCTGTACGGGGAAGAAAACGCCCCCAACATCGGCACGTTACAGGCCCTTGGCCTTGCCACGGACATGGAAGTGTTACGGACCGCGGCCGGACTGTTGAACTTCAGCGTGCTTACGGACGATATCGACTGGCAGGGCGTTATCCAGTTGGAGGTTCGTAACCGGAACGGCAGGCTGGTATCCAATCCCGTGGTCATGGCCGTTGAGAATCAGCCAGCGACCATCTCGATAGCCCAGGAAATTCCCTACCAGGAACTGCGGCAGACCAACCTGGGTGGATCCCAGACCACTACCCAGTTCAAGGAAGTGGGTACGGTACTCACCGTGACGCCGAAAGTAACCCACGACAATAGCATCATCTGTGAAGTGCAGGCCAAGGAAAGCACGACTTCCGGGCAGTTCCAGGGTGTTCCGATTGAGGACAAGCGTGAAGTCAAATCGACGATGCACTTGAACAACGGGCAGACGGTATTCATCGGCGGACTTCGGAAGAGCGACTCGAATTCCACGGTTCGCAAGGTCCCGGTAGTCGGGGATATTCCCGTCATGGGAACCCTTTTCAAGGCCAACCAGCGAAAAGAAACGATCAACGAACTGATGGTGTTCCTGACGTGTAATGTCATTGAAAACGCGCCGCCACTGACCGAACGGCAGAAACAGATCAAGGAAAAGGCCACGATTCCGGATAACCCCAAGGTGGACGCGTGGGAAACGGTGAAATACGACATCATGCATCCCAATGCCACCAAGGAACAACAGTTTACCTTGCGTAGAGGGGAGTAAGGTCAGGCCAGACCATAACAAGACCGAGTGACGAAAAACCCGCGGCCCGGCTCGAGGAAAGAGCTGGGCCGTTCAATTTGTTACCATATAATCCTTGATAACGCCAGGGAGAAGCCGGACATGGCCATGATACAGGAAAAAAGAGAAACCGATTTATTAATCCAGAAACTGGTAGACACCGTTGAGCAGGTGGTGTATGGGAAAAGGGACGTGGTGGAACGTTGCGTTATTGCCCTTCTGGCCCGGGGACACCTGCTGATTGAAGACGTACCAGGCATAGGAAAAACCACCCTGGCCCAGAGTCTTGCGCGATCCGTGGACTGTTCCTTTTCCAGAATCCAGTTTACCAGTGACATGCTTCCATCGGATATTCTTGGGGTTTCCGTGCTGAATCCCAAAACGGGTACCTTCGACTTCAGAAAGGGGCCCATTTTCGCCGGAATCGTGCTGGCTGACGAAATCAACCGCACGCCGCCGAAAACTCAGAGTGCCCTGCTGGAAGCCATGAGCGAAGGCACGGTCACCGTGGACGGCGTGACTTACACGCTGCCCAAACCGTTCATGGTGATCGCCACCCAGAATCCCATTGAGCAGGAAGGCACCTACGCGTTGCCGGAATCGCAATTGGACCGGTTCCTGATGCGCGTGGAGATGGGATACCCTCCCGAGCAGGATGAATTGCTGATCATGCGACGCCATGATCCATCCGCCGCCTTGGCCTCGCTGGATCCCGCCCTGACCACCCAGGAACTGCTGGACCTGCAGCAGCAGGCTTCCGAAGTACGCGTGGATCCCAGCGTGGAGCGGTATATCCTGGCTATCGTCCGGGCGACCCGCGCGCACCCGTCGGTCAGGCTGGGTGCGTCGCCCCGGGGAACCCAGGGACTGTTTGAGGCCGCCCAGGCCCGTGCCCTGTTGCGGGGACGCGATTTTGTCACTCCCTCAGACGTGAAAGACATGGCCGTAAACGTGCTCGGCCATCGCGTCCTTGTGCGCGGACGCAGCGCGGACCTGACGGCCTCGGCACGAGAACGCAATCGCGTTATCGAAGACATCCTGCGTGACGTTCCCATCCCGGATTGATCCCGACCATGCGGTATCTTTCGCTCAGTCCGATTCGTTCCGTGTTCCGTCGGGTTGCCGGAAAATGGACCACGACTGGACTGGTGGTTTGCCTGATCAGCATGCTCCTGCTATTGTCCGCGTGGAATACTGGGGAAAACCTCCTTTACATTATTTTCGGCGGTTCACTGGGGTTGCTGGTCATTTCCTCCGTTTCCGGAAGAATGAACCTGTCTGGACTGGATATATCGGTCGACATGGCACCAGCGGTTCACCGGGGAGATCCCTTGCCGGCCCACGTGGAATTGCGGTCCCGCCGAGGGTTGCTTTCCGCTTTTTCGGTCCGGGTCATACTCGAGGGAGACGCCGTCGAACCCACGGTAGCGCACGTTCTGCGGGTACCCCCCCGCGCGCGCGCCATGGTGGATTTGGATCTTTATTTCAAACGTCGTGGGGAACATCGACTTGACAGTTGCAGGTTGCGCAGCGCGTTTCCCTTCGGATTTTACACGCGGGAAAAGCGTTTCGTGCTGGCAAACAGGGTGCTGGTATACCCAAGGGTGTATCCCGTGAGTATCACCCCTTTTGAGCGGGGTATGGGCGCGATGGTCCGGGCCAGACGAAACGACGAGGAAGGGGATGAGTATTTTTCCCTACGGGAATATCAACCCGGCGACGACATCCGGCGTATCGTGTGGCGGGTAAGCGCGAGACTCGGTACCCTGGTCGTGCGGGAAATGGGACTAGGAACTCTCAAGACAGTCATCATTCTGATCGATGACTGCGGAATCCGTGGACCGGAGGACCTGGAACGTTTCGAACTGGCTGTGGAATACGCCGCGTCCCTCGCGGTCGCGTTTATACACAAGCAGTACGAGGTAGGTACGGCGGCGGGAAATACTTCCGGTATTGCTCCAGCCCGCGGTTCTTTGCAGGAACACCGGATCCTGGAGTGGTTCGCCCGGGTTCAACCTGCCGGCCAGGATGGGGAAGAGTTGCTGCTGGAGCGGCTGGCCAGGTTACGTTCCGAACCCGCCAGGATATTGTGCGTTTCTCACCGCATTGATCCGGGCACACTGAACCTGCCCCAGTCCTGCCCCGTAATCAGCCCCGTGGAGGTCGCGACCAATGCTTGACCTGCGTCAGGCCATGCGCAGCGCGATTTACCTGGCGCTTTTCGGGGGGTTCCTGGCCCTGGCCTCGGTCAGGGTATACGGGCCGCTCATGGCTGTGGTGCCCATTGTGCTCATCGCGCTGAACCTGCTGGCCGAACGGTGGGAAGCGTACCGGGTGTTCCGCCAGTTCAAAACTGTCATATCTGTGCTGTACGCGCTGTTTATCCCGCTTAGCGTGGTTCTCATGGGCCTGCTCCAGGCGGTGATCAGCCTGGTCATTTTCATCACCTGCTACCTGCTGCTGGGACGCCTGACAGTCAAATCCTGCTACGAACTGCTACTCATGGCGTTTTTCCTGGTGCTGGGGGCAGTAGTTCAGAGCCCCGAGCCGCTCATCGCGGTGGCGCTGGTCGTCTTGTTGCTCAGCGTGGTATGGAGTTTCGCCCTGCTGACGGTGCAGGCAGACCGGCTCGCCGCCACGGCATCCCGCCCCGCGGTCGTGGTGGATTCCAGGTCAATGGTGATCAACGATACCTGGCAGTTGTGGCATGTGCTGGGGACGCTGGCCCTGGTTTCCGTGGTAGCCCTCGTCCTGGGAGGTGTGCTGTTCCTGTTTACGCCCCGGGTCGAAGCGGGCATATTTGGCCGGGCTGATTACCAGCGAGCCGTCACCGGCCTCACCGACAAGGTCCGGCTGGACGGCGGCATGTCTATCTACCAGGACACCAGTGCCGTCATGCACGTGGAATTTCCGGAAGAACCGGAAGGCGTCCTGATCCCGGCGGATGCCCTGTACTGGCGCGTGACCACGCTTTCCCGGTTTGATGGCGCCGAGTGGTCCCGCTACCAGGTGCCCGCGCAGGGTCGGGAAGTACCGATCATCTGGCCCTTTGCCAACGGTAGTGGTCTCGTGCAGATCGGCAAGGCCGTGCAGCGGGATCCCGTGCAGGGACGACGGCTGGTCAGGCAGGAAATTTTCGTGGACGATGTGCCGACGGGGGCCCTGCCCGTGCTGGACCTCGTGCAGTACGTCGCCCTGGAGGGAGACGAGCGGAATCCCAGGACCGTGCAATGGGACCCGGGCGGCGATTACACCGTCCTGCTGAACGCCCGCGGGCCAAGACGGCTTACCTACCAGGCCGTTTCCGAACTCTTTCAGCCTTCCCCGGAAACGCTGGCTACCGCCAGTTGGACCGTAACGGATCTGTCCGAGACGATTCTGCAGGTGCTCCTGTATCATGACCTTCTGGAAAGTACCCGCGCGCGCATCGACGAGGTTACCCGGAACGCCAGAACCCCCTACGAGGTCATGCTGACCCTGGTGAACTGGCTGAATGGTCCGGATTTCACCTATACGCTGGACCTGCCGCCCTTACCTCCCACGCACCCAATCGATGCTTTTCTCACCCAGACCCGGCGCGGCCACTGCGAACTGTTCGCCACGGCCCTTGCCCTGGCCGCCCGTTACAAGGGTATTCCGACCCGCGTGGTCAACGGTTATCGCGGCGGCGATTACAATCCATCCGAACGGGCGTATATCGTCCGGGCGAACATGGCCCATCTCTGGGTAGAGGCATATTTCCAGGGCGTCGGCTGGGTACGATTCGACCCATCACCCCGTTCCGACTATACCGCCACGGGCTTTGCCTACATCCGCCAGCGATGGTCGCAACAGTTACTCCTGGCCAAGATGTTCTGGTACCGGAACGTCATGGGGTTCCAGGGCGGCTGGCGGCTGGACACGCTGGTGGAGCAGTTGCGCCAGGGGCACGGAGAGGGGAGAGGAACCGGTGCCCTGGAAGTTTTCCTGGAGTTCACTTCTCCTGACCGGCGAGGTCGAATCGCGCTTCCA
>Ga0116165_1002991_pt1 | contig 11527 bp, 10 predicted proteins | sample AD_JPNMR1_MetaG_FD_89885 | JGI IMG/M metagenome (GOLD analysis project Ga0116165, IMG submission 89885) | Active sludge microbial communities of municipal wastewater-treating anaerobic digesters from Japan - AD_JPNMR1_MetaG | ecosystem: Engineered > Bioreactor > Anaerobic > Digestate | place...
CAAGGAAACCAGCGTGGGCCTGCTCTTCCTGTTATACGCCATCCATTTCGTCACTCTATTTCAAACCAGGTACCAATCCGATGAATCCAACAGCCAATCCCCTGCTTGAGATCCGTTTCGCGAAACCGGGCGACACACCGGTGATCCACGCTTTTATTCGGGAATTGGCCGAGTATGAAAAATTGTCACGGGACGTGATCTCTTCCGAAAAAGACATCCACGACGCGCTTTTCGGCACTCACCCCATGGCGGAGTGCCTGATGGCTTTTTATCAAAACCATCCGGTCGGCTTTGCCTTGTTTTTCACTACTTTTTCCACGTTCGTGGGGCGGCCGGGCCTGTATTTGGAAGATCTCTATGTGAATCCGGCCTGGCGCGGCCTAGGCATCGGGAAGGCTTTGCTCATACGCCTGGCAGCCATCGCGCATGAAAGACATTGCGGGCGCCTGGAATGGTCAGTCCTGAACTGGAACGAGCCGGCCATTGGTTTTTATAAAAAACTCGGCGCGTGGCCTATGAATGATTGGACCGTATACCGGCTTTGTGGTCATCACTTAGAATTCCTGGCGGCGCAGGACCCGGCGCTAAAAAACAATGAAAAATAACGGCAATCCTTATATAAACAATCATTTATCGGTTTACCGAGCAGCATTGGAACGCCAACGGCGTGGCATGAGTATTGCCGAGGGGGGAAGCCAGGGGAGGAATCATAGAAATCTATCCCCTCTCTCTCGGGAAGAGAGTCAGGGTGAGGGTAGCCTTGATGGGTTGTACGAGATCCTTTCTCAGCCATCAAGTAAATAGTTTGACAATCGTTTCCGGGTGTTCAATTGAAATTGAATCCGTGATGGACCGCCCTCTAACTCATCGTGCAAATCCTGAAGGTCCGGTTGAAACGGCAATGACATATCATTTGGATATCGACGAACCTTTTGCCCATGGGATCCGGCGCGTCACGCTCGAGGAAATCGATTGTATCTTAAAACAATTGACCGGCCCGAATCCGGACTGGCCCGCCGCGGTGCATGAAGCACGCAAATCGAGTAAAAAAATCAGGGCTATCCTGCGCCTGGCGCGCGAGAGTTTGGGCAGGAAATTATACCAGCGTGAAAACCTTTTCTTCCGGGATGCCGGACGGCAGTTGGCGCCCATCCGGGAAAGTGCCGCGCGGGTGGAGGCCTTCGATCAACTCGCCATCCGTTTTTCTCTATCCCTGGAAGACGAAATCTGGCACCGTTTGAGAGAACACTTGATACGGAGCCATTTGAAAATCACCGAAAACATGACTCAAAACCACGCCACCGTAAAAACGGTGGCCTCCCAAATTCGCGCAGCCCGCCAACGGGTCTCCCGCTGGCCCCTGTCCGGCGAAGGTTGCTCCACCATGGCCATTGGCTTGCGCCGGGTGTACCGGCAAGGCCGTCTGGCGCTATGGAAGGCCACTCATGAACCAGCCGTGGAGACTTGGCATGAATTCCGTAAACAGGTGAAATACTTGTGGCATCAAACGCGCCTGCTGAGGGACGGCTGGCCCGGCGCCATGGACGAACTATCCAACTCGCTGCACACCCTCTCCACGTTGTTGGGCGATGATCACGATTTGGCGGAATTGGGATTATTCCTCGAGAAACAGTCCGGCCGGCGCCTTCAACAAATCTCCAAACGCTTGTTGGAGCTTGTCGAAATCCGCCGGTCGGAATTGCTGCAGGAAGCCCTTCCCTTGGCGCAACGAATTTACACCGAAAAACCACAATCCTTCACCTGCCGCATTCTATCCTACTGGCGAATCGCCCGGAACCGTCACCGCACGCGGGATGTTTGAATGCCATCGCTCCGCCTGATACTTCCCTTATGCTACTCTTCTTCCCGAGGAGTTGATTTATACCAGACTGGTCCAGATCCCGGCGGGCGTCTCGGGCCCCGCACCAAATCACAAGGAGGCCGATTATGTCCCGGGAAGTCCGGATTTACAAAACCTTCGCCACGGGACTGCTCGTGGTCAGTTCAATATTTATCACCGCCACGGTGTGTCTGGGTGTTTATCTCTTCTATCACTTGCATGAAATCCGCCTGCTCCGGGCCCAGTTGTTGAACACCAGCCAGGTTCAGAACGAACTGTTGAAAAATAGCAACGCCAACCTGGTCATTTACCCCCACCGGATCGGTTCGATTGCGTACGTCCTAAATCCCTTCCTGAAAGAAGGGACCTTGTGGGCCCCCGAAGGTTCTGCTTATCCAATCAATTCGCTGGGATTGCGTGGCGAATCCATCGAACCCAAAGCGTCCGGTGTCCAGCGGATTGTCCTATTGGGGGATTCCTGGTTTTTTGGATGGTTTCTCGCGGAGGAAGAAAAAACCGGCTCCGTTCTGCAGCAACGGCTTGAGGAAAAACTGGGAACACATCCCTACGAGGTGATCACTGCGGCGGTCCCGGGATGGAACACCGAATGCGAAACCGCCTTTCTGGAGAACCACCTCATACGGATCGATCCCGACATCATCATCTGGGAAATGATGGCTAACGATGTGTTGGATGCCAACGGCGCTGCCCCGCCGGGCGTGATGGCCGGCTTTTTCAGCCCCCAAAGCCCTAACCTGGCTCCGGTTAATTCGCTGGGAAAACTGAATCAGATCCCCATGCCGTTTATCCTGTCCCGCATGCGGCGGAACCTTCATTTCATCGAAACGTTTCTAAAAAAATACCCGATTCCCACTATCATTATGGCCATTGATATCGATCCCGCGCTCATGGCCTTCTTGAATCAAGGCTCAGATTTTCCCTGCCCCATTCTGTATTTGCCGGATAAATATAAACTGGACGAAAAACGGGGGTGGATCGGCCCCGGCGATTTTCACCCCACCCCGTGGCTCAACCAGATCATGGCCGTGGGGATTATGCAGGAACTGTCGTCAAGAAACTGGATCCCCCCCATCGCTTGGGTACCATCCGAAACGGATGTGATCCAGGAATTTACTAAGTATAGAGTAGAACAATCAACCGAGGCCGCGGTAGCCCGCTATTTAGCGCACTATGCGGATTGGACTCCTTCCGAATTCACCCGGGACACAATCAGTGGGGACATCGCCTACGGTTTGGTGAACCGGGATAAGATGTGTGAACGAGGCATCCTCTATCTCCATGTCCCCCCGAACCGCCACCATATCGTTCTTCAATTTGCCATGGAGGAATCCTTGTTGGAATATCCCCGGCGGATTTCCGTAACTGTCCGTGACCTCCAAGGCCGGGAAACCACCGCAGAACATAGGATCGAAAATTCTCAAAACCGCCTGGCCATTCCGGTTCCTCTGCCCCGGCATGAATACCTTATACACGAGTTGGAGTGGGCATTCGATTTCCGCGAATGCCATGGTCCTACCTTGTGTTACTCGGCGGAACTGCTGAAGGTGAGTTCGGAATGATACAAAAAAAGACGGAGGAGTATCAACGCGATTCCTCAACCAGAGATCATTTAAGAATTATCCCCAGGGACACCTGATACCCACTTGATTACCTTTTTTTGTTCTTCCGCCGTTGCCGTTTGGCCGCGTTTTTCTGGGCGGATGCCGATTTACGCTTGGCGGCGGGAACACTGGCCTGTTTTTGAACAGTTTTATTCGGAACGCTTTCAGGATCACCTTTCCCGGCCGGAACCGGGGCGGGCGAAACGGCCGCTTTCGTCTCGCCCGGTTTTCTGGCTGGATGTGCAGGACCGGCCGCCTGAACCGTGCCAAGGGCCACGGCCTGAGCCTCTTGTGGGGTTGAAGCGGAGACAAGCGTTTCACTCGAAGATTTGGCTGCTTCCGCCTCGGATACTTTTTCCTCCTGAGCCGGTACCTTCGGGGGAACGGTTACGGCAGATTCCACTACTGGCTTCTCGTCCGATTTTGCGGCAACCGGGTCGCCGGAATGCGGTTTCGCTTCGGCAAGCGCCTCGATTTGCTCACCCGGCTTTGAAATGGATTGAGAACCGGCCGGTGGTTTCATTTCAGAAATTGGAGGAACCGTAGCCGCCGGTTTGATTTCGGGAGCTGGTTGCGCGTCAGATGCGGGTTTTGTCTCCTCAGCCAGTTTGGACTCGGCAACCGGCTGAGGTTGTTTTTTCTCACCCAGCGCGGGTTGAGATTCCACGGGACGGGACACGGCCGGAACCGCCTGTTTCGGTTCAACGGAGGCAGGTTTTGCCACTGGTGGCGTAGCCGCTTTGGTTTCCGGCTTGGATTCAGTTTCCGGTTCCGGTTGAAGCAGCACTTTCGGCACGTAGGAGGGATCGAGTTTGATTTGATCGGATGTGGCCCAGACCACGCGCCCGTTTTCGAATTGGACCTGGTGGCGGCGGTCCCACTCCTGGCGCGTCAGGATCACGCCTTTCATGCCAGGAACTATGGTCCGATTTCCCAGCGGCGCCATATAGGTCTTGGCAATGACCGGAGCGCCGGTATCGTATAATTTGAGATTTCCCATAAGGTCTCCCTCGAACGCAATTTGATTTACCATAACGTACTTGTCATTCAAAACAAGAGCAAGATATCGGACAATCCGGTTCCCAACAAGAAGCGGCAGTCTCTCCTGCGAACGTTCCGGTTGGAGCTTCACTTCAACTCCTTCACGTATAGGAATACGCTGATACCATCCTCCGGTGTCGGATAACCATCATGGAACCTATGCCTTCAGCCAATTTCCTGTGGGATCAAGTATGTATCGTCACCGGTTCCGCTCGAGGAATCGGGAAGGAAATCGTGCTCACACTGGCCCGGCAGGGTGCCCGGGTAGTGATCAATTACCGGACCAGTGAAGCGGCCGCCCTCGCGCTCTCCGGCCAGATCCATGACCTGGGGCGCGAGTGTTTGACCGTTCGGGCGGATGTCAGCCGGCCGGAAGAGACCCAACGCTTGATCGAAGAAACCTTCCACCGTTGGGGCCGGATCGACCTCCTTGTGCATAACGCCGGCCCGTTCGCCTTGAAGCCCTTGGCGGATACCTCAATCGAAGAATGGCAGGAGTTGATTGCGGGGAATCTGCACAGCGCCTTTTACTGCGCCAAATACGCGCTTCCCTTGCTGCGTGAGCAAGGCCGTGGCCATCTGATTTTCATCGGTTCGATCAAGGCCGATTCGCTCCGGGCCCGTCACCACGCCTGCCCCTACGGCATCGCCAAAACGGGCATTGTTCTGATGGCCAAAACCTTGGCCCGGGAAGAAGGCCATCATGGCATACGCGCCAACGTTATCAATCCGGGCGCCATCGAAGGCGGCTGGGCGACCGAGGCCCGGCGGGAATGGCTGCTGAACCAAATCCCCCTGGGGCGGCTGGGAACACCCGCGGACATCGCCGGGGCGGTTTTATTTCTTCATTCCCCCCAAGGCTCGTATTGCAATGGAGCGGTGATCAACCTGGACGGCGGCCTGTGGCTGTGAAGAAACCTGGAAGACACTGCCTTCACCAGGGCCAGAAAATCCCCAAAAGCAAAGGATACCTCCGGGGAAACTCAAGCAGGCGGATTGAACCATGATGTCCCAGATCCCCAGCCTTTGCCGTGTAACTGGAATCCCGCCGTCAGTCATGTACACTTTAAACCTGTCTGGGAATGATGGATGGGAATCGGTGTGCGGGTAGCACCGATTCTTTTGTGTTTTTAAGAGAAAAAATAAATCCTACATGAAGTGAGGTCCATGGTAACGATGTGTGATTCGGTGGTCGTCGCACCTTCCTTCCTGGAACGGATGATCAGCCACGCCCAATCCACTTTCCCCCTGGAATGCTGTGGCGTGCTGGGCGGCAAGAAATCGGTGGTCACCTCGGTTTATCCCTTGACCAATGACCTGGCTTCACCCACCCAGTATTTCGCCAATCCCAAGGAGATGTTTCAAGCCGCCCGGAAAATGCGGGAAAAATCCGAAAATATGATCGGCATTTATCATTCCCACCCCCACGGCCCTTCCACCCCTTCTTTAACCGATCAGGAAAAGAATTACTATCCCGGCCTCTTTTATTTCATCATTTCTCTGGCAGAAGCGGAACCCGTGGTGCGCTGCTTTGTCATGTCCGAACAGGGTATCTTTTCACCCATTCCAATCGTCTGATAAATAGTTATCTTTGGTTCATCGGGCCTGTGTGTATTTTTTTCGGATCGCTGGTTCGCATCTCTTCGAAGTGATCGATGAAAACCACCCCCAACATTCCCTCTCCCTTTGGGAGAATGATAGGTGGAGGGATTTTTTGCAGGGCAACCCTTATTGTCTGCCCTCATCCCGGAATGAATGAAATCGATTTTACCTCATTATGCACGCATTTCTCGGATGAACCTCATCTTCTATTAATATGGCGATGATGGATTTCCTTGCGCCCAGTCCACCCTGCCTAGGAAAATCCCATTCCAATAGAAAAACAGATTCTATTCCAAAATGTTTCTTCACGTGGAAATAGATCAAATCATTCTCTTTATGTATGATACAATGAACCAATTCGCTGGAACCATCTCACTCGAGGGAGTAATCAAATCATGCGATTCGCTCAAACGCGCTTGGCCGCAGTATGCTCATTGTTGTTCTGGATGGTTGGAGGTTTACTGCTTTCCCATTCCGTTTTCCCGGCCGAGTCCGGTTCCCCTAACGTCTTCTCCCTGATGCCCGCCGATACTCTGGCGGTGGTCCGCCTGGCGTCGATCAGCCAGACGTCGCGGAATCTTGACACCTTCCTCGTGCCCGCCGTGGGATTTGGTATGGGAGGGGAACTAGGAAATCAAGTTCAGGAGATGTTCGAACTGAAAAACCTGGACGGGGTGGATCTGCAACAACCGATATGGATTTTCTTAGTGCCCCCAAGCGAGGAAATGAAGGATCCATTCATCGGCCTGTGCCCGCTCTCCGATCCAACGAAATTCACGGAGCAGTTGGAGATGGACGAATCTTCGCCAGGGGTGTATTCCAGCGACGCGCTTTCCGCCATAGTGAAAGGGAACTACGCGGTGATGCGCAAAGGCCCCGCGTTGCCTGCGGTCCAGGATTGGGCGGCGATGGCCGATTGGAATCAACTGAACACCCAGTCCGCCATTTCTCCAGGTGACCTGAGTGTGTGGATTCAAATTCAGAAACTCGTTCCCCTCTTGCGGAGTGAAGTGGAAAAAGCTCTCGATTCCATGGCGGACATTACAGAAAATTCGCCTACACCAATGCCCGCCAACCTGCTGCCGATTCTCCGGATCGAGTCCGGTTGGGTATTCGATCTCGCGGCCCAGGTGGATACGGTCCAGGTTGACTTGAATTTCTCGGCGGACGCGGTGGAAGTGCGGAAAATCACCCGGACCGTGCCGGGTACACCGCTGGCGGACTATTTCCGAACCGCGAATTTCGCCTCTCTCGATTCCGTGCTGCCGGCGCTGTCCGCCAACAGCTGGATTTCCATGGTGGCCAACTTCGATCCCAAAGTGTACAAACTGATCCAGGACCGGATGATTCAGGATTGCGCCAAGATGGGTATGGACCCGAAAAAGATGGCCACATTCTGGGATCTTTTCTCCAGCCAGTTTGAAGGGACGCTCGCCTTGACGATGAATCCCTCCGGCGAAGAGAAGAATCCTTTCGCTTTCACCGAAATAATGGGTCTCAAGGAGTCAACCGAGACGGCCCAGTTGACGGATGAAATCCTGGAGATGTTCAAAGAATCGATGGCCATCGCGTCTCCCGGAGAAGGGGTAAAAATCAACATCAAGGAAGACAAGAACGCGGGGACGTATAAAGATATCCCGTACTCGAAGATCTCCATGCAATATGAATTCGACGATCCGGAATCGGAGTTGGCCCAAACATTGAAAAACATGGGAATGGATTTCTACATGGCGGCGGCGCCCCGCGCCTTGATTCTCACTACTCAGGAGATCGGCCCCGTAATCGACCAACTCCTTTCCGGGAAAGTTCCCGCGGCAGACAGCATTCCCTGGATTACGCAGGCCGGTCCCAACACAATGCTGGCGATGCGGCTCAGCCTGATCGAACAACTGCGGATGATCAAACAGCAATTGTCGAAAACCGCGGGAGGCAGCGTAAATCCCCTGGCCTTGGTGGAACTTCCTGACAGTTCGAAGACGCCGGGGGTGACGATGGATATGCGGGTGGAGGGCGGGAATGCCCTTTCCCGCTTGCGGATTCCCGTTCAAGAAATCAGTATCATCCGCATGGCTATCATGGGTGGAATAACACCGGAAGAGGATGAACCAGGGCAACAACCGGAGGCGCATGAACCGGATACCCGGGAATAACGTTCCCTTCCGGTTTATTTCATTCATGCGTTTTACGAACGCGAGAGCGGATTGTGGATGGCTTGGTTGAGCAGGTCGTGGTCAGCAAGCACCAGGGCGGCCATGGCCTCCACGATGGGAACCGCCCGGGGCACCACGCATGGATCGTGCCGGCCCCGAGGTTTTAAAATGGTCGGCTCTCCCCGCGGCGTGACAGTCTCTTGTGGGCGGAGAATGGTAGCGGTGGGTTTAAAAGCCACCCGGAAAAGTATGTCCTCCCCGTTGCTGATGCCGCCTTGCACACCGCCGGAAAAATTGGTGCGGGTACGAATCCGGTCCCCGGAAGCATAAAAAAGATCATTATGCTCGGATCCCTTCATCAATACGCCGGAAAAGCCACTGCCGATCTCGAATCCCTTGGTGGCCGGCAGGGAAAGCATGGCCTTGGCCAAATCGGCTTCCAAGCGGTCGAACACCGGGCAGCCAAGCCCGGGAGGGACGTTGCGCATTACGCAGGCGATGATCCCGCCCACAGAATCGCCTTCCCGGCGAGCCTGATCGATCAACTCAAACATCTTCTGAGCCGTTTCCACGTCGGGGCACCGGACGGGATTTGACTCCACTTGATCCCGGGTGACTTGGTCAGGATTAATCCGGGCTTCCAGATTGTAAATTTGCTGAACATACGCCACGATTTCCACGCCATAGCGCATGTGTAACAGTTTGCGGGCAATGGTGCCTCCCGCGACCCGGCCGATGGTTTCGCGGGCGCTGGTGCGTCCGCCCCCCCGGTAATCGCGGATACCGAACTTGGCATCGTAGGTGTAATCGGCGTGCGATGGCCGGTAAGCGTTTTGCATTTCGGCGTAGTCCTGGGAGCGGGCGTCCTGATTGCAGACCATCATGGAAATGGGCGTCCCTAACGTCTTCCCTTCGAATACGCCGGACAGGATTTGAATGGTGTCGGTTTCACTCCGCTGAGAAGTGATGAGGCTTTGGCCGGGCCGGCGCCGGTCCAGTTCGATCTGGATCTCTTCCGGTGTGATAGGAAGCCGGGGCGGACAGCCGTCCACCACCACGCCTACTGCCCCGCCATGCGATTCGCCCCAGGTGGTGATCCGAAACACGCGCCCAAACGAATTGCCCATTGCTTGCTCCTTTCACCGTCATTGTAGCGCATCCTTAACAACAGGGGAGAAGAATAGGCAGGACAGTTAATGAGAGGGCGGCGCGTCGTCTGATCTACTGGATTCGGCCTTCTCGATATAAAGCAGTATTTGACGGGCCAGGTGTTCGAAATCCTTGTAGCATTGTTTCACGGCGCCGACATGCGCTCCGATCGCCCCATCCGCCGGCTTTAAATAAAACATCGATGCATCAAGGGGATTAATTCTTTCCGCCTGCCCCTAAGCCGATTGCCGGCGCCGGTTTCCTTTCCTGAAGGATATGCGCCAGGCGGCGGGCAATGGCCTTATGGCCTAACTCGTTGGGAAAGGGTGATGATTCGTTCAGCAACAAATGGGCGAAGGGAATCCGGTTCAGGATGAACACAGGCGACTTCCACTCGACGGCATCGGCGAAATCCGGCGGGGAGACCTGGTACAGAAACGTGTGGTTTTTTCGGGTGTTTTCGTATGCATCCGGTTCGGTTCCCCAGTCCCCTTCCATGCCGTCTTGCGTAAACGTGAAGTATAACGTCTTCGGTTCATCGAAATGCAGGCGCAACGACCAGATCCGGTCGAAGGCGCGTTCATCGCCGTGGGTTCCGTCATCGTACATGCGGACGAGGTTGGGCCGGCTGTCACCCAATAAGGGGTGATTGCCCGTGATGAAAACGGTGGAGGCCACGGCAAGGGATTCGGGCACGTAAACCCGGAACAAATAGGTTGAATTGGCCTCCGCATAGAAATGATTGAAACCATCGGTTTCGTAATTCTCGTTTTTGGCTAACGATAAAGCAAAACTTTTCCGCCGTTCTTCAAACTGCCCCAGCCGGTCGAACAAGGCCCGGATGTCCAATAAAGGCACGTCCAGTTGGGTGGCCAATTTCTCAAACGCTGATGTTCGATTGAAATTCAACAGATTGGTGTTGACTAGGACGGCCTGCCCCCCCTGGGCCAGGTGATGGCGCAGGATGAATTCGAGGGTCTCAATAAGCTCTTCATGGGACACTTTATCCACCCATGTTCCCCGGGCAACGCGGTTCGCGATTTCCTCCTCGATTGCCTCCCGGCCCGCGCGGGAACGGTGGTGGCGCCACCACATGCCCATGGCGCTATGATCCCGCCAAAACTTTATCCAGCCGTCAACGGTTTCCAGGAGAGAGTATTCCTGCAAGAAATTCAATAGTTCCCGTTCCGACAAGCGGCTTTCAAACGAGTCGTACAACCCTAACGCGAGAATCAGAATATCGGGTTGAAAATGATGAACCAGGTTTTCGTATTGATGCAAGGCATGAATGGCCGTGTAGCCCGGCGCGGCGAAATTGAGGACCTCGTATCTCCCCGCTCCGCCTGCGTTGAGCAGCATCTCCAATACCGCGGGGAAAGACTGTTCGCGAGGCACGCCCCAACCAAACGGCAGGCTATCCCCCACCACCGCCACGCGGATTGTGCCGGGAGTCTTTTCCAACTGCACATCGCCCATGCGCATGCCGTACCGGTTGGTCTCAATCCGCAGCGTTTCGTCACCAGATGGCCCTGGACTTTCCCACACCCATCCAGGGAGCAGAGAACCATACGCATCGGGCTGATACAATTCAGCAAATTCCGCTGGATTGATGATCAGCGATTCGCTCTTGTTCCCCTCAACCAACGGATGTAATAACACATCCACGATGGGAATCCCCAAGATTCCCAACACAATCAAGATCCCTAAACGTCGATTCATCGTCCTCTTCTAGAGTCACTCATATTGACAAACATTCCGGAAAATAAATGGTATCGATATTCAATCCTATCCAGAATACTCGATTTATGATAATTTTCCTACTACCAGACTGAGGTCATCCATAAAAAAACCGGGGCGTCTTTTCCGTCGTATTCCATCGATGAACACGGAATCATCCAAATCCATCCCACGGGCCGTTTGCCGTCAATGCCGGTACTATTATATCACCTGGGATCCCCGCCGGCCTTATGGATGCAAAGCCCTGGGATTCAAATCGGTTAAAATCCCCTCCCAAGTCGTTTACGAGAGTTCAGGCCTTGAATGCCAATCGTTTCAGCCGAAGCCCAAATCTTGATCCCCTCCGGAATGGCTCTCCGTCGGTTGGCGGAAACCGGATTCTTCGG
>Ga0116165_1003000_pt1 | contig 11512 bp, 14 predicted proteins | sample AD_JPNMR1_MetaG_FD_89885 | JGI IMG/M metagenome (GOLD analysis project Ga0116165, IMG submission 89885) | Active sludge microbial communities of municipal wastewater-treating anaerobic digesters from Japan - AD_JPNMR1_MetaG | ecosystem: Engineered > Bioreactor > Anaerobic > Digestate | place...
CAGGATATTGTTTTTATGAAGGGTATCCAGACCAAAGGCAATCTCTTCAATGATAGCTTTAAACGTATTATTGTTGATCGATTGCTTCTGAACAAGATCACGAAGGGAACCATACCGTGCATACTCAAGAATCTCATACCATCGCTCCGAATCATCATCAAACCCGTAGTCGACGATCTTGATCAGGTTTTTCGGGTTGCGGAGCGAGATATGACTAACCTGATCAAGCACATCAATCTTTGGTTCAATCCCGAGCCGGTAGTGTTTCAGGATATAATAGACCCGGTCCTTCTGGATAAGCCAGATATCGGCCTCTCCGCCGGTTGCCGGAAACTGTTTCATAATCCGGTAGCCTCTGAAATACCGCTGGGATTCTGATACAATCTCAGGCTCTGCCGGTTGGGATGATTCAGCCTGAGCCGCCATACCGTCCCGTAACGTTGTGCCCCGCTTCTCCGGACTATCCATATCGGCCGGTATCATCCCTGACTCCGGATACCATGTATAGGGAGTCTTATGAATTAAGATATGTGTTCATCAGTCAGGAGGTCAAACCTGGTCAGCTGCTGAACCGGTACTTCTTCAGGACCTTTCCGGAGTCGTTCGATCAAAAGTATCTGTCTTTCTTTTAATTCGGTCCTGATAATCTCAAAATCCTGATCCCAGACCGACGAGGCGAGAGCATTCTCTTTTTGGATCTGATCCGGGTCCAGCTCATCAATGTCCAGACCGTCGATAATCCTGACCAGTCGAAAGACCACCTCGTCCAGGGGGTTGATGGAGATCAGAACTGAATAGTGTGTTGCCGGGGAGAAGACCTCGATATTTCCTCTCCGAAACGAGTCGCGAAGGTTCGTCATCTTTCGTGGGGTAACCCGGTATCCGCGTGACATCATGGCATCCAAAAGTGCTTGTGTAACACCCGCCCATTGGACATCTGAGAGGGATTTGCTCTTTTTTTGAAGGGAATATGCATCGTACGATCTTCTGATAACCGACAGCTCCCGAAGCTCAGGAAACGGATCATGATAAAGAAGTAGAGCGGCATCAAGTAATGCACCGGCATCAGGATCAAGAGAGAGATTCTGCACGATCTCCTCCAGTTCTTCCCGTATGACCGTCTTTTCAGGGATCTTCTCCTTCAGCAGCCCATACTCAAGCTGCAGATTCTCCCGTTGCAGCATCAGTCGCTCAGGGGTGGTCTCCTGTGCGACCGGTTCATAATCAGACCCTTCCGTCTCGTCATAATCAAAGAACCTGATCCGCCCGTGAAAGAATTCGGCCTCCATTGTCAGGAGTGCTATTCTGACTTCATCTGCAATCTTCTCATTCTTTTTTGCATCATCCTGCTCCTCACGGGCCGGATGGGGCATACTGGTATGTTCAATGCCGGATACCCGGTGTGCAAGCACGGAATATGCTTCCTCGATCCTGCTCAGCCGCTCGTTCTGTTCCTCAATGTCCGGGATATCTGCAAGAGCGGAGAGGCGATCCTGCAGGTCATGAAGAATAGCCAGGTCAGGAAGTGAGATATTCTGAAGTTCTAAAGATGAAGCCTCCTTTTTTACCGTGTTTATTCGTTCTGTCAGTGCCTGACGGGCATCCCGTGAAGAATAATATACTGTTGCCAGATCTGATATGAGCGATTTATACCGGACCAACCGTTCAGAGTGGAGTTCAATTGTGGATATCTCCTGAAATGACCGTACATATTCCAGGTACACAGGATTTTCACTACTTAGCAGGGATTCAGAGATAAGATCTGACAAAAACCGTTGAATACCTGACACATACATCGCTTCGAGAAGTCGCATCTCATTCTCCTCAAGCAGGCTTTGAATAAGAACGATTCTGAACCGGTCAGCCTTTCGAAAAAAGAGTTCCATCTCCTTTGCGGCTGATTCCGGAGACTTCCATGCATGATAATCAGGGGTCAGAATTTTTTCTGCCAGTTTCCTCAGTTCATCATGAAGCCTGATGACCCGTTCGTTCTTTAGAACAAGTGCCTCAAACCGTCTTTCTGCGCTGGACAGGACATCGAGGATTCTTTTTTCAATCCACGGATACGACTGGCCGGGTGAATCACCATCAGGGTATGCCAGGGCGACATCGGCAACGATCAGAGAACTCATTATGTCTGGCTGGTTGAGAGCAGAATTGCCGTCACATTGTCTGATGACTGGCGTGCAAGGGATGCAATAAGGACTTTTTCACAGAATGCATAGCCGGGGTGCTTTTCATAGATCATCTCCAGTTCATCCTGGGAGAAACATTCCCATATCCCGTCAGAACAGATAAAGAACATATCCTGGTCACGAAGCACCATCGTTTTAAACCAGACGTTTATCGAGTCCTTTATCCCGTCGCCTGATATGGATGATGTGACGATGTTCTTTCGTGGATGATATCGCATCTCATCTTCAGTGATAACACCTTCCTCAAGGAGATGCTGGACGACTGAATGATCCTTTGTGATTCGCTCGAAAAATTTCCCGTTTATCCGATATACCCTGCAGTCCCCGATGTTAAAGACATGCGCCTTGTCTTCCTGAATGATAACCCCGGCAAGGGTGCATCCAAGGTTTGATGAGTCCGGATTTTTCTTTACATATGCCTCCAGCTGATCTTTTGCACCGTAGACTACTTTTATAAAACTTTCCTCATCAGCTACTTCCAAATAATGGTCCCGAAGATGGGTCAGCACAAGCTGGGCTGCCACCTCTCCCTTCTGTTCTCCTCCAATCCCGTCGGCCACACAGAATATCGCATGGGCTACCTCTCCGTGATAGGATTCAGGAATGGCCATGGAGAGATCTGATATCAGTGTGCCGGGGATCACCAGCCCGTCTTCATTATTGGATCTGACTCCCCCTTTATTGGTGAAAAAGAATGCCTCAATTCGTTGTTTCGTTTTATTCATACCTTATATGACCATCGTGCTTGAACGAGATATATTCTCCTCTAAAGAGATAGGGGTGCATACCTTCCTGGAATAGAGTGGATACCTGACCTGTGCAGACATCATTTATTATATAGGAGAAGCAGGTAATAGGTGGTTGTGAGCATATGGTCGTAAGGCAGACAATCATCAAGCGGCTTGGAGTACTGAGTGTAGCGAAATTTTGCGCCGTTTTTGGAGTTATTTATGGACTGCTGATGGGTATAATTATGGCACTGGGCATGGGTAGTGTTATGGGACTTGCCGGGGATGTTGGTATGGGAATTGGAACCGGCATTGTGGCGCTTATCGTAATGATTATTTTCGGTGCAATCTTCGGGTTTATTGGTGGAGCAATTATCGCTTTTATCTACAATCTTGCCCTGGGAGCAATGGGCGGGATTGAGATGGATCTTGAGATGGACTGATCAGAAACCTGATCACTGTATCACTTTTTTCTTCCGGTTTGATAATGGTCAGATAGAAATTACTACGAATGGCTCATTCAGTGTGTCCGGCTGACCGGGCATGGATGCTTGATAATCCCTTGCGGTCGCTTCTCATCAGACCGAAGAGGTTGCTTAAACCCTATATCAGGCCAGGAATGACAGTTCTTGATGTGGGATGCGGACCTGGATTTTTTACCAGAGTCCTGGCAGATCTGGTCGGGCCCACCGGACAGGTCATTGCTGCAGATCTTCAGCAGGAAATGCTCACTATGACAGGGTCGCGGATGACGCGAAAAGGGGTTTCTGACCGGGTTCTCCTCCACAAGACATCAGCAGAGTCGTTACAGCTCCAGATGTCTGAAACGGTTGATTTTGCAATCGCTTTTCATGTGGTCCATGAAGTGCCATCTCCTTATACCCTGTTTTCCGAGGTGTTTGATTGTAGTAAGCCGGGCGGGCTTTTTCTGGTGAGTGAACCAAACGGACATGTAAACCGAACTGAATTCGATCAGGAGATGAAGGATGCACTGGCTGCCGGTTTTATTATCGCACGGGAGCAGCATAGCAGATGGGAACATCAGGTCATTTTGCAGAAAGTATGAACCAATTCTTTTTGATGCGGGAGTATGTTAGGCAGATACTTCATGAGCCAGGATCACACGGATTTGATCATACTCTCCGGGTGATGGCCCTGTGTGAGTATATCGGAAAAAAAGAGCAGGCAGACATGGATATCCTGATTCCGGCAGCCATCTTTCATGATATTGCACGACCTCTTGAGCGATCGACAGGAGTTTTGCACGAGGTGAAAGGAGCTGAAATGGCAGCTGAGTTCCTGAACGAAATAGCATACGGGTCAGAGCGGATTTCCCGTATTCTGCATGCGATCAGAGCCCACCGGTTCAGTACTACCCTGTTGCCAGAGACCCTGGAGGCCAAAATTCTTTCTGATGCTGATAAACTAGATGCCATGGGGGCTGTCGGAATCGCACGGGCATTCATGTCAGCCGGTGAGCGGAGCGGGGATATACAGGATGGTCTTGACCATATCCATGGGAAATTGCTCAAATTACCTGATCGTATGTACACCAGGACCGGGAGAGAGATGGCAAAAAGGAGGCATGCATTGCTGGCAGCATTTGTTCAGGCATTGGAGGAGGAACGGCAGATGGAGCGTGATCCCGTATGAGAGGGAGATACGGATGGTATATGCAGATCCTGTCATAGGGGAGATGTGAATAATACCCAGTTTTCGTGAGAAAGAGGTGAAATTGCGATATTTTTTTGTATCTCTTCTTCCGAGGAGTATTTATTGGCGATATTGCATCATACTATTTCATAATCTATAAGATTAATTCTGACGAATAGTCCCCTCTATACAATGGTGCACCTATAATGGCCCATATGAGATAATAATCCAGCCATGGATATCTACGCAGGGAGGCTTATCTGTGTCAGACTTGTATAAACAGGGTATTCAATTATTTAAGAATGGTGAATATGAACAGGCATCTGAAATTTTTTTACCCTTCTGGAATCAGACAGGCGCCATCATAAAGCCTGGAATGCACTCGGAGTATGCCTGACCAGACTTGAAGATTTCACCCAGGCACGTACATGTTTTGAAATTGCAGTAAAATTGAGCCCAAATAATCAGATATATAAGAAAAACTTCGAGAGTTTAAAGAGTAAGACCGATGAGCCACCCCCACTTCCCATTCAACTTCCTAAACGAAAAGATATCACCCGGTTTTTGTCGAAAATTAAGACTAATTCCGCAGATTATGCTTGTTTTATTATTGGAAGCCTGTTACTCGGGATATTTTTCATTGCTCCTACGATAGGCATAGTTATTCAATCTCCTGCAAACCAAATACTCGGGCTTTCTGGTGTGATTTTCTATTGTTTTTTTTATTTGCGGTTATCATCCGGAATCTCATTTATTTAGGAATCAGGCTTCGGCATGTCATCTACGGCTTAATATCTTTGGGATGTGCCACTCTTATAGTACTCATTGCAATGAATCCGATTGGCGTAATTACCGGTTCATCAACCACAAATGACACGACGCCCACACCTACTCAGCCAACTCAAGTAACTCCTACCCCTACTCTGAAAAAATGTCCCCCCGTTCACGCCTCATTCACGACGAGCATTCTTGATTATGATCCGTTTCAGGTAACCTTTATAGAAACGAATGGTACAGTTCCATCACACGTCAGGAGAAGATGGGATTTTGGAGATGGAAACAGTTCTACAGAGGAGAGACCTGTCCATACATATGCCAGCCCTCCAAAACCGTATACCGTTACTCTAACGGTATGGAATGCATGTAATGAATCTAATACCAGCACATTACAGGTTTATCCCGACTGTAACCGGATAGTTCCAGAGATTGTCGCCTATCCACGAATTGGAACGGTTCCTCTTAGAGTCTCTTTTACTGACACCTCACCTGTGATTAAAGACGGATATACGTGGAAGTGGGCATTCGGAGACGGAGAGATGATTGAAATCACTGAGAGAACAAAACGGAATGTCAGTCATACCTATTATAAGCCCGGTATCTATTTTGCATCCCTGACAATATCCAATCGCTGCAGACAGAGTCAGTCCGCGATCATATCAATTAATGCACAGGTGAAAGGCACTATTTCAGGGAGACTGTGGCTGGATGAGAATGTCAATGAAACCATTGATCCGGGGGAAAGCAATCTTTCCGGCTGGCAGATATATCTTGAGCATGAAGAAGATGGAGTTTGGAAACCGATACAGGCAACACTGACCGATTCAGATGGAAGGTATCAGTTTTCCATACTGGATTATGGTGGAGTATATCGAATAAGAGAAGATCTAAAACCCGGATTCTGGATTACAACCGGATATGGGGATCGTTGCAATATTTCCGAATCATTTGCTTTGTTTGAATCGGATATGCAGTTTACAAAAAATTTTGGTCATAAAAAGTCTGAATTTAAAAATTTCCATGATATTACCCTTACTTCATCAGGAAACGCCACCATATCTAAGGGGAGTTTCATCCAATGGGTCCAGCGTGGCATGAATGGATATGCCATAGTTAACGAAACCAGGTATGAGCTGCGTAATGAGGATAGATGTGCGATTTACTTTAATGAAAAAAGCAGGAATGCACACATCTCTCTAGCCGGAGATATACATGCAGACAACCTTGGGAATGTGTCACTGGTGATCAATGGAATACTCCTTGATAACGGATTTTGTCATGAGATTGTATCCCCTATGATTGAGAGATATCATTCTGATTTAGACGCAATTATAGAGACTGAAAAAAATTCTTTTTGTAGCCTTATCTGGGATAGAAATTATACAACGGTTGACTGGAAAAAAGAATTGGTAATTCACGACATCATCCCTCAGGAGGTGAAACGGATGAATATTACACTTGATATGAACTCAGTGTTTATTCATGGCAGAGCGAGAGCATTTGAACAACAATAACCTTCAGTAGTAATTCATGATTTCTGTACATTCGTGAGGATAAAAGATGGATGAACGTTTTCGCGAAGGTATGCGACTATATGCTGAGAAAGATTACTCCAGAGCCGAACACATTTTTCGTGAGATATTGAACAATGACCACACAAATCATGTTGTATGGAACGCAATAGGTGTTGTCTTCTCAAAAACTGGTCGTTATCAGCTTGCAGATGAAGCCTTTGAGCAAGCACTCATCCTTCAGCCGGGAAATAGTACCTATGAAAAAAACAGAGACAGGAATCTTCGTAAAATACCATCAGATGATATTCCAGTACCTATGGTTAGCCATCAGGACATGGAAAGATACAGAAAGTGGCGTGTCAGAGGGAAATCACGACTTAATATTCGGACTATCACGTTTATCGTACTGCTAACACTGGCGTTGTGCCTTTTGAGCGGAGGCCTTTTTGCCTATTCATCTGTACAAACTCAAGGCTCTGGATCAGGAAATGGAGCGGTTGAGATGAAAGTCGCGAATGAATTGGGAAATCTTGCCAAATTTACCCTGCTTGACCGCGATGGATTACTCCAGACTAAAATCCTGCTTAATAACCAGGACCCTTCAGACTTTTTCCGGTTCTCTCCATCGTTTTCCCAACCAGCAGAGCAGATTCTCGGTAACGGTCTTAATATCAGGGTAGTTGGATACTATAAGGATGGCACGGTAAAAGATGCCTTTAACTGGACATTATAACGTACATCCCATATGAGTATCCAGCCAGAAAAAAACATACAGGAAACAACAATTTTCTTTCTCCTCCTTCAAAAATTGAGTTGTCCATGATACAAAGACCGGACATGGTATTATTTAGAATTTTTTGATCCTCAATCGTACCTACATCGTATAATCCCTCGAAAAATTTGTCCTCCTTGTAATGTTCGACATGTAAACGTGCCTTTGGCGAGAGAAAATCGTTGATTTACTTTATTTGGAAGCAATTTTTTTCTGTTTGCAAAAACAATGCAAATTTTTCAAATTACAAAAAAGTTTGGACTCCGTGACAAACATTGGAGCAAATAAGTAATTTTTGCATCGATGTGCCCCCTGCTTTCATAAAAGGGATAACGGATATTTCACAAATGATTCAATTTTTTTCGATATATTTCACGTAATGAAATTTATGAATGGAGCATAAGATAAAGTGAGTAGGTTAGAACAGAAATGAAATGGCTTTTTAGAGAAATATGCGGATAATTTGGTATAAATCCTTCATTAGTAACTAAAAAACAATTGAAAACGTTAGGCGGGGTTAAGGACATGAACCTAAAGACTCCATAAGCATATAATCTAAAACGAAGTCTGCAAAATCTTTGGTTTATGCCAGATGGAGAGTCGACGAATGCTTCCTTATAAAATGGTAGTTCTGTGGTACTCACTGCAGGATTCATCCAATGGTAATGGTTGCAAAGACGCTAAAATAGCATAAGGATGGGATTGAAATTAATAAATAGATACACAAATGGTTTTCTAGAGGGCCTAATAGCCATATTCAGGCCTTGAAAATTCATGCGTGAGGGTATCGGAATGATGAGAAATGACCAGGATCTCCTTCAGGTACGGTCACCTACAGTAAATTTGCCCACTTGAAACGGCGAATAGCCTTTTTTAATGCCATAATCATACAGACAAGCTGATGTGTACTTAATAGAATTTCAAATACAGAGAATTGTACCTCTAAAGATACTATCGAGTTCTTTTTGAGAGTTTAGATTGTGACGTACTATCCTTAAACCGATACCATATGGATTCATTCCTTTGGTTTGGAAACTCTTTTTTTCCCCTCTTTCGTTTTTGTGATCCTGATATTTTTCTTCTTCATACGAGTGTTAACTATTTCATATTTTTAATCCATATTCGTAATACTCTTTTTTGAGATGAGATAAACTATATTTAAGGCAGAGATGGATAATACGTTCTTAAATTTTGTAATACTACAAAAAAATAGATATATCATTAACTTGATAAGTAGTTAACGGAGGTAACAACGATGTGTTGTCACGATGCAAACAAACATGAGCACGAGCACGAGCATGATGGTAAAAAACATATCCATGAGCATATACATGATGGAGAACACAACCATACGCATACGTGCTGTCACAACCACTAACCCTTTTTTGTATTCGTGTTACCATGTCAATGGCTTCCAGCCGCAGCGGAATTAATCATGAGAGAAAATAGCTCCATATCTCTTAAATCATAAGGTATTTCTCTTTATTCAGGACATCGTAGTTTTCCACTCCTGCCCTGATAAATAAAACCATATGCAGGATTGAATAAGGATAGTTAAAACCCCCCTTTGGTGATCGCAAGTATATAAAGTATTTATAAGTTAAAATTTGTTGAAAGGGGTTTTTAGCTATTCTCGAATATATGAGGATGTGCCCATATTACGACGCTATCAATCTCATGAAAAGATACCTATTCCCGCGTTCGAAAAAAAGTGAAATAACGAATGATTTCTGGATCCTTTAGATTCATACAAAACCCAAAAAGGTGGTACAAGATATCACCGGAGTTATATCGTATTCCTATAATCAATACTGATAGGTAATTGTAACTTAAAACCGATTTCATTTAGGGAATATGTGGTAATTCAAATCAACAGCCAATGCGCGAACCTTCTTTGGAATCTCTGTCAACTCATCTCTTTCTCCCACTTTGCATTTATATATGGCACTAAACCTTATTAGGACATCGTGAGGTGAGTAATGAGCAATTAAATTTGCACGTTTTAATCTGTTGACATTTTTTTAAGAGACAAACAATGAGAGAAATGAGGTGATAATATGCCCAAAAAAGGCTTCATTTGTTCTTAAATACACCTTATCTGCCTGGAGTTCATTTTTAAAGGTATCAAAATGTTTCTCTACCATGTCTCTTGATTTATAGAGTTTATAGACTCCCGGAAGACAAATTTGATATTGTAAAAAACCTGCAGGAACGGGGGAACATTGTTGGCATGATGAGTGACGGAGTAAATGATGCACCCGCAAACAGGGAAGCTGACACCGGAATTGCCGTTACTGGTGCAACGGATGCTGCAAAATCCGCTGCAAAAATTGTTTTAACAAAGCCTGGATTATCGGTCATTATCGCTGCAATAGAGCGTAACAGAGAAATTTTCAATAAGATGGAAAGCTATGCTGTATATCCCATTGCAGAAACGGTAAGGATTCTTATCTTTCTGACGCTCTGTATTATTTTATTAATTTTAACCGGTCTCAGCACTCATGATCGTAGTGCTTGCCATTCTCAATGATCTCCCGATAATGATCATTGCTTTTGACAATGCACCGGTTACTACGAGATCTGAACGGTGGCAGATAAACCGTATATTGATGAAGGCCAGTATTCCTGGTATCCTTGATGTTTATTCAAGATTTTTGCTTCTCTGGTCATCCAAAGAGTATTTTCATCTTGACGCAGGAGTTGTACAGACCCTGATATTCCTGAAATTAGCAGGAGCAGGTCATATGACCATTTATCTACTCTTTATTCGCAAACTCACCATGCCGGTAATGTTTTAATAAAAAAGAACGGACTTTGGATGATTCAAGCCAGCCCCGGTCAAGTTGTTTCACCAGGTCATCGATAATTCCGATTTGTTTTAGTATCTCTTCAGTATATGGTCCTTCTTCCATCGTGACCATAAGGGTAATTGTCTGCAGGGGGTTTCGTATCTGATCATTCAGGATCTGGAACTGCTCCATATTTTTTTCAATCTGCATCAGACCATGGTCCTGAATATCTTTCTCAATAATTTTTTCAACCGTGATATCACGTGAAACTAAGAGCACCTGATCATCATCAGTTCCTGATAGGATAGGAATCAGCGAGCTATCAAGCCAGATCGAATGATCACCGGGAAGGATATACTCATCATGTATACGATGCTTCTGTCCGGTAAAAAAAAACATTATGAATCGTTGGAATCATTTTCTCCGGAAGATCACCAGGGACGATATCACCAAACTTTTTTCCGTTGATGAACTCCTGTTTCTCTCCGATGAATCTGGCCGCTGCTGTATTAATAAACAGGATCGTACATGAACGATCCAGGATCATAATAAAATCATCAGATAGTTCGGCAATTGATCGGTATCTCTCTTCACTTATTTTTAATCTCCGTTCCATCTCATGACGGTGTAAGGTTACCTCTACGGTAATCTGCAGGGACCTCTCATCAAAGGGTTTAATGAGATACCCGAACGGCGATGTTTCTTTTGCCTTGGAGATGGTTGTCTTATCTGTATGGGCTGTCAGGTAGATTACCGGAATATCATCCTTTGACTGAATTATCTGAGCTGCTTCAATACCGGTCATTTTGCCTGACAATGTAATGTCCATGAGGATAAGGTCTGGTTTTTCAGCCTGAACAGCATCAATGGCTGCTTCGCCCGAATCAACCACCTTCATAACCTGACATCCCATCTTTATCAATTTTGACCTGATATCGGCACCGGTTAGAAATTCATCCTCAACGATGAGTACTTTTGGTTGATTCATACTGGATCCTTCCTGCATTGTTTGGGAAATTCAATAATATATCCAAATTCTGTATCATGTATGAGTGATAATTGTCCTTTTATCTGTGTGGTAAGA
>Ga0116165_1003005_pt1 | contig 11507 bp, 8 predicted proteins | sample AD_JPNMR1_MetaG_FD_89885 | JGI IMG/M metagenome (GOLD analysis project Ga0116165, IMG submission 89885) | Active sludge microbial communities of municipal wastewater-treating anaerobic digesters from Japan - AD_JPNMR1_MetaG | ecosystem: Engineered > Bioreactor > Anaerobic > Digestate | place...
ATTCATCATTTGGGATATTTATTCACAATTTTTTGTTTATACTCTCTTCCAATTAATTTATTTTCAGGCAATTTTGAGCAAACTGTAGAAAAATATCGAAATTTTCTTGAAATTCCACACAACAGTCCATTTCTTTCGATTTATCTTCTCCTCGGATTCTTACTAATATTGTTATCATTTTTTAAACCTAAAATTGCTCTTGGAATAATGTTGGTCTTCATAATGGTGTCTACAGATATCCAATTAGACAAAACTGCAAACTCTGAACGTGGAGTTACAGTCAGAATGGAGGATATAATATTACTTCTCGTTACTGGTGGCTGGTTGCTTAATAGGGCTAAAAATCGTTCTCTTTCTATAATAAAAGATGTCCCTATTAATAAAGGCATTACTGTAATGTCTTTTGCAATTATTATATCAACTCTTTTAGGACTCTTACAAGGAACTGTTCCCACTTCAAGAGCCATACTTTTTACACTTAAAAGACTTGAATATTTCTGGATATATTTCATGACCTTACATATGATAGATACCAGAGAAGAAACTATTAAAATGTTCAGATTTTTGTTTTTTATTTCACTTTTTATTGCTTGTTTTGGGATAATTCAATCCTTTTTGTTCCCTGTCTCTCCACTTACTGGAGGAGGCATTACAGCAACTGCTGGTTTTGGGCGAGCAAATACTTTAGCGAGTTTTTACCTTATTATGGCGGGCATTTCTATAGGGATGCTTTTATATTATGATAGCAAAAGCCAGATATTTTACCTATTTTCACTTACAATATTTATTGTCGCTATAATTCTCACTAAATCAAGAGGCGCGTATGTCAGTATACTTCCAATTCTAATTATGGCATATCTTATTTCCAGGAGAACTAAGCTTTTATTTTTCACTGTGAGTGTTCTGGCTATTATTGGGCTGTTTTATATCGGTACATTTATTTCAGGAAAAATCAAATTTCTTGCTGAAATACATAATGATAATATCAAAAGCCAATTTATTTCAATAGGTTCAGTTGTTGTAGAGGGACCAGAAGCAGACTCTTCATTTTATGCAAGATATTCTGCATGGAAAGATATTTTCCCAAAAATAATGGATTATCCTCTTTTTGGACACGGAGTAGGAGCTATGTTTCTCGGTTACGTTGATAATCAATACTTTCACGAATTATATGATACGGGTTTTATTGGCCTTTTTGCCCTTTTGTTTTTTAACTTTATTCTATTTACTTCTCTATATAGTTTTTTTCACTTTACTCAAAATAATTTTTCTAAAGCACTTAGTTTTGGGTTAATCGTTGGTCAAGCCGGGATTTTAACCCACGGAATGACTATAACCAATTTTTATACAATACTCAATATGGAAGCTTTATGTGTTCTTTTGGGACTTGTAATGGTTCTTTATTACAATGAAAAAAGATTTCAAGTAAGTTCATCCTCTCTTGAAGCACAAATTCAAATAAATCAAAGATGAAAGTATCAGTAGTTATTCCTTCATTTGACGGTTATAGAAATGGCAATCTTGAACTCCTTAAATCTGATCTAATGAAACAAACTCTTTGTCCTGCCGAAATTATAACAGTTGTAGGAGTATCACCAAATGGTAAAGCAAGAAATTATGGTGTTAAAAAGACAACAGGAGACTTTCTTATGTTTATAGATGATGATGTTCGTCTGGGAGACACTACAGTTATACAAAAATTAATTGCCCCCTTTTATCTCTATAAAGATATTGGAATGACTGGTCCCTCTCAACTTATTCCTCCTGATTCAAATTTATTTCAGAGGATTTCTGCCAGACAAATCCCACGTTCTTTTTTTCCAATTCAGAAAGAGTTGATAGATAGTGATATGGTTAGCCACATGTGTCTTGTAATGCCAGTTGAATTGTTTAAAGAAGTGGGTTGGGAAAATCCTGAGATCATTTCAGGAACGGACCCGGATTTGAGATACCGCGTAAGAAAAGCAGGATATAGAGTTTGTGTGGCCCCGGAGTGTTGGGCCTATCATCCTGTGCCTAAAAATCTAACAGAATTATTAAAGTTTGCTTATCTTAAAGGAAAAAATTCTGCTATAACTCAAATTCAACATCCCGAATTTGTCTATTCTCTGGGTGATGGAATAAATAAAAGTTTTCAGGAAAAAAAAACTTTGCTTAAAAGAATTTTCCATGCTTTATTAAACCTCACTGTAAACTTTTTTTCATTCAAAATAATTTTTTGCATATATAGATTGTCGTATTCAATAGGGTATTTGGGCACATTCCTTACAAAACAAAAATGAATCTTAAATATAAAAAACTACTTTCTATTATTATATCTTCTTTTCTCTTCACTTATTTTGTTTTGTTAAGAAATGGACCGGGTATTACAACTGACTCCGTGTTATATATCTCAACTGCTGAAAATATTGCGCAAAGTGGCTCTCCTATATCTCTTCTTAATAACAATAGGTTCTCTATTCATACCCCACCACTTTATTTTTATTTACTGGCCACCTTTAAATCTTCTTTTTCTAATATACTCGAATCTATAAGAGTGTTTAATGCACTATGTTTTGCAATTTTTATCGCTCTTGTATTTAAAATTCTAACACATTTTTACAATTTTGGTTCAAAAAACATTTATAAAATACTCTTTATTATTTCTTTCTCCGAACTCACTATACTTCCTTTTATGATGACTTGGACAGAGGCTTTATTTATCCCGTGTATATTTTTATCCATTTTATCTGCATTTTACTACAGTTTTAGAAAGAAAATAATTTTCTTCATTTTATCTATATTCTTTTCAACGATAGCCTTGCTCAGTCGTTATGCTGCTATACCGTTAATAATTTGGCTTTTTATTTTTTTTGTAATCTTCCTCAGAAAGATTGATTTTTTTAACAAAATTATACTTTCCATAATATATTTTACTATATCAATAATGCCTAATTGTTTATGGCTGCTAATTATGATTAAAGATATTGATTTTTCATTTGCAGGAAAATTCGCAATCCATCCACTGTCATTCGCCCATATACGACAATTTGTTAGAACCGTACTTTTCCTTCTCTTTCCAAATAGTTTTTTAAATTACATAAAAGAAAATTTATGGACTCAATATTTTTTTATTGTAGTTATTACAGGTATTTTTATTATTATGATATTGATTACAATAACAAAACTTAAAAAAAAGGAATTAAACTTCAAAGACTTTCTTAATTTTCCTAACAATAATTTTGTTCTTTTTATTTCGTTATTAAGTTTTTCAATTTTTTACTTTATCTTTCTAATTTTCTCAATCTCCTTTATGGATTTTAATACCCCCCTTGATTATAGAATAAGTTCTCCAGGTATAATCTCATTTCTTCTGAGTATTTTTATCCTCCCAACACTCTTAAAAAACAAAAATTGTGATACTTTCTACAATAAATATTTCCTAAATTTTCTATTTCTGCTTGTTTTTGTAAGAATTACTTTTTTTTGCATAATCAATTGTAAGGAAGGATTTGGATATAACAGTAAAACATGGAAAAACTCTGAAATATTCAAAACTATTGATTTTTCTGAAACTGAAGTTTATTCAAATTCTGTTGATGGTATATACTTTATTACTGGTAAATTAACAAAACAAATTCCTTCGAAAATAAACGTAAATACAGGTTTTTATAATAAAAAATTTTACGACTCATTTTCGAATTTAATAGCGGAACTCAAAGCCCCTCAAAAAGATACTGTGATTATTTTTTTTAATTCAATCCCTACTTCAAAAATACCAATGCCAGAAGAATTTTTAGCTTATGTAAAACCGGATAAAGAATTAAAAACAAAAGATGCTATAATACTATATTATGCAAGAAAAAATCAAAATAGGTTGGATTGAAACAGGAAAGGATCTCTATGGCGGACACATTTACAATGCTTCTGCAAGGGATGTTATATCAAAGTATACTGATTTAAAAACTTATTTTGCTCAAAAGAAACGTTGTGAATATCCATTATTGAGTCATTTTGAAATTTTTAAAAATCTATTATTAATTTCAGATTATCAAGACTTCTGGATAAGAGATATAGTTTCACTTTCAACAATCGGACTAGATAAAACACGAGGAGAAAATATAGCTCTCATTCATCACGATGACTTTTCTGGCTATCCCTTATGGAAACGTCTTCCTGCACGTTTACTATTGCATTTGACCAGGAAAAATATAAAAAAATGCAAGTATATAATAACTGTCTCAAAGTTCTGGTCTGAAAAATATAGTTCCTATGGAAAAGAAAAAGTGAGAATCATTTATAATCCATTTAAAATATCGGATTACAATTTGTCAAAAAGTGAGGTAGAAGAATTTCTCACTAAGTATCAATTTTCCGATAAACCAATAATCTATCTTGGCAATTGTCACAAAGCTAAAGGAATTGTCGAAGCGTATAATGCTCTGAAAGAACTTGATAAAGATGTGAACTTTGTTACCTCTGGATATAGAAACTTAATATTACCTGTAAGACATTTACAGCTATCCTATAAAGAATATTTACAACTTTTGAAAGCTTCAACATTGGTTTTAACAATGTCATTATTTGATGAAGGATGGTGTAGAACCGCACATGAGGCAATGTTGCTTGGAACACCTGTTGTCGGTTCAGGTAGAGGTGGCATGAGAGAATTACTGGAAGGAGGAAAACAAATTATATGTGAGAAATTCTGTGATTTAAAGAAAATTGTAACTGGAATTTTAAGCTCTGAAGAGCAGAGAAAAGAACTTTCCTCATCTGGTAGAATTTTCGCAGAACAATTTTCCTTTGAAAGGTTTGAAGAATCATGGAAAGAACTCTTGAATTCATTAAGGTAGGTTAATTTAATATGCTTACAAAGGCTGATATAAAACTGTATCGCTCACTTTTGAGTCATCATGGAAGAAAAAAAACAGGCTTAACTATATGCGAAGGACTTAAATGTTGTATTGAAATTTACAAAACAAGGCCTGATCTTATTAGAAGAGCATTCTTTTGTGGGAAAAATCCTCCCAAAAACCTTTTCCCTGAGCTATCCCTCGAACAAATTAGCAAGAAAGATATGAATTTGATAAGTCCTGTAATTTCTCCACAAGGAATAATATTTATTTTAAAAAAACCTTATTTCGCGAAACTCACAGAACTAAACTTTGAACATACTGATTTCTTGATAATTCTTGACAGAATACAGGATCCAGGAAATATGGGAACTATTATTCGCACATTAAAAGCCGTAGGAATCAACAAATTATTTCTGAGTTTTGATTCTGCTGACCCATTTTCAGACAAAGTTATACGCGCAGCAACAGGAATGCAATTCTCCATGCAGATACATGAATACAATGATTTAAATTTATTATTGGAAGAACTCAAAAAAATAGGTTTTAAAAATGTGTTTTTAAGTGATGTTTCAAAAGGAGAGAATATTTTTAAAATTTCCGAACTTTTTCACAAGTCTATTCTGTTGTTTGGCAATGAAGGCAGTGGACTTCCTTCAATAATAAATGGAAAGAGGTTTTCTATTCCAATGCCTGGAGGAATTGATTCTATAAATGTTGCCCAGGCTCTTACAATAACTGTATTTGAAGCTGTAAGGCGAAAATTAGTTTGAATTTTATCCTTGATTTGTTCTTATTTTAATGTAATGTATCCTCCTCACAATAAGGAGAAAAAACATGCCTATATTTGAGTTCAAATGCAAGAATTGTGGGAAAATTTTTGAAAAAATTTGCAAAATAAATGATAAGGTTTCTGATTGCCCTGATTGTGGAAAAGAGGCAAATAAAATATTGTCTGCATTCAATGCTATAGGAATGTCACCTTTTTCAAAATGTAGTTCGGCTGAGACATGCCCTTCAGCGGCTAAAAGCTGCTGTTCCAGTGTGTGTTCTCACAAACATTCTTGATAAAGCGTTTTTTCTAAAAAAAAAATTATATCAATTTATTCTGTGGGCAATTTGATAATTTTTTATTTTGCTAATTTTTTTAGGTTTATTTCTGTAGGGATTATATATTGGAAAAATAAATTTATATATAGATACTGGAGATGTATTTGAAAAGCTAAGATTTGAATTGGTTGTTTTTTATACAAGAGCATATAAAACATAAATTTGTCTCTGTTATTTGTATATAATTAAAAAATAACGACCTATATAAAGTGGATTTCTCTTATTAAACAGGAAAAGGGTAGATCTAATGAAAAATCTTTTGAAAAAATTTAGAGAACTTATAAAACTCTCAGAAGAGGATATAAGAAAAGAACTTTTATCGCAGACAGATAAGAATATTTTTATTTATCCTTCTTCAGTACACCAGGCGGGTGATGGCTTATTAATGATTGCCAGAGAAAAAAAATCAAAGTTTCTTTTTATAGTTTCAAGTAAAAAGAAAGGAATTATTGCTAATTTTTCAGGAAAATTACATGAGGATGCCGGCTTTTTCGCTTTAAAATGTCCGTTATCAAACGAAAATGCTATAAAAATCAGGCAATTGTTTGCCTGGACATCTCCAGTTTCTCTTAAGAAGAAAAAAACAACTATGGGATTTGGCGATCGGTTAGGAAGAGCCACTTTAGGGCATATCTCCGCTATAAAAAAGTTTGAAATATCTCCTGTTCTAGCTCAACAATCAATGCGCGAACTTTCACTTACAGGAAGAACCTATACTGATGTTTTAGATGATGTTACTTTTATGGTATTTCAATCTGATTTCAGAGAGGATTTTGGAGCAGATGGTGATCACCTAAAAAACATAGAAGATATTGATTCAGCTCTCAATGCTGGTTTTACAATGATTACTCTTGATTTATCTGATGCAATGAAGCCAAAATATTCATTATGCAGTGATTCAGAAGTGGAAAATGAATTTGAAAAACTTCCTTTTGAAGTTAAGGAAAGAATCAAAGAAACTTATTTCAATAGAAATGTAATAACTACTTCTTTCAATTTTAATATATCTAAAATTAAGGCAAAAAGAAATGCGTTAATCTATTATGATGCTATAGAGTTGGCATGCAGGCATGCTAAATATATTCGTAAAAGGAAAAATGAAAATGTAGATATTGAGATATCAATAGATGAAACTACAACCCCCACTGATATTGAGGATCACTTTTTCATCGTAAATGAACTGATAGCAAAGAATATTGATTTTGTTTCCATCGCTCCTCGTTTTGTAGGTGAATTTCAAAAAGCTATTGACTATATAGGCAATACAAAAAAATTTAAAGAGGATTTCCATAAGCATGCGGAACTCGCAAGACATTATGGAACATATAAAATTTCTATACACTCAGGAAGTGATAAGTTTTCGGTTTTCCCAATTATTGGAGAATTAACAAAAAATAAATTCCATCTGAAAACTGCCGGCACAAGCTGGCTCGAAGCATTAAAAGTTATTGCAATTGAGAATCCATCTCTATATAGAGTTATCCACAAAAAAGCTATTAATTCATTTGACGAGGCAAAAAAATTTTATCACGTAACTACAGATATTTTAAAGATAACAGATATAGACTCTTTGCCAGATCAAAGCCTACCTGACTATTTAAATTTCAATGAATCACGACAGCTTCTTCATATTACTTATGGAGCAATCTTAAATGATAAAAATATTCGTTCTGATTTTTTTCAAACACTTGATGAAAACGAGAAATTGTATATTCAAAAACTTGATGAACATTTCACAAAACACCTTTCAGAACTAGGTATAAAAAGAAGAGAATTATAATTATCCTGGATTTTTTTAAGCTTTCATTATTTCCTGAAGGCACTCGTATGAGCTTCATTCAGATCCTAACCTGCATAATTTCAGGGAGCCTGTATGATTAGCAATGAGGGTTCGAGACGTGCCCTACTGTAAGTTGAAGATAGCAAGCTAATCTACAATGCCTTTGTTCTCCTAAAAAATGCGAAAAAATAACTTCTTGAATGTTGTGACCTTCGTAAAAAATCATAGTCCCCAAAAAAATACCTGTGTTTTCTTATATTATTCAATTATTTATAAAATGAGCAAAGTTAGTTTCAATCTACATTTGCGCTTCAATCAGTTGAGAAATTATAACTATTCCAATATAAAAATGTTATAAATTGTCAATGATTTTTTTTCTTCTTTAATTTACCATTTATCTTGAATCGTTGCTCGTTCTTGTTCAACATCTTCAAACCAATTTTCTAAATCTCGGAGAAGTCTATGTACAATATCTGGATATTGATCAGCCATATTTACAGTCTCAAGAGGATCTTTATGGATATTGTAAAGTTCTGGTGGAGGAGGATTGGAAAGTTCACGGACTGGCTCAGGATCAGTAACAAGACCATGTTCGATAATACGTTCGGGCTCGTACATGGAAATTCGAAGCCATGGATCACAGCAAGGAGCTTTCATTGCTTCTGGAATAGCAGGTCGCACAAGTTTCCATTCTCCATCTCTTACTGCGGCATTACAGCTAATAATAGGAGTATAACGATTCCATTGCCAGAATCGCTTTGTACATACCTTTCCTTTATCCCCACGAATAAGTGGTAAAATATCAACTCCATCTATCTTGAGGCCTCTTGGAACTGTTAAACCTGCCATTGAGAGAATCGTAGGAAACCAATCGCTAAAATGTACCATTTCGTTTATTTGATAATTCTCCCTTACTTCACCAGACCATTTCAATATCATTGGCACTCTAACCCCTCCTTCATATACGGAACATTTGGCACCGCGGAATTGACAGTTAAATCGATCCAAGCAATCTTCCCCTTCCCCTCCGAATTGAGGGCCATTATCACTTGTAAACATTATAACCGTGTTATTCTCTAGTCCACATTTACGAACTGTTTTAAGTACTCGTGCAATTCCTGAATCCATTCGTTTAATCATGCCATACAATTTGCTTACAGCTTTGTTAAATTTACCAGTTTCAAGAAACGGTAGCACTTCATCATCTGGAGCTTGAAGCGGCGTATGTGGCGCATTATAAGTAAGATGCAGAAAAAAAGGTTCCTTACGATGCCTTTTTATAAATTTCACAGCCTCCTCTGTCCATACATCGGTAAGATAACGCCCATCAGCTCTTACAATTGTCTCATTAAATTCAAGACGCCAGTTGTAATAGTCGTGCATACCACCTCTAAAACATACTGTCTCATCAAATCCTCGTCTTAAAGGATGATAACGCATATCAAAAGCACCAAGGTGCCATTTTCCAATAAGACCAGTTTTGTATCCTGCTGTTTTTAGTAAGTCTGCAAGAGTTACCTCACGAAGAGCGAGTCTTTCCAATCCACGCCATTCGAGAGTATCAATTGAACCTGTCCGATGTGGGTAACGTCCTGTTAGTAGACAGGCTCGTGATGGATTACAAACTGGTGAAGCTGTATAATGTTGTGTAAAACAGGTAGATTCGGACATCAGCTGGTCAAGTGTAGGGGTTTTTGAAAGCCCCCCATTAATTGCTCCAAAATCACCATATCCCATATCATCAGCAAGAATAAAAATAAAATTAGGTTTCATACAGTTCCTTTTATTTTCTATCTTTCAGTTAGTGCTCTTATTACCTTATCTGGAATATTTTATTCTTCAAGATTCGATGAATAAAAATCTGTATAAAAACTCCTCTGATGAAGAATAAGAATCAATTATTGGATAAAGTTGCAATATTTTCAATTATACTAAATCTAATAGAAGAATTTATAATCTTACTTTCAATAATTTGATTTTTTACACTCGATTTAGCCCTTAATTCACTTAAAACAAAAACCTTCAAGAATTTCTTAAGCTACTATAAAAATATCCGGGAAAAATATGGAAAAATCATTCCTGTTAATACTTGCTAAAAAAAACTCTAATAGTCATAAATTGATTTTTTTTTCTTTATAGTATATTTCAAGGTGACATGATTAAAGAGTAATCTCCAAGGAAAGCTGCTTCGAAAAGAAGCCGAAGGTATTTTGTTGCATTTATAAGATTAATATCCACGGGTAGTTGTTTAAATCCTGACTTTGCGAGCTCTTTTCTAGCTATATCTATCAGTTCATCAAGTCTTTCCTCTGAAAATCCGGATATTTCAGATAGTTTTACTGGAATTTTTTGTTTTCGATAAAAATCAAAAATTACCTCAGCAAGCGACTCAGAAAGTATACGTGGAGATTCTGAAGATTCTGATACATTATATCCAAAAAGAGAAAAAACTTTTGCGATTTTCGCAAGTTTTTCACCATTTGACGAGGAATACATAATCATGAAATACGGATTTAAAACAGAACAAATTATTGAATGTTTCTGATGAATAGCATGGCAAAAGTCAGATATTAAATGTCCACAATTGGCCCTTGCCGTCATAAGAGATATTGCTCCAATATCAGAAGCCATTCCTATAGCAGCCCTTGCTTCAACATTGTCATTATCAGCTGAAAGATCTAAAAACTCCAGTATAAGAGAAATTGCTGTGAGGCAACAATACTCAAGATATTCCTCATATTCGCCTGAATAGGTCATATAAGTTTCTATACAATGTGAAAATGCATCCATAGCTGCTTCTTTTACACGTTCAGATGGAAGAGTCATTGTCCATCGCGGATCAAAAAACGATTTTAAAGGTCTTAAGACGGGATCTTCCAGATGGATAATTCTTTTTTCTGGAGAAAAATATATATCAGCAAAACAATCTATATGAGAAGTAGAAATTGAAGTATTAAAAGCTACTATTGGCGGGATGTGTTTTTCTATTTTTTTGAACATATCAGAAATTATATTAGGTTGTTCATAATCCTGAATTGACGGGAACTTTGATTTTAATTTCCAATAAAGAGTTGCAAATTTTCCTGCACTTATTGCATTACCACTGCCTATAATTACAATAATATCTGGCTCCCATTCTTCCAATAATGATGTAATTCTGAAAACATCTTCTACGAGAGCATCGGAATTAGCACCCCTGATAATTCCACCATGGAATGAAAGGCCATTTGTAGCAAATGAAAGTTTTACTTTATCATGCAGTTTTTTTGCCCACTCTTCTTCAATATCACTCATAACCAGTGAAATTTTCTTTCCTTCACCAAAATCAGCAAGGATTTTGCCAATTTGATCTGTGCACGATGTTTCGAAAAGATAAGAGCCTGAAGTATATTCCCTGATAAGTAATGAAGCCTGCTTTAGCAATTCAGAACCCATAACATTCCCCCTATATTTTCTCTAATATAATTTATTTTTTTTATTTTTCAAAGACATAATTTTTCACAATTGTTTCAAATTTTACGTGAGAAGACATTTTATTATTTTATGAAAAAGGACTTTTAATATAAAAAAAACGGGTTATTTTAATAGTTGTTGTTCAAATTTTGAAATGGAGCTTCTTATTCTGCTTATTAAAAGGAGTTTTTTAGTTATTATTAGTATTTTTCTTGCAGGGATTTTATTACATTCCGAAGAAGAAGATTTTTCTCTGCGTTTTCGTTCAGGTAGAATCCTGGCAGCTGAACTAATACCAGGAGAATCTGTTGGAAGACTTGTAAAAAATA
>Ga0116165_1003008_pt1 | contig 11500 bp, 8 predicted proteins | sample AD_JPNMR1_MetaG_FD_89885 | JGI IMG/M metagenome (GOLD analysis project Ga0116165, IMG submission 89885) | Active sludge microbial communities of municipal wastewater-treating anaerobic digesters from Japan - AD_JPNMR1_MetaG | ecosystem: Engineered > Bioreactor > Anaerobic > Digestate | place...
AGGATGGCAAACATCTCTTCCAGATGGCGACACCATAAATATTACTGCGGGAAACAGCGCTATTGTAAATGCAACAGTCACTATTCCTGAAGATGCACTTCCTGGAGCGACAGACAATCTTACGCTTACAGTAACAAGCCAGACAGACCAACAGGTAACCAATCAGGATAGTGTTACGACCCGTGTTCCTGAAGAAGTAATTGAACAGTTATTAAAAGTTTATGGCGGCGGAGGAGGTTGTTTTATAGCCACAGCTGCATTTGGGTCATATCAGGAAAAACATGTGCGTATACTTCGACAATTCAGAGACAGATACTTAATGACCACCGGAGCAGGAAGAGCATTTGTCAGATTCTATTATCAACATTCACCATCAATCGCAAGGGTGATTGCTGGAAACAATGTTCTTCGTGCTATAACGAGAATTGCGCTTCTACCTGCATATTGCGTTGCTTATATCATGCTAACTGGCAAAATTGCTTTATTGTTTTCCATTATTACTATCTTGATGATAACTTTTGTCCTGAAAAGAAAGTTTTCAATATTCACCAGATAAAAAATTTTTGATTTTTTGCGGCGTGGGAGTCAAAAAATCAGGGTATTGAATTTTCGGTATCCTGATTTTTTTGTATGAAACCCGCCATTTTATCAGCATTGACAGAAAATGTTAATGGGATAGAATAAAAGAGTGTAAATCTGTTTCTTTCAATCAATTTCAAAACAGAATGATTTAATATAAAACATTGGAAATCTCTTTGATGTGACTCGGTTTTGCTACACTGGTATCGTTATCTGATAAAGCAGTATGACTGTTGAAGGAAATCTTTGAGGGAAAAATAGAAGTTTAATATGGAGAAAGTGTCAAAAATTGCGATATTCTCAGGCGAAACATCAGGCGACCAGTATGCATCACTTCTGGCATACCAGTTGAAGAAAATTTTTGCGGATGTTGAAATCATTGGCATCGGTGGACCAAAGTTACAAGCATCAGGAATAAGAATTATTGCAGAACATCCACTTTCAGGAACATTTGGTTTTAGCGCTGTAGCAAAAACTTTATGCAAACAAGTAAAGTTCCTTCATCATTGTATCAGAATAATCAAAAAAGAAAATCCCGACTTGATTGTATTTATTGATAATCCTGGTTTTAACCTGACCCTTGCAAAAAATCTATATGATTTTAAGAAAATCTACTATATCCCGCCAAAAATATGGGCTCACGACTATCAACGGATATTTTTAATCAAACATTTTTTCCATTCAGTCATTGTCATTTTCCCATTTGAAAAACCCATTTATGAAAAAGAGGGTATTCCTGCATATTATGGTGGTCATCCTGTACTTGACCTGATTTCAGAGGAAAAAGATGAGGATTTTTTTCAAAAAACAGGGATAGATAAAAATATTCCATTAATTGGATTTTTCCCTGGAAGCAGGCAGGAAGAAATAAAACATATTCTTCCACTCCTGATAAAAGCAGGCAAAATAATTTTGCAAAAATATCATGTATCTTTTGCTATTTCATGCGCAGAAGAAAGATTATATCAGATGCAAAAAAAAATACTTGAACGCGAAAACATAAACTGGCCAGTATGGAAGGGTTCTACCCATACACTTGCAAAAAATTCAAAAGTTGCTCTTGCTGCAAGCGGTACAATAAATCTTGAAATCGCTCTTTGTGACACTCCAATGTTAGTTTTTTATAAAATGGAACCTGTGAATTACACAATTGCAAGAATTATAGTACAATCAGGTTATGTAAGTCCTGTGAATATTGTCTCTGGCAGAAAGGTAGTGGACGAATTTATTCAAAACATCAACTGGTATAGATTTCAGAGGGTTTTTTCAGAAGTTTTTGAAAACACAGAAAAAAGAAAGAAACAGATACAAGAATTTCATCATCTGAAATCAACGCTTGGAGAAGGAAATATCAGCGCAAAAGTTACAAATTTTATAGCGGAATGCTTATGAAAATATTAAAAGAGTATCTCAAATTAAGAAATTTTGTCAGTATTCAATACAAATACTTCTGGGCAGGACTTTTTGTAAGTATATTATCCACACTTTTCAATGGAGCGTCTATCAGCGCAATAGTACCTCTTGTGGACAGGGTTTTTGCCCGCAAACCAATTATACTACCGGAGAGCATGCCTGATATCCCTTTTTTGAAACATATTATAGAAACCATGAATTCAATGGAACCAATGAATTTACTGGGATTAGCCATAGGATTTTTGATTTTCATGGTGATTGGAAAAGGTATCACATTTTATCTACAAAACTACTTTTTAAGAAGTTTTGGAACAAGAATTCTTGCGGATATCAGATTGCGCATCTATGAAAAAGTTCAGTATCTTTCCATGGAATTTTTTGGAAGGAAGAAAACAGGCGAACTCACATCAAGAATTCTTGTTGATATCAGTATGATGGATCATGCGCTTTCGAGAGAAATCCCACTTCTTGTGCTGAATATATTTCAGGCAATCGTATTTCTTATTATTGTGCTTTTGATAGACTGGAAATTAACACTTGTTTCACTTGTTATTTTTCCTGTGATGTTACTTCCGATTTTGAATCTCAGTAAAAAATTGAGAAAAATTTCAAGAACGCTTCAAACAAACTGGGCAAATTTAGGAAACATCATTCAGGAAAGCATTTATGGACAATCAATTATCAAGGCATATAATCAGGAAAAAACTGTCATAGAAAAATTTGCAAAGGAAAATGAAGCAATTTTTCGTTCGAACCTCTCAATCATAAAAAGGACATCACTTGTCAGTCCATTTTCAGAACTCCTCACCACAATAGGTGGAGCCGTTATCATTTCCATAGGTGTTGTAAAGGTAATGAACAACGAATTCTCCTCGGGTTTTCTGTTTATGTTTATTGCAGGACTTGTGTCCTTGATTGGTCCGGCTAAAGCCATTATGAATTCCATCACCTACATCTATATGGCAAGCGCAACACTTCCAAGGATTTACAGTGTTTTTGAAGAAAAACAAACGGTTGTTGATTCTGGAACGATTGAATGTCCTGATTTAAAATCTGAAATTAGATTTGTCAATGTTTCTTTTGATTATGGAGGAAAACCTGTTTTGAAAAACATCAATCTTGAAATACTTAGAGGTGAAAAGATTGGCATTGTCGGTCCCATCGGTGTGGGCAAAAGTTCCTTGATTTGCCTTCTTTTAAGGCTTTATGAGCCAGAAGAAGGCTTGATACTGTTTGATGACATTGATATAAAAAAATTCACACTAAAAAGTTTGAGAGAAAAAATTGGTTTTGTCTCGCAGGAACCAATTATATTTTCTGACACAATAAGAAATAATATCTGCTTTGGCAGCAAAAACGTAACTGAAGAACAATTTCAAAAAGTTGTAGAAATTACAAGGATTTCAAGTTTTATTGACAAATTGAAAGACGGCTATGAAACAATTGTTGGAGAAAGAGGCCATACCCTTTCAGGGGGCCAGAAACAGTTGATATGTCTTGCCAGGGCTATTCTGAAAAACCCGCAGATACTTCTGTTTGATGAAATTACTGCTTCACTTGACAGTCAATCAGAAAAAATTCTTCATGATGCGATTGAAAACGTGATGCAAAATCGCACAGTTGTTTTTGTCGCTCACAGACTTGCGACAGTAAAAAACATGGATAAAATCGTTGTGCTTAAAGATGGGTGTATTGAGGAAACAGGAACCCATACCCAGTTGCTGGAGAAAAATGGTTTCTACGCAAAACTGTGGAATTTTCAACATCACAGATAATATTTTTACTTCTGCCCATAACCTTTGCCGTGATATCGTTCATACCATTTTTTGATTTCAGAAACAGGAAGAGGTCTTATTTTTTTGCCTATGCCTGTTGCCATAATCATCGCAAGCAGATTGATCTTTGCAAAATATTCAGTCATCTGCGCAGCAAATAACGCTTTTTCAGGCGTTGAATCAAAAGCAAAGACACCGTGCTTTCCCAGAATAATCGCAGGACATCCTGGCTTTCTGTATTTTAGAATGACTTTCCCGATATTATCTGACTTATTGTCAGCATATTCTGTAACTGGAATTTCACTCCCAAAAACATCTGCCTGTCCTGTGGTAAAACAGGGTATGGACATCCCTGCAGCAGCAAAAGCGGTAGCATGGACACTGTGGGTGTGAACAACTCCACCGATTTCAGGTAAGTGTTTATAAATGAAGACGTGATGAATCCAGTCCACTGATGGTTTTAATCTTCCTTCAAGAACATTACCATCAAAATCTATTCCCACGATATCTAAAACTTTCATTTTCTCATATGGAACTCCACTGGGTTTGATGTAAACAACATTTCTTTTTCTATCAATACCACTAACATTACCCTGGGTTCCTACCACAAGATTATATTTTGGCAAAAGAATATTTGCCTGGTACACTCGTTTTTTCATCTGATTCATAAATGCTCCATCACAATGCTCTCCTGAAGTTTAAGATATTCAAGAGCAAAAGATAGTTCTCTATCCAGAATTTCAGCAGGGATTTTTCCTGTTCTTGCATCATAAGGAGAAGCACCTTTTGGAAGGGGTTCAAGGGATATCACACCCGTATAATCAATATCATACAAACTTCTCAGTATTTTTCTCCAGTCCATTGTACCCCTGCCTGGCGCCTGCCTTGTATTGTCTGCTGCATGCATGTGGTACAGCCAGTGTTTTCCTGCACGTCTGATTGCATCAGGAATACCATCTGGTTCTTCAATCTGCATATGAAATGTATCACCCATGATTTTGACATATGGACTGTTAATTTCTTTTGCCATCTTTATTGCTTCACTGATGCTGTTAATTAATCCCACTTCATATCTGTTAATTGGTTCAATGGTAAGATACATTTTATTGCTTTCTGCGTATGGCGCTGCTTCTGCTATTGAATCCACTGTTGTTTTAAAATCAATATCTTTTGAAACAAATAATTCTGGTCTTCCTACCAGCCCGGGTACAACCAGTACACTTCTTGCATCCACACTTTTAGCCAGGTCAATACAGCGTTTAATATATTCAATTGCTTTTTTTCTCTCCTTTTTTTCTGGATGCGCAAGTGCCCTTAAATCATCCTTTTCTGGTCCTGGAAACATTCCGCAGATTGAACATATTTTTAATCCGCACACAGAAGCAAGTTTCACAATACTTCTGCCGTGATAAATGCCTGGCTCTCCAACAAGTTCAATACCATCATAACCAATTTTTGAAACCCTTTCAAAAACCTGCTCAATTTCACAATCACCGAAAATCCAGTTATTGACAAAAAACTTGCCCTGTCTCATATTTACTCCTTCTAATTTTTCTTCCACACCGGCTCAAATACAATGCTACCAATCCAGTAAACTACAGGACCTTTTGCATTAATATGAAGGTTATACCCTTCAATATCTTCGTTCTGATATGGACAATCAAGTTCAACCAATTTCCAGTTCTGGTCTATGTCTGACGATATCGAAAACACTGGTATCTTGCTTTCGTATTCCTGTTTTCTCAATAATTTCACAATCTGCGATTTTGAATCAACCAGTTCAATTCCCTTCACCGTAACAACCATTTCAACTGGCTTTTCTGTCTTCAACCATATTTTCAATCTATGACTGTGTAACGGGACATGATGAAGTTTAAAACTAATCTCTGTGCTTTTTCTGGCACCATATGGTTCAATTCTGAGTGAATAAGGACTGCCCTTTTTAACTTCAGGGTCAAAAATGAACCGATTAAGTCCCATTCTGGCAAAATTCTTTTTAGTTTCATCATCAAAAACTTTCCACTGGAACAGATTAAATGTTGTCGTACAATTTGCTTTCTTTATTCCGTAATCTTTTGCCTTTATCTGTACAGTTTCTGTTGAAGTAATTGCTCCATTTTCATCGATAATGTTACCAAATACGAGCATTTCAAGGTCAGGTTCAACAACAGGAATTTCGACCGTTATAACATTATCCTGTATTTTTGCAGGAAAACTTACATAATTCCTGTGTACCCACCACTTCCATAACTCTATTTTTCCATAACTTACAATAAGTTGTGCTTTTTTGACTTCATAATGCCCTGAAAATGACCAGCTTGCCTGCAGTTTATCTCTACTTTTTTTAATGGTAAGATGGGACACACTGTTGTAAGGTTTCTTTGCCTGTTTCAGGTAAATATCAAACCAGGAAAAGAGTTGTTCGTCCACTTCTTCTGGAAAACCATGTTCCCACAAAGGAACAATCGCAAGACGTTTTTCACCAATGGCATCCTGGTAGGTTTTCACAACTGATGGAAGGTAAAACCAATTGTCATTTGAAGCAGCTGCCCACAGAAATGGTACTTTTCTGAATTTTAATCTCAATACAGGGTCAATTGTTCTGTTCCATACCTCAATATCTTCAATGGTTTCAAGGTTTGTAAACTGCGGAAGATGTGTACCGAGCGACGTATTCCCACCTGAAAAAAAGGACATACCGCATTTAATTCTGGGATCTGCTCCTGCAATAAACGTGGAAAAAAATCCACCATATGAAGAACCACCAATACCTATTTTTTCAGGATAAACCTCAGGCATTGAACACAGATATGTAATTGCCCTCATCTGTGCAATCGCAAAATGCGTCATGTTTCCATCTTCAGGATTTTTTGTGTTAAAGGCACCCCATGGGTTCCAGATTTTATGGGGAAGAGTAATACACATACAAACATAACCTCTTTTCGCAAACATTTCAGGCATACCCTTGTTTGCTGGCGCCATACCTGCCTGACTCCAGAATATTGCAGGTAATTTTTTTGCGCCTTCAGGAAACCCCACAATCCCGTAAATTCTCACAGGTTTTCCCTGATAAATTTCTGATGTAAATTCCACTTCCTGCAATACAATACCATCCCTGACAGATGTGTTTAATATCCTTGCGTCAAGGTCCTGTTCCAGGATTGCCTTCACATCAAATAATGGTTCGACAAATTGCTGCGCATTCAACACTGAAAACAAACTCAACAGTATTAGAAAAAGTGCATAACGATTCATTCTGGCTCTTTATTGCTTTATCCACCAGTCATGATATTTTTCAAAACTTTCAATGACAGCAGCGACATTTTCAATTGGTGTACCAGGATACGCACCAAACTTAAATATAAGCCCTCCTTTTTTGGAACCAAGTCGCTTCACGCAATTGAATATATGCTGCTCAACATCCTGGGGTGTACCGAAATATGTAATGTTCTGTCTATCGATGTCAAGGTCAATACATATTCTTCCCTTCAATATTCGTTCAATATTGTCAATACCATTAACCAGATCCTGAGGATTCAGCAAACTGAGGCCACATTCAATCAGATCTTCCATAATTGCAACAATCCATCCATCAGAATGAAGTCCTGCATGAACACCATTGTTACGGCAGAAACTAAAAAACTTTTTATACGACGGTTTGATATATTTTCTCCAGGCATTCGGACTGATAGGAAGTGAATGTTGAAGCCCAAGGTCATCTCCGAATCCAATGAAATCTACACCAATATTTATCCATTTCTCAATCACCTTCATCCAGTAATTTTCAATTATTTCAATCAACTGGTGAAGATTTTTATTATCTTCAGCAAAATCAATCATTGCATTTTCGTATCCCCTCAGGTATGTAAGAAGGAGAAAAAAGAAACCATGGTCAATTCCTCCTGATGCGAGAATACCTTTGCTTTTTGCGTCCTGAACATCTTTTTTTGCCTTTTCCCAGTCAGTGTATTCCTCAGGGTCAGGCGCAACATAATATTGGAGTTTAGACCAATCGTCCAGAGGATGTTCAATGACCTGTCCATCAAGATAATCCATAGGATAAATCCATAGACAACCCCATTTATCCCTGACTTTTTTGCCTGCACGACGGGTTTCATCTTTACCCGCTGAAATTGAGACATGCGGACATTTTTTCACCTTTTCCTGAAAAAATTCCAGATGTTTTTCCCACACAGTCCATGCAATTGAAACACTGGAAAAAATCTCACCATCTCCGTTAAGTTCTAAACACCTGAGTAATTTTTCCCGTTTTGTCATAATTCCTCCTCAATTTGTGAAGCAGTTATATGAATTTTATCACAAATTGATATTTTAAACTGCTACTGGTTTTTTAATTGCGGGTTTTGGGGTAAAATAAGTATATGGAAAATAAAATCCTTTCAACAAATGAAATCAAAAAAATCCTTGAAAAACTGTCAGACCAGGTAATCAAGGAAATGGGACCCGACATCGCGGTTGTCGGAATAAAACGCCGCGGTGCCATACTTGCTGAACGAATCAAGAAACTGGTTGAACGAAAGGTTTCCTGTAACATTGATTATGGATCTCTTGATATTACCCTTTACAGGGATGATTTCAGTACCATAGGAAGCCATCCTGTGGTATCTGGTTCTGAACTGATGTTTGACCCTGACGATCGCAAGATACTTCTGGTAGATGATGTTCTGTACACAGGAAGAACAATCAGAGCAGCAATTGATCAGATTATAGATTATGGAAGACCAAACGTCATTCGACTTTTTGTTCTTGTAGATAGAACAAATTGCAGAGAACTACCGATACAGGCAGACTATCATGGCATTAAAGTCATTGTTGGAAAAAATCAAATTGTTGAGGTCAAACTGAAAGAAGTTGATAAAACTGAAGAGGTTGTGATCGCAGAAATAAAATGAACTGGAAAAGAAAAGATTTGCTTGGACTTGAAGAACTTTCACGACAGGAAATAGAGTTTATTCTTGACACTGCTGGCTCTTTTAAGGAAGTCAGCACGCGCGCAGTGAAAAAAGTCCCTGCTCTTAGAGGCAAAACCATCGTGAATCTTTTTTTTGAACCGAGCACGAGAACAAAAACATCGTTTGAACTGGCGGCGAAAAGATTGTCAGCAGATATTTTAAGTTTTGAAGTCAGTACATCAAGTGTATCCAAAGGAGAAACAATAGTGGATACAGCAAGAAATATCGAAGCAATGAAGGTTGATTGTTTTATTGTCAGGCATTCTGTATCCGGAGCACCATTGATTATCAGTAAAGCCGTTAAGGCGGCTGTTATTAACGCTGGCGATGGTTGTCATGAACACCCAACGCAGGCACTTCTTGACCTGTTTACAGTGAAAGAGGTCTTTGGCAAAATCTCAGGATTGAACATTGCCATTATTGGCGATATCTATCATAGCAGGGTGGCAAGATCAAATATATGGGGATTTACAAAATTAGGCGCAAAAGTCACTGTTTGTGGCCCGCCCACATTGATTCCCCATGGGGTTGAACAAACAGGTGTCTCCATCTGTTATTCAGTGGCAGAAGCAGTGAAAAATGCGGATATTGTATATCTTTTGAGAATTCAAAAGGAAAGACAGCAGGAAAACTTTTTCCCTTCTCAAGCAGAATACAGAAATTTTTTTGGTTTTGATTACAAAAAGTTCCAGTTTCAAAAAAACAAATTCTTCTTGATGCACCCTGGACCGATGAACAGGGGACTGGAAATATCAACAGAAAGTGCAGAAAAAGAAAACTCTCTCATTTTGCAGCAGGTTACCAATGGTATTGCAGTGAGAATGGCTGTTCTATACCTTACAGTGAGGCAGGTACATTGAAAATCAATGAAAATCTCGATTCCAGCGTACGTCTTGAGTACGATAAGTTGTTGAATCCTGAACAGACACAGGCAGTAAGAGAAGCAGAAGGTCCGTGCCTTGTTCTTGCAGGAGCAGGTTCAGGTAAAACAAGGGTTCTTACCTATAGAGCGATATACCTTATTGAACAGGGAATTCCACCATCAAGAATATGCCTTTTGACATTTACCAATAAGGCGGCAAGGGAAATGGTAAGAAGGATTGAAAATCATTTTGGTTTATTGCCCGAAGGAATTCTCGCAGGCACATTTCATCATGTCGCAAATGTATTTCTGCGAAGATACACCAGATATGCTTCATTACCGTCCAATTACGTTATCATTGACAGAGAAGACGCCCTTTCAATTGTAAGAGAAGTATCGAAAACAGTATTTACGGAAAAGGAAATTTCACCAGAACTTGCTCAGGAATTTTTCAGCTTGTCTGCAAATACGAGTGAAACAATAAAAGACCTGGTAATGACACAATACCCCCATTTTTCTCATATTATTTCCAGATTAGAATCACTTCACGACGCATACATAAGAAGAAAAAGAGAACTTGGGGTAGTTGACTATGATGACCTTCTTTCATTCTGGTTGAAAATCCTTTCAATGCAGGAGCCAGGAGAAAAAATATCCAGAAAATTACTTTACATACTTGTTGATGAATATCAGGATACAAACAGACTGCAAGCATTAATACTTTACCAACTGGCACGCATAAACAAAAATATCATGGTTGTGGGTGACGATGCCCAAAGTATATATAGTTTCCGAGGAGCCACCATTCAAAACATCCTTGAATTTCCAAAGATATATCCTGACACAAAATTTTTCTACCTTCAGACCAATTATAGAAGCACCCCTGAGATATTAAATCTCGCAAACAGTGTCATCTCCCATAACAGAAATCAGTTTCCGAAAATACTGAAAAGTGTGAAAAATTCAGGAGTAAAACCTGTTGTTGTGGAATGTCAGGATAAACACAGTGAATGTTTGTTTGTTATAAGAAGAATTCAACAACTCCTGAAAAATGTAAAGCCATCAGATATCGGTATTCTTTTCAGATCAAGATATCAATCCGCTGAAATTGAAATTGAATTAAACAAATTGAACATTCCATATGTGGTCAGGGGCGGATTAAGATTTTTTGAGATGGCTCACATAAAAGATGTGATTGCTTTTTTCAGAGTTTATCACAATCCGAAAGACGAGCTGTCCTGGGTCAGAATCCTTAATCTCATCAGGGGTATTGGAAAATCATCAAGAAGCAAGATCGTTGATATGATGAAGGAAAAGAAAACGATTGAGGAAGTTATTTCCTCTGACGGAATAAAATTGATCGCGCCTGCTCAATCAGGATGGAAAATTGTCAAGAACATTTTTAAGAATATGAAAGACACAGAACAAATCTCTCAACAAATTACCGTTATTATGGACAGTTTTTATCGTGATTACCTTGAAACGAATTATCTTGATTCACAACAGCGCATCGCAGATGTCGAAGGTCTGAAAGAAATTGCCAGCACATGGAATAATGTTGAAGAGTTTATAAGCCAGACAAGTTTGCAGGAACATTACAGGGGAGAAACCACTCAAACATCTCCCCTGATACTGTCAACAATCCATCAGGCAAAAGGACTTGAGTGGAAAATTGTTTTTATTATCGGGGTGTGCGCGTATCACTTTCCGCACAATTTATCAACCAATGATTATTCTGAAATTGAAGAAGAACGTCGCATCTTTTATGTGGGAATCACCAGGGCAAAAGAAGACCTTTACATTACTTATTATCTTTCTGATCCAAGAAATTTTGCCTGCCGAAAATCATTGTTTGTTCAGGAAATCCCGGATAATCTGGTTGAACAATGGTCATTTGA